>PPYF01661075.1_pt1 | contig 13252 bp, 10 predicted proteins | sample 1559871 | NCBI WGS metagenome assembly PPYF01 (sample SAMN08240021, study PRJNA423297) | Human gut metagenome, whole genome shotgun sequencing project. | reverse complement strand
ACTGTAGAACGTCTCAGTAAACCTATCATTGATCGTTGGGTAGCAAAGGGGATTCGTAGCCGTTCTATACGTACCATTATCTTAGGCATTCCTAATGTAGGCAAATCTACATTGATTAATTCCTTGGCTGGTTCTGCAGCAACCCGTACGGCTAACAAGGCAGGTCACACGCGTGGTCAGCAATGGGTTAAAATTGGTAAGAATATGGAATTGCTTGATACGCCAGGCGTATTATGGCCTAAATTAGAGGACCAACGGGCTGCTGCTCGTCTTGCTATGACAGGTGCTATCTCTGATGATGTGTACGATTTAGAGCACGTAATTAAGCAATTGTTAAACCATCTATTGACGAATACACCTAATATCTTGATTGAACGCTACAAATTAAAAGAAGAAGAGATGGCCAATGTGGATACAATTCTTGAAAGCATTGGTCGTCGTCGAGGCTGTCTTGTAAGCGGTGGTGTTGTTGACCTTGATAAGGCGCGCCGCATTATTTTGCAAGACTATCGCAATACAAAGCTTGGTACGAAATATTTATGAGGCCACACGTCAAGCGATGTATGAGGCTATTCGCACCCTTGATGTACCTGCAGAGGCTGTCGTAGCTGATGCCATGAAATTACCTGATTTAACGATACCTGTTGAATCTATCATCAAGGGCGATAGTAAAAGTGCTAATATTGCAGCGGCATCCATCATTGCGAAAGTTACACGGGATCGATATATGAAAAGCCTCGATGAAGAATATCCTGGTTATGGTTTTGGCATACATAAGGGATATTATACAGAACTCCACAAAGAGGCTGTTGAGCAGCAAGGTGTGACACCATTGCATAGAAAGAGTTTTGAACCGATTAAGTCAATTGTTGGATGGCATCGAGAAGAAAAATAAATATATAGATTACTCTATTGTGAAATAAAAATGAAAAATCTATAGAAAAGAGGTTCCTATTGGTCACCTAGGTGACTATTAGGAACCTCTTTTCTATTTACATTCATGGTCAGACCGTCATATGTTGTATATATAAGTATTCGAAAGCATCTATATACATAAGGAGGTAATCATGAATACGATGAATTGTGAACAAAATTGTAACCTATTAGATGCAAAAGCTCTTGGTAATTGGGGAGAAGATATTGCTCGACAGTATATTGAGCAACAAGGATTGAAAATTGTAACGACCAATTACAAAACAAAGGTAGGTGAAATCGATATTATCGCTAAAAATGGGCTGACCTATCATTTTATTGAAATCAAGGCACGTCGTGGTGTCACCCATGGATTGCCACGGGAGGCAGTTTCAAAACGTAAACAAAAGCATATTAAGCAGGCAGCTATGTATTTTATACGGGATTTGCGGGCCCAGAACCGCAAATGGAAGGAACTATCCTTTGATGTAGTTGAGGTATATGTACATGAGGATTTTAAGGCCACTGTACACTATATGCCTCAGTGTTTCCTGTAGGAGGTCCATTATGTATGCAAAGGTCTATGGTGCTACCATAGATGGTTTAGATGGCGTCGTTGTAACAGTAGAGGTGGATATATCTCAAGGGCTACCTGTCTTTGACATTGTGGGACTCCCAAATCAAGCTGTAAAAGAATCGAGAGAACGCGTACGAGCAGCCATTAAAAATAGTGGATTTGATTTTCCTATGCGTCGTATTGTTGTTAATCTAGGGCCTGCAGAGGTCAGAAAAAGTAGTTCCGGATTAGATTTGCCCATAGCCATAGGCGTGTTAGCCGCATCAGGTCAAATTAGGCTACGCAAACCTAAACTAACAAAATTATTACAATCAACTCTGTTTATAGGCGAATTATCCTTAGATGGCAGTCTGAAAAAGACACAAGGCATTCTTAGTATGGCTATGAAAGCACTTGATGAGAAGATTCTTACGATATTTACAAGTTCAGATAATGTATCATTGCTGCACAATATAGAAGCAATCACATCCTATGGTGCACATACATTGGCGGATATTGTGAAACTTATCATAGGGGGCGGTAGTAATGCAAAACCGGGAGAAATTACATTAGCCCATAAAGGGGTGCTATTTATTGATGAAGCACCAGAATTTCCGCGCTATGTATTAGATGCGTTACGGCAACCATTAGAATCTCATATGATTACTGTGAATCGGTTACAAAATAGTTATGAATATCCAGCAGATTTTATATGTATACTCGCCGCTAATCCATGTCCTTGTGGATATTATGGGGACCCTCATAAAGAGTGTGTTTGTAGCTCTACAGAATTAGAAAGATATCAGCATAAAATATCTGGACCTATATTGGACCGCATAGATCTATTTATCCTTGTAGAGAGACCTAGTTTTAACGATATGTTATGTATGGATTCTGATTCTATGAGTAGTGCAGATATGAAACAACTCGTGGAGCAAGGGCGCCAGATGCAATTAGAACGTTTCCAAGACCAACCATTTAAGTCAAATGGTGCCTTGCCACATGGCGCTATTCGTGAACTTTGTAATATACGCGATGATTGCTGGGGCTTGTTAGGAGACGTATATGAACGATTTCATTTTACAGGGCGTAGCTTTGATCGATTGCTGAAGGTGAGTCGAACCATTGCAGATTTAGATGGATCCTTATATATAGAAAACGAACATATTTCAGAAGCTATGATGTATCGGCACATTCCATATCATGTGTCGAGGATAGGAGTTCATGATGGAGCAACAGTATGAAAGTAATTTTTACATTGCCGCCATGCAGAGTATTTCTTCACTAGGAGCGGCTACGATACGTGATTTAATCGAAAAGTTTGGAGATCCTTATAAGGCATGGTGTGCTTTACAAAATCGTAAGAACCTAACGACAATACTAGGCATTCCGTCCACAAAATATAGGCAAATCGAGAAAGAGGCGACCGACGTTCTTAAGAACAATGGTTTATTAGTATCAGAATATCCTCCCGGTACACCGCCGTCAGGTGTCCATTTTCCCGCAAGGAATCGCATTATTAGTGGGCTTTCACAAATCATCATCGTAGTAGAGGCCAAGGCGAGCAGTGGGTCTCTGATAACGGCTGATATGGCCGCCAATGAAGGCCGTGAAATCTATGTGGTGCCTGGCAGTATTTTAAGCAATGTAGCGGAGGGCAATCACTGGCTCATGCGCCAAGGGGCTAATATATTAACGAAAGCACAAGATATAATCGAGGATTATGAGTTAAAGCCCCGTGTAGTTGATACGCAAGGGTCCGATGTGTTAAGCTTTAAGGTGGAATGGGAGGTCGTGTTGAGTACAATTCCTACAGATCAATGTATTAGTGTAGGCGATTTAATCAAGAAAACACACATTCCATTACAACGATTACAAAGTATTTTATTAGACCTTGAAATGAAACATATGATTGAGAAGGTTCATTCTAAGGGCTATATTAACATAATCGGGAGTGATGCACTTGTCCATTAAACGATCAATCGTTATTGGGGAACCGAAAGAACCAAAACAAGAAACAAAAAAGAAAAAGACTACGATTAATAAAAAGGTAGCAAAAGAAGCGTTGACACCAGTTGGTATTGTACGCGACAAATCGATTGTTGCAACATCGATGCCGCCAGAGCAACGAAAACCTCGCGTATATAATCCGGATGGTAAAATCCTTGTCATTGTGGAATCACCGGCTAAATCTAAGACTATCGAGAAATTTTTAGGCCCTAATTATATTGTGAAAGCCAGTATGGGCCATCTTCGGGATTTGCCTAAATCTCAAATGGGTATCGACATTGATCATGACTTTACCCCACGATATAGCAATCTGGTAGCACGTAAAAAGGTGATTGACGATTTGGTGGCCCATGCCGATGAAAGTAGCGCCGTATTGCTCGCAACTGACCCGGACCGCGAAGGGGAAGCTATTTCCTGGCATTTAGCATACATTCTAAACGTAGATATCACATCTAATTGTCGTATTACGTTTAATGAAATTACGAAAACTGCTGTTGCAGAGGCCTTAGAGCATCCACGTACTGTGGATATGAACATGGTTGACGCACAGCAAGCACGTCGTGTACTAGACCGCATTGTAGGGTATAAATTAAGCCCTCTATTATGGAAAAAGGTTTGCAAAGGTTTGAGCGCTGGTCGTGTTCAATCCGTAGCTGTACGTCTCATTTGTGAACGAGAACGTGAAATACAAGCTTTTGTACCTCAAGAATATTGGTCTATTGAAGGACAATTTAAGACGAAAACTAATGAAGAGTTTTCCGCAGAACTAACTCATGTAAAGGGCGACAAACTAGATATTACATGTGAAGCAGATGCAGTAGCAATCCAAAAGGCTATTGCGGACCATACGGCTACTGTTACATCTGTTAAGAAAAGTAAACGAAGCCGTAAACCAGCTCCGCCTTTCACCACATCTACATTGCAACAAGATGGTGTTCGTAAGCTTAATTTTGGGGCTAAACGGACCATGATGATTGCTCAACATTTATATGAAGGTTTGGAAATCGGTTCTTATGGTCACGTAGGTTTAATTACCTATATGCGTACAGACTCTACACGTATATCCAAAGATATGCAAGAACAGGCAAGAGGCTATATTAAGAGAACCTATGGCGATGACTATTGCCCTGCTAAACCAAATGTATATGGTAAGAAGGAATCAGCTCAAGATGCGCATGAAGCCATTCGTCCTACATCTCTTGAATTGACACCTAAAATGGTAGAACCATTTGTAAATCGCGATGAACTAAAGTTATATACACTGATTTGGAATCGGTTTATGGCTAGCCAAATGGCACCACAACAAAATGAGTCCACTACCATTGAACTAGATATTGATGATACTTATACCTTTAAGGCAACTGGTTCTCGTGTGTTATTCCCTGGATTTAGTGCAGTCTATGAAGATAGTAAGAAAGAAGATACGCCACAATTACCAGCGTTGAAGAAATCTGATGTGGTGGAAACTGTACTTATCGACCCAGAACAACATTTTACGCAACCGCCTGCTAGATATTCTGAAGCAAGCCTTATCAAAACATTGGAAGAATTGGGCATTGGTCGCCCAAGTACATATGCGCCAATTATAGATACTATCGTTAGCCGTAATTATGTAGAAACAAATAATAAACAATTCATACCTACAGAACTCGGCTTTGTAGTAGTAGACTTTTTAGTGGCCTATTTTGAAAAAATCATCAACACTGGGTTTACTGCAGAACTTGAAGAGGAGCTCGATGCCATCGCGAATGGTAAGGATACGTATGTGAAGGTATTGACTGATTTTTACAATATATTTAAGCAAGAATTGGATGATGCTAGCGATGTAGACAAAATTCAAATCGCATCCATGGAAAGTGATGAAACCTGTGAGCTTTGTGGTCATCCTATGGTCTATAAATTCGGTCGCTATGGTAAATTCTTAGCATGTTCTAACTTCCCAGAATGCAAGAACACTAAACCGATTACGGTTGGTACCGGTGTTGCTTGTCCTAAATGCGGTGAAGGGGAAATCGTAGAACGGAAATCTAAGCGTGGTCGTATCTTCTATGGTTGTAATCGTTATCCACAATGCGATTTTACGTTATGGGATAAGCCTACTCATGAGTTCTGCGATACATGTGGCAGTATTATCGTTGAAAAATCATATAAAAATGGTACGACGAAGAAATTCTGCTCCAATGAAACATGTCCAACTAGACCACCTAAGAAAACGAGAAAGAAAAAGTCTGATGATTCAGTAAAGAAAGAAGAGGATACAAAGAGTGAGTGAAAATAGAGTTACTGTTATAGGGGCTGGCTTAGCTGGTTCTGAAGCAGCGTGGCAACTTGCCAATCGTGGCGTTGCTGTCGATTTATATGAAATGCGTCCTGTAAAGAGTTCTCCGGCTCATCAAACGGATCAGTTTGCTGAACTAGTTTGTAGTAATTCTTTGCGCGCTGGTAATATAGAGAATGCTGTTGGTCTACTAAAGGAAGAAATGCGTCGATTAGGCTCGTTAATTATGGAATGTGCAGATGCAACAGCTGTACCTGCTGGTGGTGCCTTAGCGGTTGACCGTCATCTATTCAGTGCTATGGTAACTGATAAGATAAAAAGTCACCCTAATATTACAGTGCATCATGAAGAGGTGACATCTATCCCTACAGAAGGAACCGTTATCTTTGCTTCTGGTCCATTAACATCTGAAACACTAGGTGATGCTATTAGAGAATTAACCGGTAATACGGGTTTTTATTTCTATGATGCAGCGGCCCCTATTGTGACCGCAGAGTCTCTTAACTATGATAAGGTGTTTGCTGCGTCTCGCTACGATAAAGGCGATGCAGATTATCTTAATTGCCCTATGAATGAAGAAGAGTATAAACACTTCTGGCACGAATTGACCCATGCTGAGGCCGTACAGCCTAAGGATTTTGAAAAGGAAATCTATTTTGAAGGTTGTATGCCTGTGGAAATTATGGCATCTCGTGGAGAGGATACATTGCGTTATGGTCCATTGAAACCAGTAGGCTTAGTGGATAAGCGTACCAATGAAGAATCCTATGCGGTTGTGCAATTGCGTAAAGAAAACAAAGAGGGAACTATGTTTAACCTCGTAGGGTTCCAAACTCATTTAAAATGGGGCGAACAAAAACGCGTGTTTGGTTTAATTCCTGGCCTTGAAAATGCAGAATTTATTCGGTATGGTGTGATGCATCGTAATACGTATATCAATTCTCCAGAATTGCTCAATCATGCATTCCAATTACAGTCTGATCATCGACTATTCTTTGCTGGTCAAATGACAGGTGTAGAAGGATATCTTGAATCAGCCGCATCAGGGCTCATGGTAGGGTTACAGGTAAAACGATACCTTGATGATAATGCATTTATTAACTTCCCTAAAACGACGGCTATCGGATCATTGAGCCACTATATATCTTCCTATGAAGGATCTAATTTCCAACCTATGAATGTTAATTTTGGTATTATGGAATCATGGCCTCAACGGATTCGTAAGAAAAAAGAGAAAAATGCTCTCATTGCCAATCGTGCATTAGAAGAACTTGACGCATTAAAGGCACAAGAACAACTGTAAATGATGCTTGTCGCTCATGGTCTACCGTTAGAATAATTGAATAGATATAAAAAATCCTTCATTCATGGATGTTGTGTATCCGTGAATGAAGGATTTTGTTATTTACGTTTCTTTTGTTTTTGTGGTGCTTCTGGTACTGTTTCAGCCACATCTTGTTGCTTTTTATCTAGATAACCAAAGTAGATAAATAAACAGATACCTACAATCATAACAATGAGGCTCGTCATCTGTGCTGATTTAAGTCCCATTGTGAGGTTTACATAATCACCGCGTAAGAATTCTAAGCAGAATCGCGCTGCGGAATACAAGATAGCGTATAGAACGAACACTTGTCCTTTAGCATGTTTGAATGAGCTAAAGAGTAGTAAGATCACGAAGATTAGAATATCGATTTGGCCTTCCCAAATTTCAGCTGGCCATAATGGCTGATTACCATAGGTGCGGTATGCAAGGGTACTTTCAGGATAGAGAATACCAAAATTTCCACCTGTAGGATGACCAAAGGCATCGCCGTTAAACAGGTTGGCCATACGCCCAACCGATTGAGCTAAAATGAGGGCTGGCGCAAAAATATCGGCAAAGGCCCAGAAATCGATATTATGTTTTCTTAGATACCAATAACCGGCTAATGTACCGAGTACGACGCCTCCTTGAATGGCCATGCCTCCTTGCCATACGAAAGGAATTTCGAGGAGATGATTGCCATAGTAATGCCAATCGAAGAAAAATACATCCCATAAGCGGGCGCCGATAAGACCTGCTATAGCGACTGTAATGGAGAAATCAACAATGTGCTCGTGCCATCCACGACCGTCTTTTTTGAGTAAGAAATAGGCTACAGAGGCACCGCTAATGATGGCTAGTGCTAACATGACACCGTAGGCCCTAATCGGGAAATCGCCTATGAAAAATAGATATTGATGCATATGAACTCCTTTATGAATAAACGTTCATGCTTTTATAAGCATAGAAATTATAAGTGTCGATATATGTATGATATAATATAAGAATTGTTATGTAAACAAAAGCTAGTCAGCATAAATTATAGGAGACATACATGTTACGTAAATTTGCTATGGTCACTACCTTGGCAGCTGCTGTATTATCTAGTATTTCTGGTAATACTGTACAGGCTGAAGTATTGGTGCCATTACAACAATATTTAAATACGACTAACCGTAATTATGAGGCCAATCAATATAAGACATCTTATACAATCTATGTACCACAGCTAGAACTGAATGGTACAACCATTACGATGAATCCTAAAGCCGTTGGAGAGCCCGTTAAATTGCCGATTACCAAACGGGATGGTGCCGAGTATGTTGATGTAGAAAATGCAACACCGTTGATAGGCGTCACCTATACGAAGGATGGTGACCACGTTCAATTGACCGCTGCACCAGAGACGATGCAAGTATTGCAAAATAAACCTGTACAAGGACCTCTATCTTGGGCCTTTGACCCATGGCCTAACCAAGATGCGCCGTATGCGAAAAAATTGAATGTCAGCGGAGATAACATCATTTCTCCAAGTTGGTTCAAATTGCATAGCCTTGGTTTAGAATCTAGTCCTAATATTAATGTGGACTATGTGAAAGCATACAAGGCCAACGGATATCATGTGTGGCCGCTTATTACAAATCGTTTTGATCCAGATTTTACGAGTGGTATCTTAGCCGATGAAGCAGTGTGGAAGAAATACGCTCAAAATCTCATTCAATACGCTTATATTTATGGATTTGATGGATATAATTTTGACTTTGAAAATGTAGACTATTCTGACCGTGATAAATTGACAAGATTCGTAGCATACTTAGCTGACGAATTACATAAGTATAATATTCAATCCTCTGTAGATGTAACGGGATATTCTAATAGTCCAAATTGGTCTCTTGTATATGACCGTAAGTCCTTCGCTAACAGTGTAGATTATGTCGTATTAATGGCTTATGACGAAACATGGGCCAAGAGTACTACGGCAGGACCGGTTGCAAGTTATCCTTGGGTACGCGATCATGCTGAGAAGATGTTGCAAGAGGTACCAAGTCATAAGCTTGTTCTTGGCATTCCATTCTACACTAGAATTTGGCATGAATCAGGCGGTGTGGCACGGGGTGAAACATTGGCCATTAAAAATGAATCATCTTATTTCACAAATCACGCATCGAATATTATTTGGAATGATACGTTAAAATCTTATTATGCAGCTATTCCAACAACTAGTGGTACTGATAAGATTTGGTTTGAAGATAATAAATCCTTAGGATATAAATTAAACCTAGTGAAAGAATTACAATTGGCCGGCTTTGCTGCATGGCGTAAAGGCTTTGAAGATGATACTACGATTACAATGATTCAAGGCGTTGATTTAGGTAAAGGTACACCTAACATAGCACCAGTTGTTGAAGCTCCTAAGCCTGTTGTTGAAAAACCATTAACAAAGGCTGAACGTAAGGCTCTTGAAAAAGCAGCTAAAGAAAAGGCGAAAGCAGAAGCTAAAGCAGCTAAGGAGAAGGCAAAAGCAGAAGCTAAAGCTGCAAAAGAAAAGGCGAAAGCCGAAGCTAAAGCATCTAAAGAACGTACAAAAGCGAATGCTAAGACTGTGAATGAAAAGCAAAAGGTTGATAATGATATAGCGTCTATCGTTCCCGCTGTTCAAGTAGTAAAAAAGTAGATAAATTGACGGTTTATGGTACGAAGTAGTACAATAATACTATTAATTAGAATCACAAACAGATTTGAGGAGGCACCTACATGAACGAAAAATATGTAGCCCAAGATATTGAGAAAAAGTGGCAAAAGTACTGGGATGAGAACCATACTTTTAAAACTGAATATGACGAAAGTAAAGAGAAATACTATGCATTAGAAATGTTCCCATATCCATCTGGCAATTTGCATATGGGCCATGTGCGCAACTATTCCATCGGCGACGTAGTAGCGCGTTTTAAGAAAATGAATGGTTTTAATGTATTGCATCCAATGGGCTGGGATTCCTTTGGTATGCCTGCAGAAAATGCAGCTATTAAACATGGTATTGCACCTAAAACATGGACTCTTGATAATATTGAGAACATGAAAAAGCAACAAAAAGCATTGGGCCTTTCCTATGATTGGGACCGTGAAGTTGCCACATGTAAAGAAGATTACTATAAATGGACACAATGGTTCTTCGAACAATTCTATAAAAAAGGGTTAGCTTATAAAAAAGAAGCAAAGGTTAACTGGTGTGAAACATGCCACACTGTATTAGCTAACGAACAAGTTATTGATGGTCTTTGCTGGCGTTGTGATAATCCTGTAGAGAAAAAAGATTTATCTCAATGGTTCCTCCGTATCACTGAATATGCAGATCGCTTGTTAGATGATCTCGATACACTCGATGGTTGGCCTCAACGCGTTAAATTGATGCAAAAGAATTGGATCGGCCGCTCTGAAGGTACAGAATTCTCTTTTGATGTGCCATTTATTAACGAACGTATTTCCGTATATACGACTCGTGTAGATACAATCTACGGCGTAAGTTACGTTGTATTGGCTCCTGAACATCCATATGTAGAACGTTTAATTGAAAATGCACCTAACAAAACTGATTTAGATGCTTTTATCACGCGTATGCGCAACATGAGCGACATCGACCGCACGTCTACAGAAGCACCTAAGGAAGGCATGTTTACCGGTTCCTATGCGGTAAATCCTATGTCTGGTGAACAAGTGCCTATTTGGATTGCTAACTATGTTCTCGTAGATTATGGTACTGGTGCCGTTATGGGTTCTCCTGCTCATGACGAACGGGACTGGGAATTTGCTCATAAATACGATTTACCTATTAAACCTGTTGTTTCTCACAATGGTGAAAACTACAATTTCGATACATGGGAAGAATCTGACCACGAAGATGGCGTGTTGATTAATTCTGGTGAATTTGATGGTCAAACATCTGAAGAGGCTCGTAAAAATATTACGGCTGCACTTCATGAACGCGGTATCGGTGAAGGTAAAACTAATTTCCGCCTTCGCGATTGGCTTATCTCTCGCCAACGTTATTGGGGCGTGCCAATTCCTGTTGTATATTGCGATACATGTGGTGAACAACTCGTACCAGAAGAAGAATTGCCTGTACGTCTTCCTGAAGATGTTAAATTTGAATCCGGTGCTGTATCCCCATTGGCAACATCCGAAGCTTTCATGAACGCTAAATGTCCTAAATGTGGTGGCCCTGCGCGTCGTGAAACAGATACTATGGATACATTTATCGATTCATCTTGGTACTTCTTGCGTTACACTGACGCATTGAACGATAAAGCACCATTCGATTCCAAAATTGCTAATTACTGGATGAACGTTGACCAATACATCGGTGATCTTGATTGGAGTGACCAAGGTGTTGAAGGTTCCTATCGTTTCTTAGGTCGCGTATGGCGTATTGTTGATGCGTATGACCAAGCAGCAAAAGAAAATCATACAGGAGACCTTACAAAAGACGAAGTAGCATTACGCCGCGAATTACACCGCGTTATCAAAAAGGTTACAGAAGATTTAGATAATAACTTCAACTTTAATACGGCAATCAGTGCAATTATGGAACTTGTTAATGCTATGTATGCACACAAGGACAAAGCAGAATCCGTAAATGCTGATCTTGCTAATGAGTTAACACATAATCTCGTGTTGTTGTTAGCTCCATTCGTACCACATATTACAGAAGAATTGTGGCATGAACTTGGCGAAACTGAATCCGTTCATACTATGAACTGGCCAACATACGAAGAATCTGCTCTTAAAGTAGACGAAGTAGAAGTGGTTCTTCAAGTTAATGGTAAGGTTCGCGATAAATTAACTGTTTCTGTGAATATTACGAAAGAAGAATTGGAAGCATTGGCTAAAGAATCTAGCCGTGTTCAAGAATTTACAGAAGGTAAACAAATCGTTAAGGTTATCTACGTACCAGGTAAACTTGTGAATATCGTTGTAAAATAATATTTCTATATATGATTTGTTAATATAATGAAAGCCCCCAACTACATAGGTAGAAGGGGGCTTTATTATCTAGAGAGGTTATTATGGCAAAACGTAGCGATTATATTTCTTGGGATGAATACTTTATGGGCGTTGCTATTTTGGCTGCGCAACGCTCCAAAGATCCTAATACACAAAGCGGCATAAAGGCCGTTATTTATCGAGATGATTTGTACAAAGATACTAAAGAGGTTAAGGCTTCAAAACGTATGCTAAAGACGGCTGGTGTAGATATTATTGAATATCAATCGACGGGCCGCGTATTAGAAATAACACTATAATAGATAAAAGAGGGATGGTGTATCCTTCGAAAGCGACTTTGGCCCTGCGGAGGCCGAAGGCCGGAGTCAGACCCGGCCGGTGGAGCTTACGGAGGATGTATCATCCCTTTTATATGTTGTGTGTTATACCAATAAGCGGCCGTCGATCATGATATCTACTTGTTGGCCGTCTTTTGTAATGCCTTTAATATTCATGTTTTCGTGACCAATCATAAAGTCCACATGAGCAAGGGAGTGGTTGAGACCACGTTCTTTGAGTTCATCTTCAGAAAGGCCGTCGCTATTTTTTAGACAAGTTGGATAGGCTGCACCGATTGCTAAATGGCAGGATGCATTTTCATCAAACAATGTTTCATAGTAAATCATGTTAGATTGGCTAATAGGGCTATAATGGTCCACGAGGGCTACTTCACCAAGATATTGAGATCCTTCGTCTGTTTCGATGAGTTCTTTAAGAATATCTAATCCTTCTTCAGCCGTGTAATCAACAATTTTACCGCTTTTAAAGGTAAAGGAGAAGTTAGAAATAGGATTGCCTTGGTAGATAAGTGGTTTTGTACTAACTACTTTACCATTTACACCATTCCATTGAGGTGCACAGAACACCTCTTCTGTAGGTATATTAGCATTGAATTTGATACCCTCTTTAGAGAACTCTTCGCCACCTTGCCAAATATGGTCTTCTGGTAATTCGAGAAGTAAATCTGTGCCATTTTCACATGTGTATCGCAATGCTTTCAAATCAAGAGCGTTTAATGCTTCGCGACGATGGCGTAGCTTAGCCATGTGATGCGCATATGTTTCTTTTGCCTCTACATCATTGAGACGACATAACTTTAGTAATGTAAGCCAGAGTTGGTCAATTTTTTCTTCATCTGATCCTTCATAGC
>PPYF01242552.1_pt1 | contig 13252 bp, 16 predicted proteins | sample 1559871 | NCBI WGS metagenome assembly PPYF01 (sample SAMN08240021, study PRJNA423297) | Human gut metagenome, whole genome shotgun sequencing project. | reverse complement strand
TATTTATTATAAAAGAAAACTTCCAATTTTCTTTTATACAAATAAATGAGTCCAGTTTATGTAATGCTTTCTACTCTTTCTTTGAATATCTGGCAAGTTCAGATTTCGTTTATACAAAAAAAGAGGAAGACATTATTTTTCAAAATGCCTTTTCCTCCATTTCCTAAGTATGCAAAAAATGATTGCAATTTCCTTTTCTCTATTCTATAATGAAGAAAAGGAACAATCGCCCACAAGGGGTTGACCAATATTAGACTAGCATAGAAAATGCCACCCTAAACCGGTCAAAGTTTTTATGAGGGTGGTATTTCTATGCCTTAAATTATCAGTGACAAATCAAATAAATGAATGTCAGTAGTGATAAAATGAACATTCCAAATGACATTAAGTCTTTAAAATCAAAATGTTTCATTAGCACCACCCCCATTCTATGTATCATAAAATAGAGGTCAACCACCCTGTAACACGATTGTTCCTAAAAATTATTCTATCATTTATGATAGGAATTTACAATTAGGCAATTTCACCAATCAAATTCCCTTTTTATAAAGTACGAAAGAGTATACCATCGGTACAACTGCAATTAAAATAATTACCACAAACAGCACTTCTGTCATCTTGAAAAATCCATTGATACAAAACAGAATACCGCCGATAATAAACAGCCATGAAGACATACGGTGTGTTTTATTCCAGTTTGCTTCGCTGCTTAAAGTCCATGGAATTTTAATTCCAACCGTGTAATTCTGTTTGATTTTGTGCATATAATTTCCAATACCTATAAATACAATTCCCATGAGGAAATTGACTATCATTCCAATATCCACAGAATATCCAAGGGCAATGGTATAAGTTGACATCATAACAATTAAGGAAATAATGGGAACAAGCCATAAAACAAAGGTAAACATCTTTTTATTGATATTTCTCTTTTTCGGATCATTTGATGTAATAAGGAAGCAAAACCACTGTAATGCCAGCATCAAGAGGGGCATTCCAAAAACAGTCATAGGTTTGCTGCTCCATCCGTTTGCCTGATTATCTGTGCCAAAATGTGTTGCAATCTCACTTGGGAGTTTATCCCATAAAACAACTCCTATAATCATAGGAAGTAATATCATAATTGATGTTATTATCATAATTCCTTTATATTCACTTTTCTTCATCATTTTCATCTTCCTTTCTTAGCTGCGCTAGCCATGCCATAATTTCTTCTACCACAGATGTATTCAAATCGTAATAAATAAAGTTTTTTTCTTTTTCTTCCCACACCAGTCCTGCTTTCTTCAAAACATTTAAGTGATTAGAAATAGTTGCACTAGTTATATCAAAGTGACTGGCAATTTCTCCTGCAGACATCCTTCCTTTCTTGAGCATTTGTAAGATTTCCCTCCTTACGGGATTTGATAACGCTTTAAACGTATCCGCAAAACTCATTTTCTCACCTCTCCTTCTCGTAAGTATTTAGAAAATAATCTAATTAGATATTTTTCTAAATAGTAGCAGATTTTTTTCATTCTGTCAATAGAAAAAAGAGCCATTATATTCTCCTGAATATAATAACTCTTTTTATCTTATTTCTTATGCACTTACTTTTCCAAGTCCCATTTCCTGACCAATATTTAAAATATGATCTCCAATTCGTTCAAAGTCTGTAAGCATCTCTGCATAGATAATGCAGCCTTCTTCTGAACAAGTTCCTTTCTGCATACGAACTAACTGTTTCTTTCTATAATCCTCAGTCATATCATCAATCTTCTGTTCAAAGTCCTCAATAACCTTTACATTATCCATGGTATTGTCTTTAATCTGACCTAAGAAATCTAAAGCTTCCCCGCAGATATCACGCATTTCATCAATTTCTTCTTTGACTTCCTCTGAAAAAGAAATACCCTGTTTTTCAATCATTTTTGTATATTCACAAATGTTCATGGCATGATCACCAATTCGTTCTACATTACCACAAACCTTAAACAGAGCACTGATATACTGAGAATCATCCGGATTACTTTCATTTACCAGAACTTTGGAAATGTATTTAGAAATTTCCTTGTTCAAATAATCAATATAGTCTTCACGTTCTCTTACTTCTTCTAAAAGTTCTTTCTTTCCTTCTTTCACACAAAGAAAACTGCTGTCTACATTCTGTTTTGCCATATTGATCATACGATGTAACTCATTTTTAATACCTGTTACAGCAATAGCAGAAAGACCAATCTGCGTATCTCTTTTTGTCTCCATTGGATGGATAAATTCCATATGCATAACGCCTTCCAACTCTTCTTTTTTCTCCGGAAGAATTTTTACTGCCAATTTAGCAAGGTATGTTCCAAATGGAATTAATAACAAGGTTGTTGCAATATTAAATAATGTATGCATATTTGCAATCTGCGCAGATACATTACCCGGTGTAAAGCTTTCTACCAGAGATGTCAGCGGTGTCAGCAGACATACAATCGTAAAGATTGTTGTACCGATAATGTTAAATAACAGGTGAATAACTGTTGTACGTTTTGCGTTTCTGCTTGTACCGATTGCCGCTAATACAGCAGTAATACAAGTACCGATGTTCTGTCCGAACAATACAAATACTGCATTTGGCAGTCCAATCAATCCGCTGGATGCAAGAGCCTGTAAAATACCCACAGATGCGGATGAAGACTGAATAAGTGCTGTAAAAATCATACCTGCTAAAATTCCCAATACCGGATTAGAGAATTTTGTCATAAGAGAAACAAAAGCTTCAGATTCTCTTAAAGGCATCATTGCACCGCTCATCATTTCCATACCGATAAACAGAATACCAAGACCTGCTACAATTAAACCATAGTGATGTACTTGCTGTTTCTTAACAAAAACAATTGCTGCAACACCACAAAAAGCAAATAACGGTGCCAGTGCTCCAATATCAAGAGCAATGAGCTGTCCTGTTATGGTTGTACCAATATTAGCACCCATAATAATCCAAACAGCCTGCTTTAATGTCATCATTCCAGAATTAACAAATCCAACTACCATAACTGTTGTTGCGGATGAAGACTGAATAACAGCCGTAATACCTGCACCTACCAAAACTCCTAAAAAACGATTTGCTGTAAGCTTCTCTAAAATCTGTTTCATACGGTTTCCTGCTGCTGCCTCTAAACCGTTGCTCATCATCTGCATTCCATAAAGAAATAATGCCAGACCGCCTAAAAGGCTGAAAAAATCTGTAATTTTCACTTTGTTCCTCCCATTTTGTCTTAACAAATTTTTTATTCTTTTTTTAAGCTTTCCTTACATTTATACCTTTTATAAAAGAATACTGCAAGACATTGAACAAAGATTTTACATTGTTTTACATAGATTTAACATAAGAACAAATTATGCGCCCATTCCAATAAATACCCCAAGCACATAAGGAACTAACCAAATCAGCCATACCACAATACTAAATTTGTGGAAATTCTCCAGCTTTTTGCGTTCCTGTCCTTTGAATACAACAGTTGCCCATATTGCGTGAAATAACATGAGAATAATTGCCAATGCACCTGTAATTCCATGAGGACTTAAAAGACTGGCCCCTTTTGCCATAGAGGACATAATCGTTGTTCCTATGGTATCAAAAACAAGTCCCATCCAAAAAATAATCAAATGTGGCTTTTTCAAAATACCACTTTTTCTCTCTGAAAATACACCGATTGTATAAAATACCAGTGCCAATGTAATTGTTATAATTGCCATAATTAATTTTGTGCTCATTTTTCTACCTCCTTAAATTGAACATTGTTCATTATAGTTTCCATTCCTCCTATTGTCAATATCTTTTTAATTATTTTTATTGACTTATTTTTTAAAAAGGCATATAATGAACATTGTTCAAGTAAAGAGAGTACAAAATGCAAGGAGTTTCTATATATGAATACAAATAATACATTACATGATAAAATTCTTGCCGCCAGCAAAGAAATTGCTGCTGACAAAGGTTTTCAGGCTATCAATATTCGAGCAGTAGCCAGTAAAGCAAAAATTTCCGTTGGTTCTGTATATAACTATTTTCCGGACAAATCCGCTTTATTACAGGCTACCATTGCGGATATCTGGTGTGATGTCTTCCATCGCACAGGACAATGCACTGCTTTAAGCTCTTTTCACGACTGTCTGCTTTGGCTTATTGTTTCCATTGACAAATGCAGCTGCCAGTATCCGGACTTCTTTGCTTCTCACGCCGTCTGCTTTCAAAAAACAGACAACATAGAAGAAAGCCGTGAAAAAATGAGCGAATATCTGGAACATATTCACAAAGGAATGAAACTTATTCTGCAAAAAGATAAAAAAATAAAAGCCGGTATATTTTCCGAGACTTTTACAGAAGATGATTTTATTGATTTTATATTCTCCAATATTATTTCCGGATTAAGCGGAAAAGACAAATCCTGTTCCTTTCTGCTGAAGCTCACGGATAAATTATTGTATGACTAAGGAGGTTCTATGATTTCTAAAAAATATTTATTGTTTCTTGCCGGAATTGTATGGTCTGTTGCCGGATATAACGTGCTTCATATTGGTTTACAGGCTTATGCGGGTTATTTGTCACCTGTCTTGTTTTTCGGCTCTGCTCTGGTGTTTCTGTTCTTCCAGTTTATGATATTCGGCAGACTGGTGAAAAAACATACGAAACGTATTCAGGGCTATCAGGAAGAAAAAAAGTGGTTCTGGAATTTTTTTGATTTAAAATCCTTTCTGATTATGGCATTTATGATAACAGGAGGAATTCTCATTCGCAGCCTGAGCCTGTGTCCGGAATGGTTCATTGCCTTCTTTTACACGGGACTGGGAACATCCCTGTTTCTTGCAGGACTTACCTTCTTTTATCAGTTCTTTCACTTGCGCACCACAATTTAAGATACAATCAAAAAAGGAGATGCACATTAAGTAATGCTCAGAACTATTTATACAATTTTAACAAATTTGTTGAGCACGCTTTGAGATTACAAGCTCAAAGTGAGCGCAAACTGAGTTTAAAATGTATAAATATTTCCGGATATACACTTAATATACATCTCCTTTTTTCTTATATAATCATGGTAATTACACGGAACACGAACAGTGCACATACCACGTACATAATCGGATGAATTTTCTTAATCTGACCTGTACATACTTTAATACCAAACCATGCCAGCATACCGAACATAATTCCGTTTGCAATAGAATATGTAAGCGGCATGATTAAAAATGCCAGATATCCGCCTACGCAGTCTGCGGTATCTCCTTCAAAGTGCATCTTTTTAATAGATGACGCCATGAAAAATCCTACAATAATCAGCGCCGGAGCTGTTGCAAATCCCGGAATTGCAAGGAAAATCGGTGACAGAAACAGGGAAACTAAGAACATAAATCCTGTTGTCATAGCTGTAAGACCTGTCTTTCCGCCTTCTGCAACGCCTGCACTGGACTCTACAAAGCTTGTAATGGTAGAAGTACCCATCATAGAACCTGCTACTGTACCTACCGCATCTGCCATAAGCACACGTCCTACACGGGGAAGTTTGCCGTCTTTGTCCAGAAGGTTTGCTTTATCGGCAACGCCGATAACTGTTCCGATTGTATCAAACATATCTACAAATAAGAATGAAAATACAATAATTACAAACTGTGATAAGTTTTCTCCAATCCAGCCAAAATCAAATTTAAAGAATGTCGGTGCAATGGACTTTGGAATAAAGGAAGATGCTGTAAAAGACGGAATTAAAGAAAGAGCTCCCGCTTCCGGATCTACTACATACCATCCTATCATTTCTGCGCCAATACCTAAAACCCAAGTAATGAGAATTCCCCACAAAATATATCCCTTCACCTGAAAATGATACATCACCGCAGTAATCAATACACCAATCAGACACAACGCCACTCCCGGTTCAGAAAAGTCGCCTAATTTTACCAAAGTAGACTCATCTGCTACCACAATGCCTGCGCCCTGAAGTCCGAGAAATGCAATAAATAAACCAATACCTGCCGTAATACCGTATTTCAGGTTTGCAGGAATTGCATTTACAATGCTTTCACGCACTTTAAAGAAAGATAAAAGGATAAAGATAATTCCTTCTACTAAAACGGCTGCAAGCGCCACTTTCCAAGGCTCATCCATACCCTTTAAATCGCCACCACATACAGTAAATGCAAAATAAGCATTCAAGCCCATCCCTGCGGAAAGGGCAATGGGATAGTTCGCCCAAAAGGCCATAATGAAAGTTGCCAGAGCAGATGCCAATGCTGTTGCTGTAAAGACCGCACCGGAGTCCATACCACATACAGGATTTCCCAGCAAGCTTGGGTTTACAGCCAGAATATACGCCATGGTAAGGAATGTTGTCATACCGGCCATAATCTCTGTTTTCACAGTGGTATTATGCTCCTTCAGTTTAAAAAATTTCTCCATAATTTCCCTCCTAAAATATGAAATGCTGCAACTTCTCCATTCTATTAGGAAAAACAACTTTCGTCAAGCAATCTGAACAATTTGACGAATTATTAAGCTTTTTGTCAAAAAATCCCCTGTATAAAAATTTCTATTCCTATCAATATCAGAATAATTCCGCCAAAAATCTGAGATTTTCCGGAAAGCTTTGTTCCGAATTTGCGCCCAATCCGAATACCTGCCGCACAAATCACAAAAGTAACTGCTGCAATCACAGATATTGCCAGCAGCATCATTCCCAGTTATATTCTGCAATGGTAAATCCTACGGATAAGGCATCAATGGAAGTGGCAATTCCCTGTATTATAATTTCCGTTACTCCCACAGTCTTTGCCTGTTGTGTGTCTCTGTCCTCATGGCGTCCTTCAAAAATCATTTTTCCACCAATATACGCCAGCAAAATCAAAGCTATCCACGGGATACACCTTTCAAAAGCTGTAAAATACTGCACAATGGTATGCACGCACAGCCATCCAAGAAAAGGCATTACTCCCTGAAATACTGCAAAAACTCCTGCCATGCCGTACATCTTAGTTTTCTTCATTCTAGGCTCACTCAATCCATTTGCCATAGAAACAGAAAAAGCATCCATGGCAAGCCCTACTCCCAACATTGTATTGTTCAGTAAAAACGATATCATGTTCTTCCTCCTGTTGTAAAATTACTTTCTTATGCAATAAAAAAAGACGCATGTATAGCCTGACGGTTACACATGAGTCTTGCAATTTAAAGCAAGCCAGACTATAAGTCAGTATGTTGACTTGCTGCGTTTTCTTACGCCTGCTACTCCCTCAAGGAAATCACTTTCCACATTATAAGCTTTTTCCTTGAAAGAAACAAGGCTTTTTTACAATACAATTCCTGTTAATTCAATGAGAATTCCCCAGAAAACACTGACTCCATAAAGCAAAGCCGCAATCTGTAAATTTTCTTTTACATTTCTGTTGCTCTTAAACAACACCAGAATTCCCACGCCTGCCCCGGCAAGTAAGCCTGCTATCAGCTGTCCCACGCCCAGAATACCGCCTAAATACATCTGGGTAATAATCACAGACGCAGCACAGTTTGGTATCATTCCGATAAGCGCTGCCAGAAATACCCCTATAATCGGCTGGCGGCTTATCAGCCCTCCAATTCTGTCTGCTCCGATACTTTCCACACAAAATCCAATGGCTGCGGAAACCAGAAAAATAAACAATACAATCTGCAAGGTATGCCAAAGAGCTGATTTTAAAATACTTCCCTGCTCACAGTGACAGTGCTCACTTTCGCACAAGTCATGAATATCCTTTTCATGATGGTCGTGATGACTATGAGGACTTTTCTCATATTTTCGCCACAAAAAATCAATACTGAAACCAGATACGATACCAATTCCCACTTTCATGGCAAGAACCTTGAAAATCACACTCAGGCTAACTGCTTCTGATATAAAAATCGGAAGCATTTCATCTGATGTAGAAAGAAAAATTGCCAAAAGCGTTCCCAGAGATATAACCCCGCCTGCATAAAAACCTGAAGCTGCTGCTGAAAACCCACACTGAGGAAATGCTCCCAGAACACCTCCCATAAAAGGGCCGAATTTGCCGGCTTTTTTTATCATATTTTTTGATTTTTCTTTTGTTTTATGTTCAAGGTACTCCATTAAGAAATACGTCAGAAACAAAAAAGGAATCAATTTTACTGTATCCAGCAAAGCATCTAATAATACATCCACAATCATGGTAAAAACTCCTTACTCTAAAACTTTAACTACAGAGTTTGAATTTACCACAAATCCTGTGAAAATACAACCCTCCCCTTTATTCCAGCATAATTTTAATAATTTCTTCATTAGTTCCCTTCATTCCGTCTTTGCCTAATCTGCCTACACTTTTCAGGGTATCTTCAATGCCTTTCTTTACAATTCCGTCACCACCATAGAACTGTTGTCCCTGCATATACATATTATAACCTAAAATTCCTGCTTCAACGGCAAATGCGATTTTCCCTGCGCAAGACGCCTTTGCTCCATCACAAATAATTCCCGATACAATTGCCAAAGCATTTACTACTGTATGAATAACCGCTTCATAATCACCGCCTGACAAATACGCAATTCCTGCTCCTGCTGCTGCTCCTGCGTTTACAGCACCACAATATGCAGAAAGCCTTCCTATAGGTGTTCTCTGATGAATAGCAGTTAAATTAGACAACGCCAGAGCACGATATAACTGCTCATCTGTGGCTTTCAGTTCTTTTGCATAAGTAATTACAGGCACAGAAACCGTAATTCCCTGATTTCCACTTCCTGAGTTAATAATAACCGGCAATTCACAACCATTCATTCTGGCATCGGAACCGGCTGCTGCCATAGCTGCTGCTCTGGCTTTTAGGCTGTTTGCATCACTGGAAAGAATAACTTTTCCAATATTTGCCCCGTAATCTGCCTGTAACCCTTCTTCTGCAATAGCCATATTATATGCAATCTGTCTGTCCAAAATATCTTTTATATCAACTAGCTCCACATGGTTAATATAATCCCAGATATCTTTCATATTCAACAATTCATACTTCGCTGTATCAGAAGGCATATCATTTAAGCAGTCTGAGCTTTTCAAAACCTGATGATTATGCTCCACCAAAACTACGTTTGTGTGGGAATTAATAATATGTACCTTTGCATAATCCTCTCCTTTATACAGAGTAATTACAATATCGAAAATAATCCCCTCATCAAGATGCTCAACGACAATTTCTTTCTCCTGCATAAATTTCTCAATATTTTTTATATCATCTTTTGAAACATCTGCAATAACTTCCAACTCTTTATCTGGGTTTCCTGCAACAATTCCCGCTGAAACTGCTGCCGGAATTCCCTTTAAATGACCTGTATTTGGCACAATCACAGACTTCACATTTTTAATGATACTTCCGCTTGTCTGGACCAAAACTTTATCCGGAAGGTCGTTTAATTCTCTCCTTGCTATTGCTGCCGCATAGGCCAACGCAATCGGTTCTGTACAGCCCATTGCTGCCATCAGCTCTTCTTTTAAAATTTCTGTATATGCACTATAGATTTCTTTCTTCTGTTCCATATTCTGCTTCCTTTGCTTTCATTCATGTTTTTTATTATTCTACCATGATTTTCTGCAACTGACTATTACATCTCGCCTATCTTTAATCTATGATTTCTTCTTCATAGTGCAAAATTTCCTTTGTAACAGCATCTACTTCCACGTCAATTTCCTTGCTGCCGTCACGTATTTCAATCTCATATCGAACATTTCCATCGTCTGTATCCAACTCACATTTTACTACACTACCTGCTCCGCTTCGTGCCAGCGCTGCTTCCTTTGCTTCATCTTCTGTAATAATTTCTTCGCTGTTCTGTGGCTGTGAGCTCTCTTGTGAAGGTTCTTCTGATGGCTGAGGAACAGTTCTCAATCGACTATCCTCCAACTCACTTTTTAAAACCTCTCCTGTATTTCCATCAATTTCTACATCACACCGGTTCGGTCCATTATCAATAATAAATTCATATACTACCTTACCGTCATCTTCGTCTTTATTAGACTGTATGATATCTCCCTGAAACTCTTTTAATGCTGCCTCTTTTGCTTCTTCCATTGAAATTTTTGCTTCCTTTGTCCCACATCCGCAAAGCAATGTCACTGCAAGTAATCCTAATGCTAATTTCTTCATATCTGATTTCCTCCTCATCATTACTGATTTTTCTCTACTATAATTATTGTGCCCTTTATAAATTTCCCTATAACTGGTTTATGCTGTTCTCTCTTTCTAAATTCAACAGATATCTTTTTGCCTCTACTCCACAGGCAAAACCGGAAATATCCCCATTTTTGCGAATAACTCTGTGACATGGAACAACAATCATAATAGGATTTCTGCCATTTGCCTGTCCAATTGCCCGAACTGCTTTTTTATTGCCTATGGCAACGGCAATATCCTCATAACTTCTTGTTTCTCCATAAGGAATTTTCTGTAATTCTCTCCAGACTGCCTTTTGAAATGCGGTTCCTTTACTATCTACAGGCAAATCAAAAATTTTTCGCTTACCGGCAAAATACTCGTTTAGCTGATGATATACTTCATGCAAAAAGTCCGAATGATACTCAAAGTTTCGACTTTGCAAAATTCCCCTATCCTGATTGTCTAAATATAAACGTGTCAACTGATTATCCTGCTCGCAAATCGTTAAAAATCCAATAGGACTCTGGAAACTATAACTGTTTTCCATGTTTTCACCACCTATTTTATTTTATGGTGCTATTTTACCATATTTTTATCTTCTTATCCTTTTCTGCTGTCTAAAATCTCTTTTATAGTTTTTTCGCTCTCTTCTAATTCCTCTGCAATCTCAGCTATCGTTTTCCCTTTTCTTAATTTTTTCTCTGCAAGTTTCAAAAGCATATCACGCTCTCCTGCTTTTTTTCCTTCTTTTCTCCCTTCTTCCCAAGCCTCTTCTCTTTCCTGCTTTATATGCTTTTCCTGGTCATATTCAAATATGCTCATATTTTTTGCCTCCGCTCGATTTTTTTCCAGAAATTCTTTGAGAATTCCTTCCTGAATACACTCCTCTATGGCTCTCTCAACTGCTTCTTCCAGTTCCATCACTTCTGCGTATTCTCTCACTCTTGCAGTATATTCCGCATATTCCCACAGAGTATGGCTCATCTCCATCAGCTCTTTATTATGTCCACTATTCACATTAAGCATCACTGCTTCCAGTTCCAAACTGCATTCCTCTTTTATAGTATACAAATCGGATAATTTTAATATCTGTCTATCCGGCTGTTCCACCTTCCCGTTATAAAAAATCACAAAACGTGGCGGTGGCAGTTCTATAGGTTTTGTCCCATATAAATTAGCTTCTCTGGTCATAGACGAATATAGCGCAGAAATATAAAGCAGAAATCGAAGGGGTAAATTAGGACTATATGTAGACTGATGCTCATATAACGATAATCGAGCATCTATAAGAAACGAAATATCATTTCTCATAGCCATATAGATAGCGTTTTCTAGCGTATTAATCTCCAACATTTCCGGATTAGTGTAATGTTTACCGCTAATTGCATTATAAAGCTCCAATAAATGCTCCTTGTCTTCAAACAGCATAGCAAAGATAGTCGCTTTGTATGTTCTGTTCGGAATACTGTCTAATGTTTTCATAAAATCACTTCCTCCTTTTTATGTTCGCAGGAGATTTTCTGAAATCATTCATTTCCAGCTTTTTCCTTACATGTCTGAATCGTCATTTATAATACACATTCAAAAATCTCTCTGCATTTTTCTTTTTTACTGTGAATAAAAGCATTGAGATTTCCCTTGATATGCTGTTAGATTTTCAGACACGGTCAGATACCGCAACAGACGTATTAGATTATCGAAAATATAATGCTTTGGAATTATTGTAGCATATCATAATTAAAATTTCCACAGACTTTTCAACTTTCATTTTCCTCCCAACAGAAAAACCCCGGAAACCTTACGGTTCCGGGGTATCTTACGCTTGGACACAATGTATCTTTCGATACTCTATATTTTATTCTAATTACTCGATGATTGTAGCAACACGACCTGAACCTACAGTTCTACCACCTTCACGGATAGCGAATGTAAGACCCTGAGCCATAGCGATTGGGTGGATCAGTTCGATTGTCATTTCTACGTTATCACCAGGCATGCACATTTCTGTACCTTCTGGTAACATACAAACACCTGTAACGTCTGTTGTTCTGAAGTAGAACTGTGGACGGTAGTTGTTGAAGAATGGAGTATGACGACCACCTTCATCTTTTGTTAAAACGTAAACCTGAGCTGTGAATTTTGTATGGCATGTGATGCTGCCTGGTTTAGCGAGAACCTGTCCTCTTTCGATTTCGTTTCTCTGAACACCACGAAGAAGTGCACCGATGTTATCACCAGCCTGAGCTTCGTCTAACAGTTTACGGAACATTTCGATACCTGTTACAACTACTTTACGTGTTTCTTCTTTAAGACCAACGATTTCAACTTCGTCAGATACATGAAGTGTACCAGCTTCTACTCTACCTGTAGCAACTGTACCACGACCTGTGATAGAGAATACGTCTTCTACAGGCATGATGAAGTCTTTATCTGTGTCACGCTGTGGGTTTGGAATCCAGCTATCAACAGCAGCCATTAATTCCATGATTTTGTCGCCCCATTCGCCGTTTGGATCTTCAAGAGCTTTTAAAGCAGAACCCTGGATGATTGGTGTATCATCGCCTGGGAAATCATATTCGCTTAACAGTTCACGGATTTCCATGTCTACTAATTCAAGTAATTCTTCATCGTCAACCATATCACATTTGTTCATGAATACAACGATGTAAGGAACACCTACCTGACGAGATAACAGGATATGTTCTTTAGTCTGAGCCATAACACCATCTGTAGCAGCTACTACTAAGATAGCACCATCCATCTGAGCTGCACCTGTGATCATGTTTTTAACGTAGTCAGCATGTCCTGGGCAGTCAACGTGTGCGTAGTGACGGTTTTCTGTTTCATATTCTACGTGAGAAGTAGAGATTGTGATACCACGTTCTCTTTCTTCTGGAGCTTTATCGATATTTTCGAAATCTGTAGCTGTGTTACCAGCAACTCTTGCAGCAAGAGTTTTTGTGATAGCAGCTGTTAAAGTTGTTTTACCATGGTCAACGTGTCCGATAGTACCAATGTTACAATGCGGTTTGCTTCTTTCAAATTTAGCTTTAGCCATTTTGAATGTCCTCCTTGTTTAACATGCGCCCCGTTTGGGCA
>PPYF01130273.1_pt1 | contig 13252 bp, 10 predicted proteins | sample 1559871 | NCBI WGS metagenome assembly PPYF01 (sample SAMN08240021, study PRJNA423297) | Human gut metagenome, whole genome shotgun sequencing project. | reverse complement strand
GGAAATAAAGCAATCTTATTATATTGCTTTGATATATTCAATATAATTTTGGAAATATTGTTTTCAAATGTTGAATAACTAACCATTATCAAATCATTTATCATATTCCGGACAGATGGACGGTCAAATTTTTTAAATTGATTTATCCAATTATGAAGTTGAGTTTCAACAAATTCTTGTTCTGATTTAAGCATAGATGTATCCGCAAGTTTTACTACTTAATTTTTTATCATAGAATTCAAATATGGTAAAAGTTCGTTTAGCCTTGTGATAATGCGTCGTTGCTCAGCCAGAGGTGGGAGAGGAAAAAACGTCTCTCCAAACTTCTTACTTGATATTTCAAGAAATGTCGTGCCGCTTGCACGACTTTGAATATCAGGAGTTAAAGCAATAAGGCCATAATAGACATATTCTGATAAAACTATCTCAAAATTTGGAGCAATAGATTTACACCCTTGATTAGTAGCAAGTTCATTTTCCGTAATAGCTATATGACCAATTGGAGCGCGAGATGAATATACAACTGAACCCTTTGGCAAAAGAACAGCTGAACATGATAGATAACCTTTCTTTGAAATAGAACGCTCTCCACAAGATATTGTCTTTTTTTTGTTTTTCCCCAAATCAGCCGGAGTCACCCAAGGTACTATTGCAGGCGACCAATATTCTGTCACATTTGTTTTTGGTGTGGCCCCACTAAAAATAGCGCCTATATCGCGCAGCCTCACCCACTTCCACTTTTCAGGAATTGCAAACGGCACTTCTTCCGGTTCTTCAGCGTCGATATCCACGGCAGGCTCGTCATCAAGTTGGGGTACGAGCTTGCCCATAATGGCCTGTTGCAAGAGAGAAGCCCGCAATTTGCCGGGCAGTTCCGTTTCCAGCACATGCAACGCGCTCTGGCTTTTGCCGTATTCCTCCACAAGAGGCAGAAGTTCGTTCAGGCAGGATACAATATATTGTTGTTCATCGATTGGTGGCACAGGAATGCTAAATGCTCCAATTTTTTTGGCATTAATATTTGCCTGACATACCCCATTAACTCTAACATCAGCGCAAAATTGTCTTTCCTCTTGGGAATTCATTACATAATTTAAATATTCTCCAATTATTATATTTTTATCATAGTCAAGCCTTATAAGATATCCTGCATATATAGCAGGCCTTTCTCCTCTGTATATTGAAGTCTTTCCAACCAATTCAGGACTGTTTGTTCTATTAAAAAGTATATCCCCAGGTGAAAGTAAATACTTCTCTATGTCATCACGGGCTGTAGTATATGCTAATTTACTCCAGATAATTTCTCCACCTTGAAGGTTACCCATTCTAATAACAACAACATCTCCTTCAGAAGAAGATTTTCTTGCCGTTCCATAAGTCATGGCATGGCAAATCTTGCTCAATGGCAAATTCCGCCATAGTTCAAAAGAATAATTATGTTCTTTTCGCCATGAAGCAGAAAGTCCGCCTTTCATTGCGTATGTTATAAGAGATGCTTTGAGCTGTTCTGCAGTCATGCCCGTGCCTCCCCAATCAGGGCAAGAATTTTGCCAAGCGCTTCGTCCATGATTTTTTCATGCCGGGCACGTTCCGCCTTGTAATGAGCGATAAGCTCGGCGGGCGGCAAAATTTCCTCGTCCTCCTGCGCGAAACCGCAAAGGTCAAAATTGTATTGCAGGGCCTCCAGCTCTTCCTTGCTGTACTTGCGGGCCTTGTCCGATCCGTTCACCTCCAGCGGCTCTCGTTTATCCCACCATGCGTCAAGGTCGGCCAGATGCTCCAGCAGCATGGGCTTTGTCTTGGAGAAATGCTTGTAGCCTTCCGGCATATCCACCCGATAGAACCATGTTTCTTTTGTCGGTCCGTTGCCGTCAAAGAAAAGCACATTGGTGGCAATGGAGGTATAGGGAGAAAACACGGATGTTGGCAGACGCACGATAGTATGGAGATTAAAGTTGCTCAGCAGTTCCCGCTTGATTTCCGTCTTGTTGCCGCCGCCAAACAGAAAACCGTCCGGGATGACCACGGCGGCCCGCCCCGTGGCCTTGAGGCGGGCCATAATCAGGATAAGGAAGAGATCGGCGGTTTCCGCACTGCGCATGTTGGACGGAAAATTCTGTTGGATAGTCAACTGTTCGCTGCCGCCGTAGGGCGGATTCATCAGAACCACGTCAAACTTGTCCGCCTCGGTATAATCGCCCGTGCTTTTGGTCAGGGAATTGCCGTAGCGGATGAGCGGCTCGTCCACGCCGTTCAACAGCAGATTGGTCACGCAGAGCAGATAGGGGAGTGGTTTCTTTTCCGTGCCGTGAAAGGAGCGGGCCAGAATTTCGCGTTGGGCGTTGGTTTTGGCCTGTCCTTCCAGCCATGCGCGGGCGGAGTTCAGAAAACCACCGGTGCCGCAGGCAAAGTCCGCCACCTTGTCGCCCAGCTTCAGCCCAACGTGCCGGGCCATGAAATCCGTCAGGGCGCGTGGCGTATAAAACTCGCCGGAACTGCCCGCGCTTTGCAGCAACTTCAGAATGCTTTCATAAATGGAGCCAAAGGCATGGGCCTCCTGCGGATCGTTGAAATCGCACTCGTTGATCTCCGTGAGCAGCTGGCGCAGCTGGACGCCATCTTTCATGAAGTTGTGGATGTCTGTGAACACGGTCTTCACAATGCTCTTGCGCAGAGGGCAGCCGGGGGGAATGGGCAAATCCTTGAGGGTCGGCAACAGCATGCCGTCCACAAAGCGGATCAAGTCATCCCCCTTGAGTGCCTTGCCGGTATCCGCCCAGTTGCGCCAGCGGCACGGATCGGGAATGATGGAGACATAATCATGTTCCAGAGCTTCCCAGTCGTATTCGCGGTCATCGTAAATTTTGAGGAACAGCATCCAGGTGATCTGCTCAATGCGCTGGGCATCCCCGTTGATGCCCTGATCAAGGCGCGTGATGTCGCGCATTTTCTTGATAAAACTGGCAAGGCTCATATCGTCTCCATGCTCGATCTAGGCGGCGTCATACAAAATGTTTTCCATTTCCCTGACCGCACTCATAAAGTTCTCCTGATTGCCGAAGGCCTGAAAAATCTTTTTCATTCCGCCCAGGTTGCCGCAATAGGTTTTCAGGGCGGCAAGGTCGTCAATTTCGCGGATACCATTGATGGTGTAGGCATCCAGCAGACGTTCCAGCACGGCTCGGGCGGTATCCTGATACTTTTCCAGAAATTTCGCTCCGCGCACCTTGCTGGCACGTAGCTGGCGGGTCAGCATCGCACCGCCAAAAGCGATGTGCCGAATCATGTCAAACTCGTCAAGATCGGGGTTGCCCAGTTCTTTTTTCAGATGTTCCACCAGAATACCGCGCTGTTGCAGCTCCTCAATAATGATTTTCTTGGCCCTGCCGCCGTTCCATGCCTGCCGGAACGCTTCTTCCGTGGGGAAGCAGGACAGGATATTTTTGCGGGTGTACTCAGCGAATTTTTCCGTCACAAGATTACCGTTTTCGTCAAGATAGCTGACGGATTTTCCCAGTATAGTGATTTCCACGCCATCCACCACGATCATTTCACGCGGCTGCTGGTCATCTCCCCCATCCTGTCCTGTATCGGGGGCGCCATCTTGACCATCGGGCAGAGTGTCAACAGGAGACGTTGACGAATCATCGCCGTCCGGCCTGCGTGGCCTGATAGGCGGATCGCCATTGCCATCCCAGTTGGTTTCATCATCGGCGGGGCCGTCAAAGTCAGGATCATGGAACAGGGCACAGGCCCCGCGAAAATCAAGAATGGTGAAAAAGGTCTTGTCAACATCAGGCCGAAGGCGGGTACCCCGTCCGATAATCTGCTTGAACTCGGTCATGGACTTGATGTTGCTGTCCAGAACAATCAGCTTGACGCACTTGGTATTTGCCCCGGTGGTGAGCAGCTTGCTGGTGGTGACTACCACGGGATAGGGGCGGTTTATGCTGATGAAATCCTCATACAGGCCGCGCCCTTCTTCGTCATCGGCGGTCATGCGCACGACATAGCGATGGTCAACGGCTGCAAGATCGCGGTTGCAGGCGCGCATGGCGTCACGCATGTTAGCCGCGTGGCGTTGCGTGGTGCAGAAAATGATGGTTTTGGACATCCGTCCAAGATGCTGAAGATAATTGCTGACCACCTCTGCCACCTTGCAAGTGCGGCTGCGTAGCTCTATCGTCCTGTCAAAATCGGCAAGGGTGTATTTGCGCATGGGCACAGGTTGGCCTTCTTCGTCCACATCTCCCTCTTCCGGCTCCCACCCCTGCACGTCCTTATCCAGATGGACGGAGACAACCTGATAGGGCGCAAGAAAGCCGTCCTCAATGCCCTGTTTCAGTGTGTAGGTGATAAGCGGCTCGCCAAAGTAATCCAGATTGTTGGAACCGTCCTTTTCATTGGGAGTGGCGGTCATGCCTATCTGTATGGCTGGCTGGAAGTAATCAAGAATATCGCGCCAGCTGCTCTGTTCGCTTGCGCTGCCCCGATGGCATTCATCCACAATAATCAGGTCAAAATAGTCCGGGGGCACCTGCCTGTAATGTTCTGCCACTGGCTCAGTCTGATCGCCCTTGAGCTGCTGGTACAGGCCGAAATAGATTTCGTAATTCCGGTCTATCTTTCCTTGCCGTATTTTGGTGGCCGTGTTGAATGGGGCGAAATCATCGGCCAAGGTCTGATCGACAAGCTGGTTGCGGTCGGCAAGGTACAGGACGTTTCTGACTATCCCAGCTTTTTTCAGCCGCCAGACTATCTGAAAAGCCGTGTAGGTTTTGCCCGTGCCGGTAGCCATGACCAGCAATACACGCCTGCGATGCCTGCCGATAATGGCGTCCACCGTGCGGTTGATAGCCTGCATCTGGTAATAGCGCGGCGTGTGTCCATCGGCGGATGTATAATAGAGCGCGTTTTCCAGCTTCTGTCCATCTTCATCCGCTATGCCGTGCAGTTCACGCCAGCGTTTCCACAAGTCATCGGGTGAGGGAAAAGCGTCAAGGGTAATAGTGCGCTGTTTGGCTGTGGGGACTTCGTATTCTATAAAATCCTGCCCGGCAGAGGCGTAGGCGAAGTCCACGCCAAGCATACGCGCATAGGCAATGGCTTGATCAAGGCCGTCCTGTGCGGTCTTGGTGGCCTTTTTTGCCTCAACAACGGCAAGGGGGCGATTGATGCTACGGCAAAGGATATAGTCGGGTTTTGTGCGGGCTGACTGGTTATCTTTCTGGGCAAAATTTTGTCCGGGGATAATGCGATAACGATCAGCCTTGAGGGAATACTCCATGAGTATCTGATCCGCCTTCCAGCCCGCCTTTTGAATGGCGGGGGTGATGCGTCTCAGCTTGGTATCTTCTTCGGATTCATTGCCGAATCGGTTTACTGACATACGGGGCGTCCCCTTCACTAATCGGGATATGCACTTTGATTCAATGTTAGACGGAATGGGCACGGAGCGCAAGCTATTGGTTATCCGGACAGGAATAGCTATTACAGTTCATCATCCGGGGTATCAGGGGTAATGAAGCTGCCGCGTTGTTCGTGTCTCGGAAGCGGCGGGGGCGTGTCTCGTTTTTGGTTTTTCCGGCCTTCCTTCTGCCGTCTGGCCTCGGTCAGATATTTCGTCAGGGTTTGAGGCTTCACCTCAATCCCCTTCTCGTGCAGCTTTTCGACGATTTCCTGTGTGTCAAAGCCGCGCTTCTTCATCCGCTCCAGCGTCGGGGCAAGGGTAAAAATGGCCTGTTTCACTGTCATAGCGCGGTTTCCATCCAGTGTGACGGCGGAGGGCCTGAGCTTGGCAAACTCCTGTCGGATTTCCTTCACTTGGCTGGCGGTGATGCTCATGGTGTTTTCTCCTGTGATTGATGGGGGAATGTCCCCCGATTTGTCTTTTGCCTTTGGCGGTCAAGCGGCACGCTTGCCCACGCCTTGCGCCAGCAAGGTATAGTGAGCTATATCTTGCTGCTGCGCCAAGATTTTCATCAGATTCCTCAGCGCATCCTCATGCCACGCGGACGGTTTGGCTTTTCGGCCTCTTGAGGAATTTGCCGGTCACGCTCCGCTGCTAATCTGGCCTGTTCACGGTTACGAGCATTCATTTTTCTTTCGTCCTCTCGCTGAAGCTGAAATTCCTGAAAACGGAGCTGGTTGCCGGAGAACAGGATAAAATCCTGCATGTCCTTCAGTGCCGAGGCAGCCTTTTCCTGGGCTTGCGCCATGCTCGCCCGCAGCTTTTGGTTTTCCGTTTTCAGAGCCTGAATATGGGACTGCGCCATCCGCACGGCCTCATGCGCCCTGTCGCGCTCATACAGCAGAGTTTGCGCCTGACGTTCCCGCATGTCCCGCTCTTGGGCGATTTCTTCCTTGTCGGAAAGGGCCTTCTGGTACGCATTCAGTTTTTCCTGGGCATGGGCGAGCACTTCTTTAAAATTGAAGAAGTTCGCGGCAGGCAGTTTGGGGCCATTTTTCAATCTGGATTCGGCTTCAGAAATCACCTTTTTCCTGCTCTCATTTTCTTCCTCAAGAGTGACTTGTTGCGCTTCGGCAAGTTCAATCTGTTTTTGGAGGTCAAAAAGGATTGCCTCCAATCGGGCTGCATCCTGCCGCATGGCGGCCATCATTTCCTGCTGTTGCTTGAATTCCCTGGTATCCAGATGTTTTTTTGCCGAGCCTTTTTGCTGTTCCACACCACGTTCGATTTGGAAGCCACGATTTTGCAGATGCCTCGGCAATTCGTCCTGCAATTTCCTGAGCGCGGCCTTGGTGTAGATATCCTTGGCGCAAAGCCGTCCCTCCGGCGTCACCGGCACATGAAGGAAGTGCATGTGCGGCGTCTTTTCATCCATATGCACCATTGCCGAGACGACATTTTCCCTGCCGACAAAATCGGTGAGATAGGCCGCAGCTTCCGCAAAAAAGCGTCTGGTTTCCTCCTTGCCCATGCGGGTAAAGAACGATTTGTCCGAACTGACAATCAGGCCACACATATGCACGGCATCCTTGCGGACAGCCTTGACCATGAGCAGATCGTCAATGCGATTCTGGATGGTCTGCGAGTAGTTGTCTGAAGCGGATTCATGCAGATCGTAGTTTCCCACGCTTCGGCTGTAATCAATGTCGGGGTTGGAATGGCTTTCGCGCTCGCGTCGGTTGTGGCTCTGGATGCCGCGAATGGCGTCTTTCTTGAATTTGTCCATATGCAAAACGAGATAGGACATGGCCTTTTCTCCCTGTTTATTTTCAGTGGGGACAGCGGTGACAGTGGTGACCATCAGGCAATGACAAGGCTTTTCGGTGGTCACCACTCGAATAGGGAATGGTGACAGTGGTGACAGACATAATCCCTTACGATTACAGGCTTGTCACCGTTGTCCCCACTGTCACCGCTCAATCGGACAAGGTTTGAGCCGTGCCTTCGTCCGCGTCATCCGGCAAGCGCACGATGTAGACGCGCACACGTCCAAGACCGGGAAGGCGCTCCTGAGCTTTCAGCCGATTTTTATCTGGAGTGCGCAGCCAGCCCGCCTCACGCAAAACCCGCACGGCTCTTGTCTCGGCGTATCCTTTGACAACCTCAGCCCGAAAACTTTCCGGAAGGATCAGATACTCGGTCATGCTGTTGCGTGTGCGCCGAAAGCCCACGCGGTTGGGGCAGGTGTCGGCAATTCTGTCCAAGTCCTGAAAGCGGCTTGCTCCGTGCTGTTCGATGAACAGGCGCACAGCGGCCAGAATGGCCGCGTCCTCGGAAGCGCCGATGCCGCCGCGAGCGGCCAGCCAGTCATGGAAACAGCGTTCGGCACAGCCCGGAGCGTCAAAGTCAGGGGGCAGAATCTCCATCTGCGCGGCCAGACCTCCGGCCAGTCCACAAAGCGCGAAGCGTTGGGCCACGCGCCGCACCTGACCATCTGATCCGACAGGCACAAGATGACTGACCGTGTTGGCAAGAGCCGATTGCAGCTCGGACAAAACCGTGGTCATGGTGTCAGGTTCGGTCAATTTGTGCAGGAAGGCGCGGCCCGCGTGGCCATAATGGATAGCAGACAATTCCTTGAGACGATTCACCACGGCTCCGGCATGGGGAAAACCGTGCAGTTCGGTGAGCATGGACGTATCCACGGGAAGCCCGACAAAGCGGACTTCCTGCCCGCCTCTGGACTTCAGGCCGTTTTCGGCCAGCTTGTCGGCCAGGCCGAGTTCACCGCTGGAGAGAAAGAGCAGACGCCAGGAATGGGATTTGCGAAGATTGCCTTCGCGGCTGGAACGTCCCTTGCCCTGACCGTTGGCCAGCATGTAGGCGCATTCGGCCAGAACCTTGCCGTTGACCTGCCCGACTTCATCCAGAATCAGCACATTGTCGTTGTGCAGGACTGCGATGTTTTCAAGGCCGTTGTCCGTGGCGCGCCAGCTTCGGACGTGTTCCGGGCCACCCCAGACGGACGCGGCAATCTGGAGGGCCGTTGTCTTGCCGGAGGATGATCCGCTGAATCCGCCGCCCTCCAGACCAGCCAGACGCAGCAACGGCCCGGCAAAGGCCGCACACAGGGCGAAGCTCAGACGGGAATTGCCGACGGCAAGCACGGCGATTTCCCGCCAACCTTCCAGAGTTCCGGCGGTACGATACAGATCGCCGTGATGCGCGGATTGCAGAACCACGCTTTCGCCGGAGGTATCGCCGTACACGGCATCCGGCAGGAGGTAAGCGGTGTTGTCCCAGCCGGTGCGGGGCATACAGCGAATACGGCGGGTGGGTCGGACGGCTGACAGAAAGTCCATGAGTTTCTTTCTGGCGGAGGGATTGCCGAGCCATCCGCCGGAAGCCAGGCTGCTGTACCAGTCCGCGCCCTGCCGGAAGAGCAGTTCAATGGGCATGGGCCAGGTATGCTTCTTGCCGTCCGGGTCAGCCCATTCCAGCATGAGGCCCCATTCGTTGCCCTCGCTGTCGCGGGTCATGCCTTTCACGGAGAGCGGAGGCCCGATGCGGACTTCGTTCATCTCGCCGTCCGGCTTGGTTTCCAGCTTGTACAGTCCGGCACGTTTGCCTTCCGCCACAAGAAAGAAACCTTCCGGCATGGGGCATTCGGTATCCTGTTTTCGTGCCGCTTCCACAACGGCGCGAACGGCCTCAAAGGAACGCAGGCGGTGCAGATCGTTGAAATCCGTCGCCTTGCCGTCATGGGCCGGGCAGACGGCCAGCTTGCCGCCCACAGCCTGCGCCGCTCTGCAAGCCGCTTCCTTGCCGGGATTCCACGGCGTGCCGTCGGGTTTGACGGTTTCGCAGTCGTTGTCCGCGCAAAGAAGGATTTCCCGATCCGGATACCGGGCACGGGCTGTGCGGGCCACGGCTTGCAGATTTCCGGCGTTGAAAGCGATCAGCACGGCGTATCCGGTCGCCAGATGCAGACTGGCCGCCGTGGCGTAGCCTTCGACAATGAGTAAGGGGCCGTCCTTGGTTCCGTTTTTTGCAGGAATGGAGAAAAAGCCGCCGGACGTTTTGCCACTCTTGAGAAAGAACTTGTCCGTATCCTCGGCAGGCTTGTCCGGCAGGATGAATTGCAGGCTCTGAATTTTGCCGGACGTGTTCTGCACCGGAACAATCAGCCGCCCGTCCTCCGTCTGCCGCAGGCCGATGGCCGGGACTTCCTTACGTTGCAGGTAGGGATGGTTGTCCTCGGCGGGTCGGGCATGATTCCAGATACTGATTGCCAGCTTTGCGGCAACCTGCCAGCGGCGGGCCTGTTCGGCTTCATTGTGCGCTCTGATGGCCCGGATGCGTTCATGCAGGGCCTTGCGTTCGGCAGTGGGCAGTTCCTTTTCCGGCCTGTATGTCCACGTTCCCTCATCGCCGGTGCGCCAGTTCTTCCACCAGATGGAAGCCGGAACGTCCAGAAACGCCTTGTACGCGCCGTCCTTGCGGTGGGGCCTGTCCGTTGTGCCGCAACGGTGCAGGAGGCCATCGGCCTGAACGGTCTCGACCTCCAGCCCAGCTGCACGCAGACACTCGGCAAAACTGTGCAGAATGTCAGAACTCATCATGGCCTCCCTACAGAAAGGAATGAGCTATCTGACATTGGCTTCACCGTTGCCCAAGCGCTCAATAAGCTCCCTGATATCTTCAACGCGCCAAGCTGTGGTGCGAGGGCCAAGCTTCACCGGCTTGGGATAACGACCGGTTCGGCAGCCCTCCCACCAGGCGCTTTCGCAAATGGGGATGCAGGCCAGAATCTGGGGCAGACGGACAAAGCCGAATTCGGGGAATGACGGTTTACGCTGAGCCATGAAAAAACCTCCTGAAGGTTGTTGCTCTTCAGAAGGTTCTGACATGCCGGGAAAGATTTCCGTGAGGGAATTTGGCGGGAAAAAGACGGGAAAACGCGGGAATGTGGGAAAATGGAGCTAAAAAATCACCCCTGAATGATGGTGTATGCGTCAGCTTCTTCAAGAAGACGGTTCATCAGGTTTCGGTACGACTTGGGATCGCTATATTCCTTTTCCGTGAACAGACGGCCAAGCTGCGTTTTTCTGCCCATCTGGGTTTTGTGTCCTGTTTCGGGCTTGTCGGCACTGCACCAGTAAAACAGGACATAGGCGATTACGGGGAGAGGATAGGTGTCTTTCATGCCGTCATAGACGGCATGATCCGGCTTTCCTCGCCAGACAGTGGACGGAATCCTGAACATAAGTTTGCCATCTTCCGCTTCCTCCACTGCTGGCTGTTCTGTCTGCACTTGGGAACTTTCCGGGGAAATGTTTTCTGGGGGCATAGATTTGAGAATGGATTCCACAAGCGCGCGGGTAATACCTTTCACTTCCTTGTGCAAAGGGTAATTGCGGAGAAATCTGATGGTATCATACCGACTGACAAGAATGGTATCGACGAAAATGTGCGAGATAAAATGATAGCTTGATGCCGGTATAGATATTGGATTTTCAAACGAAGGAGAGTCAGGCGAGTATTGGTCAAAGAAATCTTCTGTCTCAAGTCGTTTCAGGGAATGGAACAGAAACTCTCTCTCTTCAGGAAAGATATTTCCAATTTCATCATACGTTTCTTCCAGGATGTACTTGAGCCCCAGTTCCAGGGCATTGGCATGAATATTCCACGAAAGCTTTTTAAAAAAATCCATGATGTCACACCCAAACAAATAGGTGTGGATCCGTTTGTCTGACAGACAGGGTTGCGGTAAAGTAGGGCTTTCTATGTTATAGACGGTCTGATTGCTGTCAGCAAAGTCTTTCCAGTACGCTTCATGCGCTCTGCGCCATAATTCCGAAGGAAAAACGGCATGAGGCCACAGCGCCTGAATAACGGTTTCGACTTCATTCGAGGTCAGCCGGTATGCCTGCCGTACCCTGCCGAGGGATATTTTTTGCTGATCCAACATGGAGGAGAGCGTAGCTCAAACGCCGTATTCGGACAATATGGTAGGCGGCGCGGATTTTGTGAGGGTATGGCATAGAGTGCCGATCTGCAAGTATCCGTGCCGCCTGCGTGAGCGAAGGGCATATTTTTCAGCTATACCACGCCCGGATCATGTCCATATCGTCATAACCGGCCTGTCTCATGCGCTCTTTGGTTTCTTCACTCCAGCCGGTATCCGCGACGGTAATCTGTTCATCTTCAGGTACTTTGCCGATAGTGACAAACGTATCTTGTTCTTGGAATTGAGGCGATTTTCTGGAATGAATGGTATCGGACATGGCTGCCTCCATGATTATTGTTTGGTGGAACGTAACTCGTCCAAGTAATTGGCCCATTTCTGCATAAGCTGCCGACGTTCTTCCATGTATTCCGCGCGATTGTAAGCAAGACGCACGGTATCAGGTTCCTTGTGGGCAAGCTGCGCCTCAATGACATCCGCCCGGAAGCCAAGTTCATTGAGGCGTGTGCTGGCCATTGCCCGGAAGCCGTGCAGGGTCATGGTTTCCTTGGCGTAGCCCATGCGCCGTAACGCGGCCAAGGGAGCGGCATCGCTGATGGGTGTGGTGAGCGCGCGGGCGCTGGGGAACAGCAGTTCACCGTTGCCGGTATAGGCGTGAAGCTCTTTCAGCAGTACCAGCACCTGTTTGGACAGCGGCACTACATGCTCGCGCCGCATTTTCATGCGCGAAGCCGGAATGATCCATGCGGCATTTTTGAAGTCAAACTCGCTCCAGTGCGCCAGCCGCAATTCCGAGGGCCGCGTGAAAACGTAGGGCAGAATTTTCAGACAATAGACAACGGAGGTATAGCCGACATAGGCGTCAATATCCCGCAAAAGCTGACCAATGTCGTCCGGCAGGGTAACGGCGGCGAAATGCGTTGTCTGCACCGGCGTCAGGGCTTCGGTCAATCCTGCGGCCACATCGTATTTCACGCGGCCGGTGATGCGGGCATAGCGCGTCACCTGTCCGCACAGGCGCATGAGCTTGTGGGCTGTTTCGTGATGGCCGAGACGCTCCGAGGGCTGAACAAGCTGCAAGAAGTCGGCAGGCTCAAGCTGAGTGACAGGCTTTCCGCCAATGACCGGGAAAATCGTATTCTCCAGATAGCGGCGCAATTTCTTGGCGTGCTTTTCGGAGAGCGTCGGCTCGTACTTGGCGAACCATTCCCGCGCCACAAACTCAAAGGTATCCCGCTCTTCCCGTTCTTTGGCGAGTTTTTCTTCTCTGGCCTGCTTTTTCTCTTCGCCGGGATCAATCCCCCTGGCAAGCAATTCCTTGGCTTCATCGCGCCGATGGCGGGCGTCTTTCAGGGAAACCGCCGGATATGCGCCAAAGCTCAACAGCTTCTGCTTGCCCTCAAATCTGTAGGCAAGCCGCCACAATTTGCTGCCGGTGGCCGTCACATGCAGGTACAGTCCGCCGCCGTCAGAAAGTTTTTGCACCTTGCCGTTGGCCCTGGCGTTCCGCACAGCGGCATCAGAAAGTTTCATGTTGGTATCCTCCAAAACAGTCCAGAAGTGTGCAGCGAAAACCAGAAAAATCTACCTCCATCCAGTTGAATTCAAAGAAGATTTGAAGAGTGCTGGTATTTCGCCGTGCCGAAATGGCGTCGTGGTATTGGTACCTGCGAATCTACCAACGATTTTTGAGGGTGTCCACGTGGGTACTTGGATTTTGGTGGACAAAAAGAGAAGGCCGAAACCACGTTTTTCTTAGTGATTTCGGCCTTCTATGGACTGTTTTGGACTTCTTGTTGGTGCCGAAGGGGAGACTCGAACTCCCATGAAGGAACCTTCACTAGACCCTGAACCTAGCGTGTCTACCAATTCCA
>PPYF01370813.1_pt1 | contig 13255 bp, 9 predicted proteins | sample 1559871 | NCBI WGS metagenome assembly PPYF01 (sample SAMN08240021, study PRJNA423297) | Human gut metagenome, whole genome shotgun sequencing project. | reverse complement strand
ATCGAGAATTTTGGTGCAAAGGGTATTATGTCGATACCGTAGGAAAGAACACCAAGGCGATTAAGGAGTACATAGCTGACCAGCTGAAGAAGGATCGGGAGCAGGATCAACTGAGCTTGTTTGACCCGAGAGACCCATTTATGGGTGGCAAGTAATCTGTGCATGGCTGGCAGGCCAATAAAAGGCGTACTTGTACGCCGCCAATTACATAAGGGCTATGCCCGAAAATGAAAAACCACCCGCTATGTGGGTGGATATTTATTGTGCAGCACATACGGCATGGCTGGCTCGCTGTGAGGGAGAGGGGCGCAGCTTTGAGATTGTTTTGCGGGAAGAACTGCGCGAAGGGATGTGCTGCCCATACGATGACGGCAACTAAAATTATTTCTTGACAGAAAACCTGTCTCTTGTTAGAATAATATCCGTTGATTGACAGCACTGTCAGGATGCGGAAGTAGCTCAGTGGTAGAGCACCACCTTGCCAAGGTGGGGGTCGCGAGTTCGAGCCTCGTTTTCCGCTCCATCGTTTTTTATACCTGCGCTCTGCGCAGGTTTTTTTGAAAGTGAAGCGCAGAAGCTCTTGGGAGATCGCTGATGGAAGCAGTGTTTCCCGGACGGTATGCTCCACTTTGTTTGGGGCCTATAGCTCAGTTGGTTAGAGCAACCGGCTCATAACCGGTCGGTCCTTGGTTCAAGTCCAAGTGGGCCCACCAATCGACATGAGTGCATCACACAGGGAATCGCTGATACGATGAAGTCCGTCAGATTGGTTCAGATTTTTGTTCGGTCAAGAAGACGAATCGGACGCATAGCAAGAGCTATGTGGAGGATTTGTCGATAAAGACCGCGCGAAAAGATGTGCCAAGGCGGAGCCTCGCGTGTATCCGTACTTCTCTAAGTGGTGCTTTTTCTTTTGTGTGCGAGGAGGTGAACGCATGACAGAGGGGGCGTTCGTGGCGGAGTTGCGCGGTGCAGGAGCGCATGTTTTCCGCGTTGGCGGCTGTGTCCGTGATGCCGTCCGCGGTGTGCCGCCGAAGGATGTGGACTATGTTGTCACGGGGCTGACGGAAGCGGAGTTCTGTGTGCTTTTCCCGCGGGCGGAGAAGATCGGCAAGGGGTTTCCCGTCTATCATGTGCGCATTGGCGGCGTACGTTCCGAGGTCGCCTTTGCACGCAGAGAGCGCAAGACGGGGGCGGGGTACCGCGGCTTTGACGTGACGTTTGATCCGACCGTGACCATCGAAGAGGATCTCTATCGCCGTGATACGACGATGAATGCGATGGCGGTGGAGCTGCCGGCGGGCACACTGCTCGATCCCTACGGCGGACAGGCAGATCTTGCGGCTGGGATCATCCGTGCCGTATCGCCGCATTTCTTAGAGGATCCCGTGCGTGCCCTGCGTGCGGCACGGCAGGCGGCGGAGTTCGGGTACACGGTGGAGGAGAAGACGCTGGCTCTGATGCGGGCCTGTGCGGAGGAGCTGCAGCATGAACCGTCTGAGCGTCTGATGGGGGAGCTGCGGCGCGCACTGATGACGCCGCGCCCCTCGGTGTTCTTCCGCGTGCTGCATGCGGCAGATCTCCTCACGGTGACGTTTCCGGAAATCGCGGCACTTGTCGGGCAGACGCAGCCGACGGAGTTTCATCCCGAGGGCGATGCCTATGCTCATACGATGGCGATGCTCGATGTTGTCGCGGAGAGGTCAGACAATATCATCGTTCGTTTCGCTGCGCTTGCGCATGATCTTGGCAAGGGGAGGACGCCGCAGGAGATGCTGCCGCATCACTACAGGCATGAAGAAACAGGGCTTGAGGCACTCGCATCATGGAATCAACGCATGACACTTCCCCATGATTGGAAAAAGGCGGCGGCGTTTGTGATCCGTCAGCACATGCGTGCGCCGCGCCTGACGCATCCCGGAAAGATCGTGGATCTCCTGTTTGGAATTGAATCATCAGGGCTCTCTGTCACGGACTTTAACGTTGTGATTCGTGCCGATCACGGCAGTCTGCCGCGGTATCTCCGCTGCGGAGAGGCATATCTTGCAGCGATGCGCACGGTTACGGGGCGTGACGCGCCGCCTGCATTGCGCGGTGCGAAAATTGGTGCATGGCTGCGTACGGCGCACATCGCCATCCTGAAAAAACTCTTGTTGGAGAAGGAATAAGCGTGTTATAATACGTTTGTATGATGCTGGATGATCTGTACGAAGGAGGCGCGTATAGGTGGACAAAATCATTCTGCCCTATCGCGGGAAGACTCCCGTTATCGATGAAACGGCGTTTATCGCGCCCACGGCGGCCGTGATCGGCGACGTGACCATCGGAGCCGGTTCGAGTGTCTGGTTTGGTGCTGTGGTGCGCGGAGATTTTCAGCCGATTACGATTGGAAAGAACACCAACATTCAAGAGAACGCGACGATCCATGTTATGGGAGATGCACCCGTACGGATCGACGATGGTGTCATCATCGGACACAATGCCGTGGTGCATGCACGCCACATTGGGGCTAATACGCTGGTCGGCATGGGCTCGATCATCATGGGCTACTCCGAGATCGGCGAAAACGTTGTGATCGGCGCGGGGACATTCCTCTCGCAGCATAAAAAGATTCCATCGAATTCTCTTGTGTTCGGCAATCCCGCACAGATCGTACGCGCCCTGCGCGACGATGAAATCGAGGCACTTCAGGCGGCGGCACTCAACTACGCCGACCTTGGAGAAGAGTATAAACGTATCATTGAGGAGATGAAGTAATGGAACGGACATTGGTTCTCATTAAGCCGGATGCTGTCGGTGCCCATCACATCGGGGACATTACGAAGGCGTACGAGGAGGCAGGGCTTGAGATCCGCGCGATGAAGATGATGCAGATGACGGACCGCATCGCACGCATCCACTATGCAGAGCATCTTGAAAAGCCGTTTTACGGAGAGCTCGCCGCGTTCATGACCTCGGCGCCGCTCGTGGCGATGGTACTCGCTGGGGACAATGCGATTGCGCGCGTGCGTGAGCTGCACGGCGCGACGAATCCTGCGAACGCGGCTGAGGGAACGATCCGCAAGCGCTTTGCGAAAAATGGGAGTGAGAACGCCGTTCACGCATCCGACAGTCCCGAGAGTGCGGCGCGCGAGGTGCATATCTTCTTCAGTGAGACGGAGATCTTCTAGAAATTAATTAATGATGTTTGCTGTACCCGATCATACACGGTATGATCGGGTGCATTTATCGGCAGAGGAGGAACATGCGATGAGTGTAACAACAAAAACCGGCGATCAGGGGATGACGAGCCTTTTTACGGGGGAGCGCATCGCGAAGGATGATATGCGCGTGGAGGTCTATGGAGCCGTGGACAGCCTCGGCTCGACCCTCGGAATGGCGCGTGCCTTCGTGACGAGCCCCGAGGTCAAGGAGCGTATCTACAATCTGCAGAAGCAGCTCGGTGTGCTAATGGCGGACTTCGCGAGCCGCAACAAGGCACCGCGCATCACAGAGGAAATGGTCACAGGCATCGAGAAGTCGATCGCGGACATTGAGGAGAGCCTGCCCGAGCTGCAGGAGTTCATCATCCCGGGCGACAAGAAGTCGAGTGCAATGCTCGATCTCGCGCGCACGACGGCACGGGCGGCGGAGCGTCATGCGTGGACCTTGGCGCGGCGCGGCTCTGTGGCAGAGATCGACCTGCGTTATCTCAACCGTCTCTCGGACTATATCTTCATCCTCATGCGCCTTGAGGATCAGGACAAGCCGAACCTGTGAGCAGCGGAATATTTGCCGTCATTGACGGGAGCAGCCTCTTCTTTCGCGCGTTCTATGCGCTGCAGCTCCCGCCGAATGCGCGCGGAATTCATACGAATGCAGTACATGGCTTTGCCATGATGCTCGTAAAGCTCCTGAAGGAGCTGTCGCCGACACAGATCGTCATCGCATTCGACAAGAGCCGTACGACATTTCGCACGGCTCTCTATCCCGACTACAAGGGAACGCGGGACAAAACGCCGGAAGAATTGATCGCCCAGATCCCGCTGCTGAAGGAGCTGGCGGAGGCACTCGGCATTTCGTTTCTCGAACTTGATGACTACGAGGCGGACGACATCATCGGCACGCTCGCGGTGCAGGCGGCGGCAGAGGGCGTGGAGACGCGCGTCATTACGGGCGACCGCGATGCCCTGCAGCTCATTCGCCCGCAGCTCACCGTCCTTTTGACCAAGAAGGGCATCAGCGAGACGAAGGCGTATGATACGGCAATATTCGAGGAGGAGTACGGCTTTCCGCCGATCCGCCTGATCGATATGAAGGGGCTGATGGGCGACAGCTCGGACAACATTCCGGGCGTGCCCGGTGTCGGCCCGAAGACGGCGACAAAGCTTCTGCTCGCCTATGAGAGCATCGAGAACGTTCTCGACCATGCCGCAGAGGTCAGCGGGAAAAAGCTCAGTACGTCGCTCGTGGAGTATCGCGAACAGGCACTGCTCTCCAAGCAGCTCGCCACGATCGAATGTCATGTGCCGGAGCTGCACTACGATGCGGAGGCCTTCCGCATGCAGCCGGATCGTGCTGCGCTCGAGGCATTCTGTCATGCCTATGAGCTGCGCACGGTCTGGCGTGCTCTGTCGGAGTACATAGGGGCGGCTGAGACACCGGCTTCCGCCGCAGCGCAGCAGTCGCTCTTTGGCGCGCCTGCACCTGCGGCTGACCTCACGGCAGCGGAATTTTGTGATGCCGATATGGAGCTGCTGCGCACGGCGGAAAAGGTCGCCGTCGGTGCTGTCTTTGCGGGTACGCCGCCCTTCGTGGAGGTCACGACACTCGCCCTCGTCATGGATGGGGAGCGGCGCATCCTGTCTGCATCGTCTCCGCATTTTGCCGCCATTTTGGCATGCTTGGCGGAGCGTTCCGTCGCACTCTGGAATGCGAAGCGCTACGTACAGGCAGGACTGCGGGGGACGGCACAGGTCTTTGATCTGGAGCTGGCGGACTATCTGCTGCACCCCGAGGAGAGCCGACGCGACATGGCACGCGCGGCGTTTGCGCTCCTTGGTACTGCGACCTCGGCGGAGGGGCTCTCCTCCGAGGCGTGCGCTGTCCGCGAGGCACTTCTTGGCGCACGCCTGCAGCCCGTCATGGAGACGGAGCTCGCCGCGCAGGGGCTGATGCAGCTCTACCGCACGGTGGAGCTGCCGCTTGTCCCTGTGCTTGCGGCGATGGAGCAGACGGGCGTATGCGTGAATCGCGCGGCACTTGAGCGCGAGCGTGCGGCAGCGACAGAGCGCATCGACGCACTGGCACGTGAGATTCATACACTCGCGGGGACGGAGTTCAACATCAGCTCCCCCAAGCAGCTCGGGGAGATCCTCTTTGAGCAGCTCGGGCTCGGCGACGGGAAGGTCAAAAAGACCAAGACGGGCTACTCGACCAATGCGGAGACCTTAGAGGGGCTGCGTGATCAGCATCCCATCATTGATAAGGTACTGACCTACCGTATGTGGACGAAGCTGCGCTCGACCTATCTCGACGGCATCGGCGCACTCATCCGCCCCGTCACGGGGCGCGTCCATACGAGCTTTAACCAAACCGTGACGGCGACGGGGCGGCTCTCGAGTTCTGACCCGAACCTCCAGAACATCCCCGTGCGGACGGAGGAGGGGCGCGCTGTACGCGCCCTCTTTACGCCGGGTGAGGGCTATGACGCACTGCTCTCGGCGGACTACTCGCAGATCGAGCTGCGCATCCTCGCGCACATGTCGGGCGATGCGACGCTGATCGATGCGTTCCGTCAGGGGCAGGACATCCATGCGCGCACGGCAGCGGAGGTGTTCGGCGTGCCGCTGGACGCGGTGACGCCGGAGCAGCGGCGCCGTGCCAAGGCGGTCAATTTCGGCATTGTCTACGGGCTCAGCGACTTTGGGCTGGCGCGTGATCTCGGCATCGGACGCAGGGAGGCCGGCGGCTATATCGACCGCTATTTTGAACGCTATCACGGCGTACGCACCTTCCTCGATAAAATTGTGGCGGATGCGCATGCAAACGGCTATGTGACGACGCTCTACGGGCGGCGGCGCGCTCTTCCCGCGCTCGCGAGCCGCAACTATATGCAGCGTTCCTTCGCGGAGCGCATGGCGATGAATACGCCGATCCAAGGGACAGCGGCCGACCTCATCAAGATCGCGATGGTGCGCGCCTACGACGCACTGCAGGCGGCGGGCGTAAAGAGCCGCATCCTGCTGCAGGTGCACGATGAGCTTGTCCTAGAGGTCACGACAGAGGAGACGGAGACGGTCACGGAGCTCCTGCGCACAGCGATGAGCGGGGCGGCAGAGCTGGCTGTGCCGCTTGCCGTCGATGTGCATAGTGGGAAGAACTGGGCGGAGGCAAAGTAACGCGTGAAGATCATCGGACTGACGGGCGGAATCGCCTGCGGAAAATCTACGGTCAGCAAGATGCTGAAGGACTGCGGCGCATGTATTGTGGATGCAGATGCGATAGCCCATGAACTCTCTCAGCCAAATCAGCCCATCTTTCACGCCTATGTGGAGCTCTTTGGGCCGGAGATTGTGACTCCCGAGGGGACGCTCGACCGCGCGGAGATCGCACGGCGTGTCTTTTCTGACACAGTACTGCGCGACAAGATGAACGCCCGCGTGCACCCGATCATCCGCGCGGCTGCAGAGGATCGTCTGGATGCCGCCCACATGGACGGCACTGCTGTTGTGGTGCTCGATGTGCCGCTCCTCTTTGAGGCGGGCTGGGATGCCCTCACGAACGATACGTGGGTGGTTACCCTCCCGCCCGAGGAGCAGCTGGCACGTCTCCTCGCGCGCGATCATACGATGGACGAGGCAGAGGCGCGTGCACGTATCGCTGCGCAGATGCCGCTCGCCGAGAAATGCATGCGGGCGGATGTGGTAATCGATAACAGTGGGACAAGGGAAGAGACGAAAGAGCGTGTGGAAAAACTATGGGAGACGTACCTCGGGCGTGCGTAATCTGCGGCTTCGGCTGTGGCTGCTGCTGCGTCTTGTTGTCGCAGCACTAATCGCCTTTGCCCTCGTTGGCGGCTGGACGATCGTCGAACGGACGTGGCTCTACCCCTATGACTACCGCAGCTACATCGAGACGAGTGCCGCGCAGCAGCGCACGGATCCATTCCTCGTTGCGGCTGTCATCAAGCACGAGAGCAAGTTTCAGACGACAGCGCGCTCGGACGGCGGTGCGGTTGGGCTGATGCAGCTCATGCCGCAGACCGCTGCATGGATCGCGGGGCAGCTCGGGGAACCGTTCACGGAGGACTACCTCTACGATCCCGCCCTTAACATCCGCTACGGGGTATGGTATCTTGCCGAACTGGAGCGCGAGTTCGGCGGCAACGACATTCTCGCGCTCGCAGCGTACAATGCGGGGCGCGGCAATGTGCGCGACTGGATGGAGCGCCGTCATTGGACCGATCAGTTCGACGAAATCGACGCGATTCCCTACCCCGAGACGCGGCTCTACGTGCGCCGCGTGCTTGAGGACAGGGAACAGTACAAGAGGCTGTACGACGAATGAAGACCTATCGAATCCTTTCATGTGCGGCAGATCTGCTGCTGCGCCTGCTGCATGGGCTCGCTCTTGACGATGAGGAGCGGGCTCTTTTGCGTGCCTGCGTCGTCCGTCATGTCGAGGTATGCGGCGATACGTGGGAGATTGTCGTCGGAACGCAGACGGTCATGGATGATGCTCTCATCGAGCGCATCGCGGCGCAGGTGGCGGCGAACTATCAGCTCTCGCAGGTGCTCATCCAGCAGAATCTCGTCGCGCTTGCCCCGGCGGTCGCGCCGCTCTGGGAGCAGATCGTCCGCGATGCTGCCGCGGGCGATGCCGTCCTCTATCATACGCTGCTGCAGGCGGACTACGCTGTGGACGGCAACGTCATCCGTATCTCTGCGCCCGGTGCATTCGGCGCAGAGCTCTTTGCGCAGAGCAGTACGGTAGGACGTATCGAGCATGCCGTGCGCACGCATGTCGGCTGCGCCTGCCGCGTCGTCTGCGAGGAGTCTGCGCTCAGTGGTGCACTCCCCAGCGCAGACTGGACACCGCCCGCCGTGCCTGCCGCTGCACCAACCAAGGCGACACCATCCGCCGCACTGGCGCGCGCGGCGAAGAACACCAAGGCGAAGGAGCTCCCCGCCAATGTCATTATGGGGCGCGGCGTCTCGGGCGAGGCACGCACGTTGGGCGTGATCGAGGACGAGGTCAAGAACGTCGTCCTCGAGGGCGAGGTCTTTGACCCGCAGGCGAACCAGCTGAAGTCCGGTGCCTATATCCTCACCATCAAATTTGCCGATGCGACGAACGGAATCAGCTGCAAGAAGTTTTTCTCCGCGCGCGGCAAGACGACGCAGGAGGAGATTGACGCCGAGGTCGAACGCATCATCAAGGCGATCGGCAAGGGCGGTGCGGTGCGCATCCAAGGGAAAATCGAATACGATAAATTCATCAGCGACTATGTGCTCTTCATCGACAGCATGGAGCGGCGCAGCGTCCCGCAGCGCGAGGATACAGCGGAGGAAAAACGCGTTGAGCTGCACGCGCATACGAAGATGAGCGCGCTCGATGCCGTCGTCCCGCCCAAGGTGCTCGTCGAGACGGCGGCGCGTTGGGGCTGGCCGGCGGTCGCCATCACCGACCACGGCGTCGTGCAGGCATTCCCCGAGGCGATGAATACGGCGCGCGCCCTCGCGAAGAAGGGCATCGACATCAAGATCATCTATGGCATGGAGGGCTATCTCGTCGACGGAGAGGACGACGCCCGTGCCTTTCACATCATCTTTTTGGCGAAAAATAAGACGGGGCTCTATAACCTCTATAAGCTCGTCTCGCTCTCGCATATTCGCTACTTCCGCGGGACAAAGAAGCGCGGTCGGCCGCGTGTGCCGCGTGCCGTCCTAGAGCAGTACCGCGAGGGGATCATCGTCGGCTCTGCCTGCGAGGCGGGCGAGCTGATCCGCGGCATCGTCGCCGGGCGTCCCGATGCGGAGCTGGAGGAGATGGCGAAGTTCTACGACTTCCTCGAGATCCAGCCCATTCACAACAATGACTTTTTGAAATTTGACGACCGCTTTCCCATGCAGACGGACGAGGATCTCAGGGACATCAACCGCAAGGTGGACGAGCTGGCACGCAAACTCGGCAAGCCGCTGATCGCGACCTGCGATGTGCATTTCCTCAATCCCGAGGATGCCGTCTACCGCGCCATGATCCAAAAGGCGAATGGCTACCGTGACGCCGAGCGTCAGCCGCCGCTCTATCTGCGCACGACGGAGGAGATGCTCGCGGAGTTCGACTATCTCGGTGCGGAGCGCGCCTACGAGTGCGTCGTAACGAATCCGCGCCGCATCGCGGAGGAGACGGAGCGCTTTCTCCCAATCCCCGATGAGCTCTATGCGCCGATGGTACCGGGCGCAGATCGCGAGATTCAGGAGATGTCCTACGCACGCGCGCGAAAACTCTACGGCGAGAATCTGCCGAAGATTGTCTCCGACCGTCTCGAGCTCGAGCTGAAGCCGATCCTGCGGCATGGATTTGCCGCGCTCTACATCATCGCCCAGCGCCTCGTGAAAAAATCCAACGATGACGGCTATCTCGTCGGCTCGCGCGGATCGGTCGGCTCCTCCTTTGTCGCGACGATGATCGGCGTCACCGAGGTCAACCCGCTGCCGCCGCACTATCGCTGCCCGCACTGTCAGTACAATCGGTTCATCGACGACGGCTCGGTTGGGAGCGGATTTGATCTGCCGTCCGAGGACTGTCCCGTCTGCGGCACGCCGCTCATCAAGGACGGACATAACATCCCGTTCGCCGTATTCCTCGGCTTTGACGGGGACAAGGTGCCCGATATCGATCTGAACTTTTCGGGCGACTATCAGCCCGTCGCACACAAGTACACGGAAGTCCTCTTCGGCAAGATGAATGTGTTCCGTGCGGGCACGATCGCAGGCCTGCAGGACAAGAATGCCTACGGCTACGCCATGCACTACTACGAGGATCAGGGCGAGGCAAAGGGGCGCCCCTACATCGAGCACATGATGCGTGGCTGCATGGGGGTCAAAGCGACGACGGGACAGCACGCGGGCGGCATCATGGTCGTGCCGCGCGACATGGACGTGCACTACTTCACGCCTATCCAGCGCCCTGCGAACAATATGGAGTCGGATACACTCACGACCCATTTCGATTACCATTCCATCAGTGAGCGTCTCGTCAAGCTCGATATTCTCGGACACGATGATCCGACGGTCATCAAGATGCTGGAGGAGCTGACGCACCGCGACCCCGAGACCATCCCGTTTGACGATCCCGCGACCATGTCCATCTTCACCTCGACCGACGCGCTTGGCATCACGCCTGAAGATCTCGGGGCGAATATGGGGACGTACGGCATCCCGGAGTTCCGCACGTCATTTACGCAGAAGATGATCGACGACTCGAACCCAGACTGTTTTGCCGATCTCGTGCGGATCTCGGGCTTTTCCCACGGGACGAACGTCTGGCTCGGCAACGCACAGGATCTCATCAAGGCGGGCACGAGTACGCTGAAGGACGCGATCTCCGCGCGTGACGACATCATGAACTACCTCATGCAGAACGGCATCGAGCCGCTGCTCTCGTTCAAGACCATGGAGAATGTGCGAAAGGGCAGAGGTATCGCGCCCGATGTCGTGGAGAAACTGCGCGCGGGCGGGATCCCCGAGTGGTATATCGAGTCCTGCCAGAAGATCAAATACCTCTTTCCGCGCGCCCATGCGACCGCGTATGTCATGATGGGCTACCGTATTGCGTTCTGCAAGGTGCACTATCCACTCGCATACTACGCCGCCTACTTCTCCATCCGCGCCGCAGAGTTCGATGCAAACATCATCTCGAAGGGCAAGGATGCCGTGCGTGCGGCAATCGACGCGCTCCTCGCTGAGGCGCGTGAGCACCGCGGCAAGCTGGACAACAAGAAGCAGGACACGCTCATTGTCCTGCAGCTCGCATGGGAGATGTACCTGCGCGGCTTCTCCTGTGAGCCCGTCGATCTCTACGCCTCCGATGCGGAGAAATTCATCCTGCATGAAAACTCCCTTTTGCCGCCCTTTACGGCGATCCCGGGCATGGGACAGAAGGCGGCGCAGGCGATTGTCGAAGCGCGGCGGGATGGACGCTTCATCTCCGTCGAGGATCTCGCGACGCGCGCCCATGTGCCCGCGCCTGCCATCGAGGTGCTGCGTACACACGGCTGCCTCGACGGCATGATGGAGAGCAATCAGGTTGAGCTGTTTGCGTAAAATTTCATAGAAAAAAGAAGGGGTCTGGTGCGAAGCGAGAAACTTCGTACCAGACCCCTTTTTTGTTATATTGCTGGATTCTGTGCGAGGATAGGTGCGAGAGCCTCCTCGTCCTCGGTGACGAAGAGCGTTTTCTCATGGGTAAAGCGGACGAAGCCGGGGACGGATCCCGAGGGCTTTTTGACGAAGCGGATGGCGGTGTAGTCGACGGGGACGGTCGAGGAGCCGCGTGCCTTGCTGAAATGCGCCGCAATCTGTGCGGCGAGGTGGAGCGTCTCCTCGCTCGGCGCCGCACCGCCCGTGCGCAGGATGACGTGTGAGCCGGGGATATCACGTACGTGCAGCCAGAGATCTGTCGGTGCGGCCGTCCGAAAGGTGAGCGCGTCGTTCTGCATGTTGTTCTTGCCGACGAGGATCGTCATGCCGTCGGGGGCGGTGAAGGAGAAGGGCTGCGCGCGGCGATCCTTGTTCTTCTTGGGCATCTTCTCGTGCAGATAGCCCGAGGCGATCAGCTCTTCCTGAATCTCCGCGATCTCAGCGAGCCGCGTGGAGGAGTCGAGCGATGCCTCGATGCTTTCGAGATGGCGGATGTTCGCACGGCACGCATCCTGCTGGACGGCGAGGAGCTTCTGCGCGCGCTTCAGCTTGTCGTACTTCTTATAGTAGGCCTGCATGTTTTGGATGATGTTCAGACGGCGGTCGAGCGGGATGGTGAGCGCTTCTCCTGTCTCGCTGTAGATGTTCGTGACCGTGACCGCATCGTCGGCATGATCCGCATAGTTGTACTGATAGGTCATGAGGTTGTCGGCGGCGATCTTCTGCTCCTCGGCGTTTTCGGCGGCGGCGATCTCCGCGCCGAGCTTTTCATATTTCTCTCGCGCACGGGAGAGCTCCGTGCGCACGAGGCGGCGAAAGCGCTCGCGGTCGGGGATGACGTAGCTGCCAAGGCGCCGATCCGCGTCGATCATGAGAGCGCTGACCGTGGGATAGGAGAGGAGTGTCGTTTTCGGCAGAGCGCTGAGCGGGAACGCCGCCATCGCCGTGACTTTGCCGTTTTCGTCAAGGCGCAGAGAGGGGGCGGGCTTTTCCATCCATGTGCGCAGTTCGACCAGTCCATCTGCGAGCGCGGCGAAGTCCGCATCGTCCAGCTGAGCGACAGGGATGTTCGGCGTGAGTCCAGCGAGAAAGGCCGCTTCCTTTGCCGAGACGGGGCCGAAGCCGAGGACGGCGCCGATGAGTGCCTGAAAGAGTTTTGCCTCCCCCGCTGCACGGACGCGCGCGAGAATCTCCGCTGTGTCTGCCGTGAGGAGGTCGCATTTTTCCTGTGCGGGCGGGAGAACATAGGGGAGCCCCTTGTAGACGGTGCGCACGCGGCTCGTGTTCTCGCCGATGCGCCGCAGTGCCTCGGTGATGATGCCGTCCTCGTGGAGGATGATGTTGCTGTACTTGCCGATGAGCTCGAGTGTGAGCGTGCGCGTGACGATGCGGCCGCCGCCCGCGATGACGTCGATGTCGAGGTGGATGATGCGGTCACGCCCCTCCTGCCGCACGGCGGCGATGCGCCCTGTCTCAAGCTGCTTGCGCAGTAGCATGACGAAGGTCGGCGGCTCAGCCGGGTTCTCGGGAGCCGTATCGATGAGGTGCGCCGAGGGGTTGCCCGCATTTGTATTGATATAGAGCAGCAGGTTCTGTCCCGGCTGGCGGATGCCGAGGACGATGGACTGCTTGTTCGGCTGATTGATCTTGTCGATGCGTCCGCCCGTGAGAGCGGCTGCGAGCTCACGCACGAGGGCGGACATGGAGAATCCGTCGAGGCTCATCGTATCACCTTTCTTTCGCTTGGTCTGATGAGGAAAATTATAGGAAACACTGATAAATTCGGTACAACCATCTTGACGCATCTTTTTTGCCCGCACTTCGGCGGAAAATCCTCCACAGAGCACCAC
>PPYF01268642.1_pt1 | contig 13255 bp, 10 predicted proteins | sample 1559871 | NCBI WGS metagenome assembly PPYF01 (sample SAMN08240021, study PRJNA423297) | Human gut metagenome, whole genome shotgun sequencing project. | reverse complement strand
AACTGCTGGTGAACCTGTTCCATAACGTGATGGATGCAGAGGCAAAGGCGGTCATAACAGAAGAATTCAAGGATATTACAAATAATGACATACACATTCTGGAGGCTATCGGCATCGAGGAACCAAAGAGTATGTCCCGTATCGCTGGGGAACTCCACGTTACCGTGGGTACCCTGACCACGAATATGAACAGTCTGGAGAGAAAAGGATATCTCACCCGCAACCGCAGCACCAGAGATAAACGTGTAGTGCTGGTGACCCTGACAGAGAAGGGGAGAAAAGCTTTTTTCCATCACAGAGATTTCCACAGGAAAATGATCCATACGATCATTCGGGATCTGGACGAGGAAGAAATGAAGACATTGATCAAATGTCTGGGAAAACTGGATATATTTTTCAGAGAAGGCAACGAGGAGTGACCGGAGAGATCTGGTGGCTCCTTTTTTGTGTTTACGATGAGCCAGCCTGCTCGATTTTGCGGTGGGCGCACTTGTTTGACAAAATTTTATAAAAATATGAGACGAATCGTATGGAAAATATTGACGATGCCTTTGCTTTTTCGGTATAATAAATGATACGGAAAGTATAAAAACAAGATTGGGATTTTACATCTGCAAAGGGTTGGGAAATATTTGAAATTTTGCAGGATATAGAAAGGCATGAGGGTTATGAAGAAAAGTACAAAAGCATGGAGCATGAAGATGAGGCTGGCCCTGCTGGCACTGGCGGCACTGGTGTGGATCGCCGTGCCGGTGAGTGCGAGAGCGGAAGGGAAAACAGATACCTGGGATGGTACAACGATTGCAGATAAGTTTGCCGCAGGAGATGGTACACAAGGTAATCCATTTCAAATTGAGACAGCAGCACAGCTTGCGTATTTTGCAAAAACTGTGAATGAAGGAGAGGCTTATTTGCATAAATACATTGTGTTGACTGCGGATATTGATTTGGCTAATAAGGAATGGACACCAATAGGAAACTATAGTAATCCTTTTAAAGGGAATTTTAACGGCGATAACCATACTGTGACGGGAATGCAGATAAGTGGTGAATTAGATCGTGTCGGCTTGTTTGGAGAATGCATAAAATTTAATGTTAATAGTGCCATAAAAAATATTACGGTTAAAGATTCTGTTATTTGTGGAATAAACTTTGTTGGGGCTATCGTGGGATACGCAGAAGGAATAAATATTGAGAACTGTCGGAGTATTGGAAATACAATAAACGGCAAAACAGATGTTGGCGGTATTTGCGGTAAGATTGGAGGATATTCGGTTGGTAAAGTCTCGCAATGTTACAATAGTAGTAAGGTAACAGGGCGAGTGAGAGTTGGTGGTATTGCCGGGATGGGTGGTATTGCTGAGAATTGCCTGAATACCGGTGAGATAATGATTATAGATAAAGCTTATCAAAGTGCCTGTGGTGGAATATTTGGCATCTTTGATGATACCACTGCGTCTGCGAGTATTACTGCATGTGTAAATCTGGGGAAAGTCAGTGGGGGAGAATCTTTTGGCGGGATTGTAGGAAGAACTGACTCTGAAAGTACGGGGCATATTTCAAATTGTTATTATAATATGGATGCAATTACCGGAGGCTTTGACGCTGGAACAGCACTAACGGCAGGGCAGCTTTGCGGTGCACTTCCGGAGGGCTTGGATTCTACAAGCTGGAAAGAGGGCAGTGTCGATACCAGCACTGCAAAGGCTACACAGGGCAGATTCGGTACAGCCACAGGGACTTACATCAATCTGACAAAGGTGGCAGATATCAAAGAGACGAAGACTGCTTCCGTACCGGTTTACAACTATGTTACAACGAATGGCGACGACTGGGATATCTATACCCTGATCACCACGGCGGAGGAATTCGCAGCCATCGGACAGGATACGGCAAACTGTAACGAAAACTATGTATTAAAAAACAATATTGATGTGAGCCGAGTGGAACTCAGATCTATTGGAGATCCCGGAACTCCATACATAGGAAAATTCAGTGGAGACGGACATACGATAAGCCATGTGGATATGACAAAAGAAAATGATGTTTATAGTTCTGGTTTGTTTGCCCAGATTGGCTACACGCAAAACCAGCTCAGCGAAAGCGGTAAGGTAATGCTGTTGGCTGCCAACGGAGACATTGTTTCGAGTTATTGTGAAACAGGAGGAATTTGTGGAAATTTGTCTGCGGGCGAAATTTATGGCTGCTCCTTTACCGGAACGGTAAAAGGGTCTATGGTAGGCGGAATCAGCGGCGTGGGTGGACAATACACTATGATTTCCCAGTGCTTTTTTGAAGGAGACGTGCAGGGAAAGGATTCTGCGGCAGGAATCTGTGGTATGGGCGGAACTATTGACCATTGCATTAGCATAGGAAATGTCAAAGGGAATGGAGAACTTGCGGGAATATCAAATAGTGGTGATCCCAACCCGGAGAAGTGTTATTTCAATAAAGATATTTGTAACGTAAAAGATGACTGTGATTTGGGACATTCTACCCTGCAACTGACCTCTTCCAGCTTTTTCAAAGAACTCAAAGACAATGGCTTTGATCCGGCCATCTGGACGAAGAAAGCCAACGACAAAGAGAATGGCATAGCCTACTATCCTTCGCTTGGGGAAAATAATGCAGTTGGTGTGAAGTACACCACCGGTCTGCAGTTTGAGAGAGCAGATGACGTTACGCCCACCTATGGACAGGATATAACTTTTAATGTAAAGGCACTGGTAAACTTTGTGGCGGACGTACAGACCATCTCTGCGGAAGATACGGATGGTAGCTTTGAGATCCGGATCGGGGATACTGCGGTGGTAAGCGCAGCGCAGATCCAAAACGGCATCGCAACTTACAAGGCGCGGACTGCAGGTAAGACCACGTTTACCCTCGTCTACAAAGGAAATGACAATTCTTTCTTCTCTGAGAAGACGAAGAATCTGATCGTTGACATCGCCCCGGCAGCACTTGCGGCAGAGGGTGATGGCATCGCCAGAGGAGCCTATGGCAATAAGCTGAGAGAACTCAAAGTGACAAGACTGACGGCAAAACTGGGAACCGAGCCCATCGACGGAACTTGGCAGATCCAGAGCGATGATGACAAGGTTCCTTATGTTGGCGATAGTGAGACCTACACGGCAACGTTTATTCCTAAGGAGCATCCGGAATACTATCAGACGCTGACGGCACAGGTAAAATTGGAAATCAGTAAAGCAATTGCTCCGAAGATTCAAGACTTGGATCTCAAATACAGTTGGGCGGCCAAAGGAGAGAGGGCGGTGCAGATACCGGGGTTGCCCGAGGATGTGGGAGAGACAACGATGGAAATTATCATGTTGGATAATTCCGGGAACGTTTTGGCGGCAGATCCCGACATCAAATATTCCGAGGGAAAATTGCTATTCACTCTGGGTGAAAACACCATGGATGATATTGGCGAGCATGCGATAGTAAGTGTTCAGTTACGGTCAAAAAATTATAATGATATTGTGTTTGGCATAACTATCACCCGTACCGCAAAAGCAGACCGCGAGGATACCCCGGATCCGGATGCCTTTGACATGACCTTTACCGTCAGCGGCAACGATCTGGCGGCGCAGATCACCACAGATCGCACTGACGTGGAGTTCAGATTTGATGGAACGGACTGGGGGCAGACCAAATCCACCGGAGTCGGTCACAACGGGAAGGTGACTGCACAGATCCGCTATGCGGAAACCGATGATTATAACGCAAGCCCCGCCGTATCGAAGACATGGAACTCCGGTCACGGCCCGCTGAACCGCCACGACCGGGTGGAACCCACCTGTCAGGCAGAGGGCAGCATCGAATACTGGACCTGCGACGTCTGCGGACTGTATTTTGCATCCGCAGACGGAAGCAAGAGCATAACAGCGACAGAGATCGTTCTTCCGAAGACGGATCATAGCTGGGCAGAAGGATATCTGTCCGATATGACCGGACACTGGCATAAGTGTGGTGTCTGTGGAATCACCAGCAATACGGAAAAGCATGCATCCGGTGGCGCGGCCACCACAGAACGGGCGGAGATCTGTACGATCTGCGGTTATGAGATCGCACCGAAGAAGCCTGCTGCCAGTAACGACGATGACGATGATGACGACGATGACAGCAGTCAGGCGTCCAATACGGACCAGAAGGCCACGGACGCGGCAACACCTCCCGCAGCCACGACAACGCCCGCCACACCCGGTGTGGTAAAGCCTTCTGTAATTCCCGTGCCCCCGACAACACCTGCTGCGGACGAAAACCGTAAGGAAGATGCGGCAAAGCCCTCCGGGGAGGCACAGGACACGCAGGAATCGAGTGGAGAAGCACCGCAGGAGGAGCGGATAGATTCCATGACCGCCCAGACTTCCGGCTCTCAGGAATCCGGCACAGAGCAGATAACGGAGACCTCCGGTAAGGGAACGAACGCAGGCCGCGTGGCGGCAGCGGCAGCAGCCGGAGCCGTAGTGGTCGGCGGTGGCGGCGCAGCTGTCTACGTGACCATGATCAAAGGAAAGTTTAAATTCAAATAACGTATGATAAGATGATAAGCGAACCTCAGAGGCCCGGTGCTTCTGAGGTTTGTTTTGCCATAGGGGAGAAATCTGCCGGAAATTACAACAAACTATTTTCAGATGAAAATAAATGTATTAAAATAGAAATAAGTATTGGCAGAACGAAGACAGTTTTGCATAGTTACAGCAAACGGAAGAGAAAATAATGAAATATAGAAACGGAGGATCCTACGATGAAGAGAATCGGAATGTTGACGAGCGGTGGTGACTGTCAGGCATTGAACGCAGCCATGAGAGGCGTGGTGAAGACCCTGGCGAACGGCAAGGAAGAGGTTGAAATCTATGGTTTTCTGGACGGTTACAGAGGACTGATTTACGGTAATTTCCGCATGCTGACAGACAAGGATTTCTCCGGCATCCTTACCAAGGGCGGCACGATCCTGGGAACCTCCCGTACCCCCTTCAAGACGATCCAGGATCCGGATCCCAACGGACTGAATAAAGTCGAAGCCATGAAGCAGAACTATTACAAGCTGCAGTTGGACTGCCTTGTAATTCTCGGTGGCAACGGCACTCACAAGACGGCTAACCTGTTGCGGAAAGAGGGACTGAACATCGTGACCCTGCCCAAGACCATCGACAATGATCTGTGGGGCACCGATATGACCTTCGGTTTCCAGAGTGCGGTGGATATTGCAACGGATGCCATCGACTGCATCCATACCACAGCAGCTTCTCACGGCAGAGTATTTATCGTGGAAGTTATGGGACATAAAGTAGGGTGGCTGACCCTGAATGCCGGAATGGCAGGCGGTGCGGACATCATCCTGCTCCCGGAGATCCCTTATGATATCGATAAGGTGATCGAGAAGATCGAAGACAGGGACAAAAAGGGCTGCCGTTTTACCATTATCGCTGTGGCTGAGGGTGCGATTTCCAAGGAAGATGCTGCCCTGACCAAAAAAGATTACAAGAAAAAGATGGAAAAATATCCGTTCCCTTCCGTATCCTACGAGGTGGCTGCACAGATCCAGGAGAAGACCGGCAGAGAAGTACGTGTCACCGTACCCGGCCATATGCAGAGAGGCGGAAGCCCCTGCCCTTATGACAGAGTATTCGCCAGCCGTCTGGGCTCCGAGGCAGGCAAGCTGATCCTGGATAATCAGTATGGATTCATGGTAGGTTACAAGAACCGTGAGATCGTAAGAGTTCCGTTAGAGGATGTAGCTGGCAAGTTAAAGACCGTGGATCCCGATGCTACCATCGTACAGGAAGCGAAGCTGCTGGGCATCTGCTTCGGCGATTAAGACAGAAAATGAATGAGTAACTATTTTCGCCAAGCATCTGCTAATATTTGATGGCTCTGAATAGTTACAAGGAAGAGAGAAAAAACATGTCATATACAGCACTATACCGGAAATTCCGCCCGGACGCTTTTTCCGATGTCAAGGGTCAGGATCATATCGTGACGACATTGAAGAATCAGCTGCGGGCGAACCGGATCGGCCATGCGTACCTGTTTACCGGAACAAGAGGTACCGGTAAGACCACGGTGGCCAAGATTTTTGCGAAAACAGTGAACTGCGAACACCCCACAGAGGACGGCCCCTGTGGGGAATGCCGTATTTGTAAGGCAATCGCAGCAGGAGCCAGCATGAATGTCATCGAGATCGATGCGGCTTCCAACAACGGTGTGGACAATATCCGTGAGATCATCGACGAGGTATCCTATTCCCCCGCAGAGGGAAAATACAAGGTCTACATCATCGACGAGGTGCATATGCTCTCCCCCGGAGCTTTCAACGCATTGTTAAAAACGCTGGAAGAGCCGCCCTCTTATGTTATTTTTATTCTGGCGACCACAGAGGTGCACAAGATCCCCATTACGATCCTGTCCCGCTGCCAGAGATATGATTTTAAACGAATCTCCATTGATACCATCACGGATCGTATGAAGGAACTGATGGACACCGAGCAGGTACAGGTGGAGGACAGAGCTCTGCGCTACATTGCAAAAGTAGCGGACGGTTCTATGCGAGATGCCTTGAGCCTGTTGGATCAGTGTATTGCCTTCCATCTGGGCAAAGAACTGACCTACGATATGACCCTGGATGTGCTGGGGGCAGTGGATACGGAAGTGTTCAGCAGGTTGCTGCGCTTCGTTATGGACCGGAATGTGTTAGGCTGCATTGAACTGTTGGAAGAGATCGTCATGCAGGGCAGGGAGCTGGTACAGTTTGTCACGGACTTTACCTGGTATCTGCGGAATCTGATGTTGGTACAGACAGCGGATAATCTGGAGGATGTCATAGACATGTCTACGGACAATCTGGCGAATCTGAAGGAAGAAGCTTCCATGCTGTCCATGGACCAGATCATCCGCTATATTCATATTTTCTCCGAACTGTCAGGACAGATCCGCTATGCGGCGCAGAAGCGTATCCTGGTAGAGATTGCACTGATCAAGCTGTGTAAGCCAGAGATGGAGACGGATCAGGAGGCGGTCCTGGATAGAATCCGCCAGGTGGAGGAAAAGGTCGAGAACGGCATTGTCGTTACAGCGGCGCAAATGCCTGCCGGAGCTCCCGGAGCACAGGGAGTGCCGCAGGCCGGTGTGGCAAAGCCGAAGCCACAGTTGCCGAAGGCGGTCCCCGAGGATATCCAGGAGATCGTACGGAAATGGCCGGCCATCGTGGGAAATGCCGAGAATCCCATGAAGATGTATCTGAAAAACGCCCGATTAAGTCTGGGTGGAGACAACAAGCTCATGGTGGTGTTGGAGGACGGACTGGCTTCCGATTATTTCAAAGGAGAAGCTCACGAGCAGAACAAGCAGCAGCTGGAAATGCTGTTGTCCGATTTTTCCAGCAAAGAGATTGAAGTGACGATCCAGACGGTGGAAAGCAGCAGAGAATTCGAAGACAACTATGTGGATCTCAGTAAGGTCATCAACATGGAGATCGATGAGGAAGAGTGATCCTGCGTGAATTTGGGATTGCGGCAGACTTGCAGATAAGGTAAGATAGAATAATAACTCAATTATAAATAATATGGAGGAAACAGCAACATGGCAAAAAGAGGTGGATTTCCCGGAGGCGCAATGCCCGGAAATATGAATAATCTGATGAAACAGGCACAGAGAATGCAGCGTCAGATGGAAGAAGGACAGAAGGAACTGGAGACCAAGGAGTTCACTGCATCTGCAGGTGGAGGAGCTGTGGAAGTGACCATCAACGGTAAAAAAGAGATCACATCCATCAAGCTGGCAGAGGAGATCGTGGATCCCGAGGATATCGAGACTCTGCAGGATGCTATCGTGGCAGCAGCCAACGAAGCACTGCGCAAGGCGGATGAAGCCAATGCAGAACTTATGGGCAAAATGACCGGAGGATTAGGAGGATTTCCTTTCTAATGGAACTCTACAGCGGACAGATCAATAAATTAATAGAAGAACTGGCAGCCCTTCCGGGGATTGGCAGTAAGTCCGCACAACGACTGGCTTTTCACCTGATCAATATGCCGAAGGACCGTGTGGACAGACTGGCAAACGTCATGATCGAAGCCAGAGCCAATGTCCGCTATTGCAAGGAATGCTATACTCTGACGGATAAGGAACTCTGCCCGGTGTGTGCGAATCCCAGACGGGATCATCGTACCATTATGGTGGTGGAGAACACCAGAGATCTGGCGGCTTATGAGAAGACCGGCAAATATGAGGGCGTGTACCATGTACTGCATGGTGCCATTTCCCCGATGCTGGGTGTGGGACCCGGTGACATCAAGCTGAAGGAACTGATGGAACGTCTGCAGGGTGATGTGGAGGAGGTCATTATCGCAACCAATTCCAGCCTGGAAGGTGAGACCACGGCAATGTATATCAGCAAGCTTATCAAGCCCACAGGAATCAAGGTGACGAGAATCGCCAGTGGTGTCCCTGTAGGGGGAGATCTGGAATATATTGATGAGGTAACATTACTCCGCGCTTTAGAGGGCAGAGTGGAATTATAGACAGTATGCATGAAATAAAAATGGATAAAAGTGGGAGGGAAAGACAATGGCAGTAATAAAAAGTTTATTTGGGAAAAGTGCGGAAGGAAAAGAGATATCTCTGTATACCCTGAGTAATGATCAAGGGATGAAAGCAGAGATAACGGATCTGGGCGCTACTCTGGTGCGCGTACTGGTACCGGATGCCACGGGCAAGGCGGACGACCTGGTGCTGGGATTTGACAATGGTGAGAGCTATTACGGCAACGACAGCTTTTTCGGCACGGTGATCGGCCCCTGTGCGAACCGTACCGGCGGTGCAGAGTATACGCTGGATGGCGTTACTTATCAGCTGGACAAAAATGACGGTGCCAACAATTTACATACTCATAAGCAGCTGGGCTTCCATAAGAGACTCTGGGATGCGGAGATGGGAGAGAACAGCGTGACATTTTCTCTGGAGGATGAGGATGGACATCTGGGATTCCCCGGCAATAAGAAGGTATCCGTAACCTACTCTCTGAGTGAAGAGAATGAGCTGACTCTGCATTACCATGCTTCCAGTGACAAGAAGACCATTATCAACCTGACCAACCATTCCTATTTCAATCTGGACGGTCACGGTGCAGGCAGCATTGAAGAGCATGAACTGTGGCTGAGAGCCTCTCACTTTACTCCGGTGGCAGCAGGATCGATCCCTACCGGTGAGATTCGTGCGGTAGCAGGCACACCCATGGATTTTACACAGCCCAAGAAGATCGGCAGAGACATCCGGGAAGATTATGAGCAGTTACTCCTGACCGGAGGCTATGACCATAATTTCGTGATCGATGGATGGAACGACGACGGTACATTACGGCATATTGCCACAGTAAAAGGCCCGAAGAGCGGCAGAGTAATGAAGGCATACACCACCCTGCCAGGAGTGCAGTTTTATGCAGGCAATTTTATTGATGTACAGCCCGGAAAAGATGGGGTGACCTACGGCAACCGCTGCGGTTTTGCATTGGAGACCCAGTATTTCCCGGATACCATTCATCATGAGAATTTCCCCTCCTATGTATTTGGCGGGGAGAACGGCAGAGAATACGATTCTGTTACCGTATATAAGTTTGAAGCATAGCTAAGAATACATAGAATATGGTGCAAACTTTGTCGAACTGTTTTTGAAGAGGTGCGACAAAGAACGCTAAAATACCTCCTGTGCGGATGCTATAGTTAGTGATAACTGATAGAAACGGCATGGGAGGTGTTTTTTGTATGGAATTACCGAAGAACATAACGCAGATCGGAGAGGCGGACAAGCACTGCAGAATCTATGTGGAAGATTATGTGGTATCTTACATAAAACAAATGAATGGAATGGCACAGAACAAGGATATTGCCATAGCATTATACGGCAGGAAGACAGCAGAGGACGGTGTGGCATATCTATTCGCCTATGGCTCCGCAAAGCTGAATTTCCTGCAGAAGCCGGTGCGGCACCTGTCCCAGGCGCAGGAACAGGAGATTGAGAAGCTGCGGAGAAAGTATTTTTCGGAAATGACCTTTTTAGGCTACCAGATACTGAATGGCGAGATGGTGGAAGGCTTCCAGATCTGCGAACAGGAGATCTGCCGTTATGTGTCGGGGTATGCGCAGTTCTATGAGAAGAATGACAGTATGCTGGCATATATGCTGGAGAACCGGGGCGAAGAGGCGGCACCGGAGAAGGTGGATCAGGAAAAATACGAAGTGGTGAAGAAACGGCAGGAGGAACGTAGACAGAGACAGGAGAGCGGAAATGCCTTCCGTGCCGCCGGACATACGGAGAATGCGCCTGTGGAATATCGCAGAGCGGTAGAGAACAGACGCAGAGAACCGGATAATATTATACCCATGCCAACGACCGGACTGCGTCGGATGAAAATGGCGGCTGCCGGTGTCTTTGTTCTGCTCTGCGTGATGGCATTGGCATTGATGCGGCAGGAAAGCACCGGAGAATCCCTGGGGGAGACAGCCAGGCAGGCCATGAGTAACCTGATGGAGCAGAAACTGCCGGATGCGGTGGAGGAACAGAGCCAGATCAGCACGCTGGTGGCGGAGGACAAGTTGGAGGACGCTCTGCGACAGGAAAATGCTGCGGCGGGAAATACTACTGGGACTGCAGCAGAGACAGTGATGCCGGAAGGCACGGAAAATGCATCAATGGATGGAACGGGAAACAGTGCTGTAGATCCGACGGAAGAAAATACGGGCAGTGTAGCGGATGGAACCTCTGCGGACAGCAATGTCACAAAAAATACGACAGATGTGACGGAGGTAACAGAACAGAACACGACACAGGAAACAATACAGGATGTGACACAGACGGCAGAACCTGCAGTGGCAGAGACTCCTACAGTGGAGGCCGTTTCTCAACCCACACACTATACTATCCGGAGAGGGGATACACTGATCGGCATTTCGCTGCGGAACTACGGCAGCAACAGTAAGGTATCTGAGATCTGTTCCCTGAATGGTATCACTGACCCGGATGATATCAAGATCGGTCAGGAAATCCTTCTCCCGTAAAAAACTTATTTTCAAAAGGGGGAAGTGTGTTATACTGTAACTACATGAGCAAAAAGCAGACTGCACCGCAGTAATTTTGTGAATGCGCTTCTTAATAGTTACGATAACACATAAGGAAACAGATACATGGCAGCAGATATCAAGAATTATCTGAAGGAAAAAGAAAAGCGACAAAAGAGTCAGGATGATTATAAGAAAAAGATCCGTAAACACCGGCTGAAAATCGTGTACCGAGTGCTGTTGGTGGTGGCGGCTTTGGGAGCGGCACTTGCTCTTGTGGTGGTACAGGCAAAGAGACATATCTATACGGGATATGACACCGTATCTTCCATTAGCCGGGAGGTCTCATCGGATGCCACAGACATACGGTTGAAAAACAGTATTCTTACATATAGTAAAGACGGCGCTCACTGTACGGATGCCAAGGGAAATGTAAAGTGGAATCAGACTTATGTGATCCAGGATGTGAAGATCGCTACTTGTGGCGATGTGGCAGCTATCGGCAGTTATAACGGCCGTGAGATCTACGTGCAGAATACGGACAAGCAACTGGGAACTATTACAACGACCATGCCGATCCGAAATATCACAGTGTCGGAAACGGGAAGAGTGACAACAGTGCTGGCGGATACGGATGTGGCATGGATCATGACTTACGAAGCGGACGGTACCAACAGCTACACGGGACAGGCGCATATGACGGATGGAGGTTATCCGGTATCCGTCAGTTTGTCACCGGACGGAGAGCTTCTGGCAATCAGTTACCTGTATGTGGATGCAGGCGTAGTAAAAAGTAATGTGACATTCTACAATTTCGGACCGGTGGGCGAGAATCAGAGCGATTATATGGTCAGCGCATATTCTTATTCCGACCTGGTCGTGCCGAAAGTGCAGTTTATGAATAATGATACAGCGTTTGCGGTAGGAGACAGCCGCCTTATGATCTATTCGGGTACCCAGAAGCCTGTGACGGCGGGAGAATACCTGTATGACGACGAGATCCAGTCGGTTTTCTACAGCGATAAATATGTAGGACTGGTGTTCCTTTCGGACCAGGCGGAGACCAAGTACCGCATGGATGTGTACAATACTTCGGCGGCAAAGGTGGGCAGCTACTATTTTGATGTGGATTATACGGATATTTTCTTCGGGGATGATGACATGGTGATCTACAACGAATCGGAGTGCCAGATCTTTACAACGGACGGTGTGGAAAAATACCATGGCAGCTTCGGTAAGAGTGCCCGGCTTCTGCTTCCTGCAGGAGGTTCCTACAAATATTATCTGGTGACAGATAGTACAATAGATACGATACAGTTAAAATAAAGGAGTATACCAATGAATCTGAATTTATTACTGGTCATCATGGCGGTAGTATTGATCTGCATGGTGATGGACGGCTACAAGAAGGGAATGGTAAAATCCCTGATCTCTCTGATCTCCCTGCTGATTACCTGTGTGGTGCTGTTCCTGATCGGGAATGGTCTGAGCAGTTACTTTGATGGAAAGATATTCAATGTGATCCTGACAATACTGTTGCTGGCGGCGATCGGTTTGGTGCATCATCTTCTTAATATCGTGTTTTTCTCGGCAAAGATGATCGTGAAACTACCTATAGTACATAGCCTGGACAAATTACTAGGTATTGTGGTTGGAATCTTAGAAACTGTTCTAATTGTTTGGACAATATACGCATTTAATATCTTCAGAGACCTGGGAACCCTGGGCCAGGTGATCGTAGATTATACCAGAGACAGCAGAATACTTACATGTTTGTATGAAAATAACTATCTGGCATATCTGGTGGAACAGCTCGGACAAAAGCTTCCGTTCTTTGTAAAATAGTAAAAAACAGAATAGAAACATGGCAAAAATCCCCTGTTTATGCGGAATTGACGTAGCAGGGGATAATTTGTGCAAAAAATTCGAAAAATAGTGTTGACAAGTACAGTGGGGGATGATATACTCAGATTCGTTGTTGAGGCAGCACCGAGACAACACAACAGCTCGAAAGAAACTTGAAAAGATTTCAAAAAAAGTTGTTGACAAAGTCTGACAGATATGTTAGCATAAATACCTGTCACGGAAAACAAAGTTTTCCAAGATGAAAAAAGATTTCAAAAAAGTTGTTGACAAACGAAAGCGGTTATGATAAGATATCAGAGTTGCCGCTGAGAACAACAGCAACGAACGAACGA
>PPYF01221429.1_pt1 | contig 13257 bp, 13 predicted proteins | sample 1559871 | NCBI WGS metagenome assembly PPYF01 (sample SAMN08240021, study PRJNA423297) | Human gut metagenome, whole genome shotgun sequencing project. | reverse complement strand
AGCTGACTGAAGAGCAAACTAAGGCATTACTTAGCGGATTGAAAAAAGAGAGCGAAATTCGTCTCACCTATGGGAAAACCACGCTTAAAGTATCAGACAAAGGCGCAGCGGCAGCCATGCTCAAAATGGATGAATTCCAACAACGATTAAATACCCCTTCCGCACTCATTCGCCAAGGTCAAGAAAAACATGCTGTATTAGCGCCAAAAGTTAAACCCAAAATTGATGCTGTTAGCGTGAACAACCGCAAAACAATAGAATTAAAATACGGTGAAAAACAATTTAATCATGTGCTAGCACTGTTACGTAAAGCTTACGATGGCTGCGTTGATGAAGACTTAGAAAGCCAAAATATAATGATTTATCCGTTAACTCAGAATAAGGTATTAGCTGAAGCGCTTTGTTTTAAAGGCGCTTATCAAAGCACCAACTACTATGCTGTACTCGATGACAAACTGAGCAACGTAGAACAAGTCTTAGCGGAGCAGTACAACGAAGCAGGCTATGATGAAAAACAAGGTTATGCGTTTGTAAGAGGTTCTTACAAAGGTCATGCGTTCGGTGATTGTTGGAATGGGCAAGACGCGGTATGGAATGGAAAAATTTTTATCCGCACTTCGGACTGGATGACAGGCGGTTGTTATAAATGGTTTACCGGTGGCGCATGGCAGTTACCTACTTTCGTCAGTGATATCATCGTAAAATAAACAACACGTGCTTAAAAGCGGTTAGATTTGACGAATTTTTTGCAAAACTTCTTTTAGAGATTCATAAAATGAAAAAATATCTTCTTCTCGCATTACTACCACTTACCGCAATGGCTGCGCCATCGTTAAAAGGGTTTGAAAAGACTTATCAAAACTGGGATTTGATTTGTGATAATACCGGTACTTGTAATATGGCGGGTTATCAAGAAGAAAGAGATGGCTCTGAGCATTCTGTTTCGATTTTATTTACTCGAAGTGCGGGGGAGCAAGCACCTGTGACGGCGCAATTAGCATTATTACCCGATGAACTGGGTAATAAAACGGCTGAAATTATCTTGAATGGTCAATCACTCGGTACGATCCAAAATTTCTCAGAAGAGGGGAACGCAAAATTAAGTGAAAAACAAACAACAGAATTACTCACGGCGCTAAAAGGAAACGCAAGTATTGAAGTGGTGTTTGGTGAGTTTAAGGAGAAAGTATCTGATAAAGGTGCAGCTGCCGCGATGCTCAAAATGGATGAATTTCAACAACGTTTAAATACGCCTTCTGCACTCATTCGTCAAGGTCAAGAAAAACATGCGGTATTAGCGCCACAGGCTGCACCAAAAATTGAGGCAGTAAGTGTGAATAACCGCCAAACCACGGAACTAAAACGCGGTGAAAAACAATTTGATGCGGTATTAGCATTATTACGTAAAAGTAATGGGACGAATGAAGATGCAGAAAATTACTGTTATGAACTTCATAAAGATGATGTATGGAATAAACAAATCACACTTTACCCGCTAACGAAAGGTAAAGTGCTAGCTCAAGCGATTTGTAGCAGTAGTGCCTATAATTACACTAATTACTATGCCGTGTTAGATGGAAAATTAAGCAAAGTTGAACAAGTACTCGAAAATCGATACAACTATGCTGATTATGATAAAAACACTCACATTTTAAAGATAGAAGGATCATTTAAAGCGCGTGGTCTTGGAGATTGTTGGCATGGGCAGGAAGCCGTATGGAACGGTAAAACTTTTATTCTCACTAAAGAATATCCCTCAGGTTCTTGCAAAGGGTTTCCAGGTGGAGCTTGGGGTCCATTACCAACTTTTGTAAGCGAGCTTAAAGTAAAATAAAAACCACTGCCCACTTGTAAGCGGGCAGATTTTTATGATTTTTTTGCGAATCTTCTTTTAGGAATTGATAACATGAAAAAGGTTATTCTTCTCTCATTATTACCATTTACTGCAATGGCTGCGCCATCGTTAAAAGGGTTTGAAAAGACTTATCAAGACTGGAGTTTAATTTGTGATAATACCGGCACTTGTAATATGGCAGGTTATCCGGAATATTATTCTGAGCATCCTGTTTCGATTTTATTTACTCGAAGTGCGGGTGAGAAAGCACCTGTGACCGCACAGTTGGCATTATTACGTGAAGATGTGGGTAATAAAACGGCTGAAATTATCTTAAATGGTCAATCACTCGGTACTGTTCCAAATATTTCAGAAGATGGGAATGCAAAATTAAGTGAAAAACAAACAACAGAATTACTCACTGCACTAAAAGGGAATGCAAGTATTGAAGTGATTTTTGGGGAGTTTAAGGAGAAAGTCTCTGATAAAGGTGCAGCTGCCGCGATGCTCAAAATGGATGAGTTTCAACAACGTTTAAATACGCCTTCAGCGTTAATTCGTAAGGGACAAGAGAAACATGCGGTATTAGCACCACAAGCTGCACCCAAAATTCAAGTTGCCTATATTAAAAACCCTAGCAAAACAGAATTAAAACGAGGCGAAAAACAATTTGATGCTGTATTAGCATTATTGCGTAAAAGTGCTGATAGTAGTGCAATTGATTACTGTGCGGATCTAAATCTAGTGGCCTTGCTGAGAGCTGGTATGGCTACGAAGCAGCATGGAATGGCAAAACTTTCATCACTACAGCGGAATATACTTCTGGTTCTGGTAAAGGCTTTATAGGTAGTGCATGGGGTGGATTACCGACTTTTGTGAGCGAGATTAACGTTAAATAGAAATTACTGCCCACTTGTAAGCGGGCAGATTTCTTCTATTTTTTGCAAATCTTCTTTTAGGAATTGATAAAATGAAAAAAGTGCTTCTTCTCGCATTACTACCGCTCACAGCAATGGCAACACCCATTCAAGGTTTTTTTAAAAACTATCAAGATTGGGATTTAATTTGTGATAATCTTGGCACTTGTCGTATGGCAGGTTATCAAGAGGAAGGATACGATCCAGTTTCTATTTTATTTACTCGCGCAGCAGGTGAAAATGCTGCTGTTGAAGGGGAACTCACTATTTCACCATTCAGTGAAGCCGACCGTGATGTTCAAGTCGGTCAAGACATTGAAATTTGGCTAAATGGCAAATCATTAGGCACAGTCAAACATATTTCTGATGAGAACCCAGATAAACTCACTGAGGCGCAAACTAAGGCACTACTTAGCGGATTGAAAAAAGAAAGCGAAATTCGTCTCACCTATGGAAAAACCACGCTCAAAGTGTCAGACAAAGGTGCAGCGGTAGCCATGCTCAAAATGGATGAATTCCAACAGCGTTTAAATACGCCATCAGCGTTAATTCGTAAGGGACAAGAGAAACATGCGGTATTAGCACCACAGCCTGCACCAAAAATTGAGGTGGTAAGTGTGAATAACCGTAAAACCACGGAATTAAAACGGGGCGAAAAACAATACGATAACGTGCTCGCACTATTACGTAAAGCTAATAGCTGTGATGATGAGGATATAACAAGCCAAGATATAACACTTTATCCCTTAACACAAAACAAGGTATTAGCTGAAGCACTCTGTGTTAGAGGTGCTTATCTAAATCTAGTGGCCTTGCTGAGAGCTGGTATGGCTACGAAGCAGCATGGAATGGCAAAACTTTCATCACTACAGCGGAACATACTTCTGGTTCTGCAAAAGGCTTTATGGGTGGTGCGTGGGGCGGATTGCCGACTTTTGTGAGTCAAATAACGGTTAAATAATTTATCTATTTAACCTTTAAAACCTGGAGTAACAAATGATTGACTATAAAATTAATGAACCAATTTCAGTAAAACAATTTATTGCACTGCTAAATAAAACAACGCTCGGGGCACGCCGTCCATTAGAGGATGAAAAACGTGTCGCGGCAATGTTACACCATGCGGATTTATTAATCACAGCTTGGGATGGTGAACGATTAGTGGGTATGGCACGTTCCGTGACAGATTTTGCCTACTGCTGTTATTTATCTGATTTAGCGGTTGATGAACAATATCAAAAACAAGGTATCGGTTTGCAGTTGATTGAACACACTAAACAAGCCTTACATCCACAAGCCAAAATCGTGCTTTTATCAGCTCCACAAGCGGTAGATTATTATCCACATATTGGATTTACTCAACATATGAGTGCATGGACGAAGAGTTAATTTATTAGAATGATATGGTGACAAAAATGAAAAAACTGTTTGTACTACTTACTTCAACTTTGTTATTTGCTTGTTCATCTGGTCCATCTTTAGATCAGTTAGCAGCACAAATGCCAAAAGATAATCGCTCAGTAATGCTTCAAGTTCCAGAAGCAGGAAACCCAGTTTCAAATGGAATGCTTGTAGCAACGATTAGAACCGCAGGTGGTACTTCAGGAAAACGACTCGTATCTCTTTTAGCTACAGATAATTTACACATTGGAATTGCAGGGAACAGTCAATCTGTGAATAAAGCAGTTGCTATGTATGGACTAAATAATGCAGAAAAGGTCGGTAAGGATGTATCTTTATACCTTGTTGGAGATAGTGAAAGTGATAAGGCAGATCTAGAAAAAGCCGCAAAAGCGAAAAATGTAGAAATGCATTACATTATGCAAAAATAAGAGATAGATACATCAGATGCGGAGTGACTTTAATGTTGAATTTAGATAATAAAAAATTTGTTGCTGTTGAAAACACCGCAAATGGTGAGGTCAGTAGTCAAACAGAATTTCATTACCATCAACAAGGTAAAATGATTTGGGCAGAATATGGTGGCGGTGAAATTTTAAAAGGCTTTTTAATTGGAAAATGGATTGACGATACTCAAATTGACTTTACATATCAACATTTAAATCAATCTCTAGAAAATCGTTTGGGGCGTTGCTGTACAACATTTTCTTTAGAAAAAAGTAAACTCGTCGGTCATGAAAAATGGCAGTGGCTAGACACGTTAGAGCAAGGCAGCTCTTTAATTAGAGAAATTTAAAAGAAATTTTGTTATAGAATATCAGAAACAAGGTATCGGCTTGCAGTTAATTGAACACACCAAACAGGCATTACATCCACAAGCTAAAATTGTGCTTTTATCGGCTCCGCAAGCCGTGGATTATTATCCGCATATTGGATTTACTCAACATATGAGTGCATGGACGAAGAGTTAAAAAACGTTTGGAAAAGTAACCGCACTTTTGTATATAAAGAAGATTAATTACTGATAGCACATGCTTTATAGCGTGTGCTATCGTGGAATAAATATAATTAATTTTAAGGATTAGAAATGCAAATTAAATTACATTGGCATGAACCTATTGAACTTGGTTCCTCTGGAACACTTCGTCAAACTTTTAAAAATTTTGATTTTAAAACCATTCCTGACGTAGCTGGTATTTATATTTTTTATCGCCAAACTAAATCAGGGGAGGAGGAAGCTCTTTACGTAGGACAATCTCAGAATATCCGTGAGCGTTTTAAACAACACAGTAACTCATTGAAATTGGTAGAAGGATTGGAGGATACTCCACAAGGTAAGAAAATGTTCGTGTTCGCCGAAATTAAAGTAAGAAAAGATTGTTTAGAGTATGCTTTAGATCAGGCTGAAAGAGGATATATACAATACCTATTAGATGAGGATCATCCGTTATTAAATAAAAAATTATATTTAGATAAATTTGATACGATTGTTTCTGAGGGAGATAATCTCATTGGGTTGGTTTCCGATGATATAGATGTATTTTCTAAATATTAATTAAGTAGCAGAGTGACAGCTAGGATTTTAGCCCTATCTACTAAAAATTTAAACAATGCAACCAGCATAACTAATTAAGAACAGGAGAAAAAAATGTCAGTAAAAGGCGACATCGGTGTTATCGGCTTAGCCGTAATGGGGCAAAACCTTATTTTAAATATGAATGATCATGGCTTTAAAGTCGTGGCATATAACCGTACCACGTCAAAAGTGGACGAATTTTTACAAGGTGCGGCAAAAGGCACCAATATTATTGGCGCATATTCTTTAGAAGATTTAGCTTCTAAATTAGAAAAACCACGTAAAGTGATGTTAATGGTGCGCGCGGGTGATGTTGTGGATCAATTCATTGAGGCATTATTACCGCACCTAGAAGAAGGCGACATTATTATTGATGGTGGTAATTCAAACTATCCTGATACTAACCGTCGTGTAAAAGCATTGGCTGAAAAAGGTATTCGCTTTATCGGTTCGGGTGTTTCGGGCGGTGAAGAAGGTGCGCGTCATGGGCCATCTATCATGCCAGGTGGTAATCACGAAGCATGGCCATATATTAAACCAATCTTCCAAGCAATCTCCGCTAAAACCGAACAAGGCGAACCATGCTGTGACTGGGTTGGCGGTGAAGGCGCTGGCCACTTCGTGAAAATGGTTCACAATGGTATCGAATATGGCGATATGCAATTAATCTGTGAAGCTTACCAATTCTTAAAAGAAGGTTTAGGCTTAAGCTATGACGAAATGCAAGCTATCTTCGCAGAATGGAAAAAAACTGAACTTGATAGCTATTTAATTGATATCACCACCGATATTCTTGGTTATAAAGATGCTGATGGTGAACCATTAGTTGAAAAAATCTTAGATACAGCTGGCCAAAAAGGGACTGGTAAATGGACGGGTATCAATGCATTAGATTTCGGTATTCCATTAACCTTAATCACTGAATCTGTCTTTGCTCGTTGTGTCTCTTCATTTAAAGATCAACGTGTTGCCGCTAACCAATTATTCGGCAAAACAATTCAACCAGTTGAAGGCGATAAAAAAGTGTGGATTGAAGCAGTACGTAAAGCATTATTGGCGTCAAAAATCATTTCTTACGCACAAGGCTTTATGCTGATTCGTGAAGCCTCTGAACAATTTGGCTGGAACATCAACTACGGTGCAACAGCGTTATTATGGCGTGAAGGTTGTATTATCCGTAGCCGTTTCTTAGGCAATATTCGGGATGCATATGAAGCAAATCCAGATTTAATCTTCTTAGGTTCAGATAGCTACTTCAAAGGCATTTTAGAAAACGCATTAAGCGACTGGCGTAAAGTGGTGGCAAAATCTATCGAAGTGGGTATCCCAATGCCTTGTATGGCATCAGCTATTACCTTCTTAGATGGCTACACTTCAGCCCGTTTACCAGCAAACTTATTGCAAGCACAACGTGACTACTTCGGTGCACATACTTATGAGCGTACCGACAAACCACGCGGTGAATTCTTCCACACCAACTGGACTGGTCGCGGTGGTAATACTGCATCCACCACTTATGATGTATAAGTAAAAAACTCGTGATAAACTCACCGCACTTTGTTCGCATAAAGTGCGGTTTATTTTTACCTTATTTTGGAGAAACCTATGTTACCTCAATCACGCTTGGATAAAATTTCAGAAATGGAAAACCTTCTCAATGAAGCAGAGAGTTTCTTAGCCGAAGCAGAACAATTTCTTGAAAAATGGCAAGCCTTCTTACCAAAAATGAAAACCTTAGAACACTATTATTTTGATGGTGACTGGCGAGAAGATTATCAAGCTTATGAGAACGGTAAGATCCCCGAGGATATGCCTTGTGGTGTATTAAGTGAAGATTTAGTATTTAATGCGAGTACAGGACACCATGGATTGGCGATTGAATATTTGAAAGTGGTTGCGAAAGTATTAGATCAAGCGAAAGATTAACATTCAATATATTCAATTGTTCAAAAAAACATCGAAAAACACATATTTTTGAACTTTCATTCATCTCTGTTTGTCTTATGGAGTACTATCAATATGGATAGTTTTATATGTTAAACACGGAGAGATCCTATGAAATTAATTGGAAAATCACTTGTTATCGCGATGACTGTTATTTCCCTTGCTGCATGTGGAAATATGAACCGTACACAAAAAAATACAACAGCTGGTGCAGCTATTGGTGGTGCAGCAGGCTATATGCTTGGTGGTAATGCCGCGACCACATTAGGTGGTGCCGCATTAGGTGGCGTAATCGGTAGCCAAGTCAATAAATAGTCAAAAAAATAACCGCACTTAATAAGTGGCGGTTATTTTTTTATTATTTCTCGGCTGTTTTTTCTGTGCTTGGTTTACGACGTTTACCAATGTTTTTCGTATCTTTATGACGAAGTTTAGCTTTCTTCTTCACCTCTGATTTTTTCTTTTCTTCACGCTTTTCTTTAATACGCGCTTTTTGCTTTTTAGACATGGATTTTACTTCCCCATCTTTTGGTGGTTTAGTGCGAGGCTCTAATCCTTCTAAAATACGTGCTTTCAAAAGCTCTTCCGTATAGCGTTTAATTTTACCGAGCAATTTGTAATCATGGGCTTCCACAAAAGAAACTGCTGTACCCTTTTTCCCTGCGCGAGCCGTACGACCAATACGATGTAAATATGTATCTGCACTGTAAGGTAAATCGAAGTTCATGACGTGTGTGACATCATCAATATCAATCCCGCGAGCAGCCACATCAGTAGCCACTAACACCGTGACAATACCGGATTTCAATTTATCAATGGCATTATTACGTTGCGTTTGTGCCATATCGCCTTCTAGATAAGTAGAGCGAATACCGCGTTTACGCAAGGTTTCAGAAAGCTCACGCACATCTTCACGACGACGGACAAACACAATGCCGCGACTCACGTTCTCGGTTTCGATAAAGCGTGCAAGCAACTTGATTTTATGTTCATTGCTGTCGGCATGATAATACCATTGGTTGATTTTCTTGCGCTCACGACGACTTGGCTCGGCATCAATTTTGACTGGGTCATTTAATAAACGATCTGCGAAATCAACTAATAGCTCCCCTTCTAATGTGGCAGAGAAAAGAAGGGTTTGTTTACGCCAACGCGTTTCAGCGGCAATTTTCTCCGCATCTTGGCCAAAGCCCATTTGCAACATGCGATCTGCTTCATCAAAAATCAGCATTTCCACCGCACGACAATCAAAGTTCTCTTCTTTGATGTATTGCAATAAACGCCCTGGTGTTGCCACCACGATATCCTGATTTGAATTAAATACTTCCCCATGATTTTGATACGCCACACCGCCAGTAATCGTAGCAATCTTCAAATGTGTGAATTGCGCCAGTTCTTCCGCTTGTTCCGCAACCTGCATCGCTAACTCACGGGTTGGCGTTAAAATTAAAATGCGAGGCGCACCTGGCTTACGACGTGGATAATCCAATAAATGCTGAATCGCTGGCAATAAAAATGCAGCCGTTTTACCCGTGCCTGTTGGTGCAGAACCTAACACGTCACGCTCTTCCATAGCTGCAGGAATGGCTTCTAACTGGATTGCGGTTGGACGGGTGTAGCCTTTCTTTTCTAAGGCTTTTAATAATTCGGGGGAAAGATCGAATTCTTCAAATGGGGATAAATTCATTATTTTGCGTTAATTTGTTAAAATTGGGGCTGATTATACCTGAAAGTGCGGTCATTTTCCGCAAGATTTTATGAGCAGCTTTACCTTTAAACAATTCCATATTAATCAACAACATTGTGCAATGAAAGTCGGCACAGATGGCATTTTACTTGGTGCTTGGGCGGATGTGTCTGATTGTCAGCGTATTCTTGATATGGGAACTGGCACAGGCTTGGTTGCATTAATGCTTGCCCAACGAAGTCATGAGCATTGCCAAATTGAAGCCGTTGAACTTGATCCCCTTGCCGCACAACAAGCACAAGAAAACTTCAGGGCTTCGCCATGGCACAATCGTCTTCATTTAACACACCAAGATGTGCAAACTTATTGCCAACAAACAGCACATCAATTTGATTTAATTGTGGCGAATCCGCCTTATTTTGCACAAGGCGTTGAATGTAAAAATGATGAGCGTGCTCTTGCCCGTTATGTTCAACAAAGCCATTTAGATTGGTTAAATTGGGCGACGAGTTGTTTATCCGAAAAAGGGAAGATCAGTTTTGTCTTGCCTTATGAGGCAGGGAAAACGTTGATAAATTCAACCGCACTTTATTGCATTAAGCAGACTGATGCCATTACAAAAATAGGAAAAGCACCACAACGAATGTTACTCACATTTAGCCGAGAGCATTTACCACAGGTAAAAGATAGCTTGGTGATTTATGACGAAAACAATCAGTACACCGAAGCATTTATTGCGTTGACGAAGGCATTTTATTTAAAAATGTAAGGGCATATTACTATGCCCTTTTTTATTGATGTGATTAGTGGCTTTCCACTTTGACAAGTTTCGTCCAGTTGTAATAACCATATAATGAGTTAAGTAAGTAAGCACTATACATTAAATACATCGCTGGCTGCCCTTGCCAAAGCAAAATGGAAAGCACATTTAAGACAATCCATAATAACCATTGCTCACGATAACGCAAAATCATCAATAATTGCGCCGCTACAGTGATAATTGTGGTTAAACCATCTAGCGTTGTAGAACTCCCACCCGCTGCTTTTAGAGCCTGTACAAAACAAAGAGTACCAATCGCAACACTCACAAGCAAAATTACCCAACCTTTCGGTGTTAAGGCTTTGGCAATCACACTTTCACCACCATTATCGTTTTGCATGTTTTGTTTCCACATGAAATACCCGATAAATTGTGATGGGATATATACATAGAGTGCGGTATTCATTTCACCAAGAAAATTGCTTCCCCAGGAGACATAAAAGTAGGTATAAGCAAAAATAAGCCCAAAGAAATAGTTACTAATTTTTCCTTTACTCACCAATACCACACAGAGAATACCTGCAATACCCGAAATCATGCCTAATGGGCTATCCGGCATAAGAACATAAGCAATAATTTGTGCAGCAAGGAAAATAACTACCCATGCCACTTCAAAAGGTTTCCAACCTGATAAAAATTCTTCTTTAAGTCGTTCTGTCCAATTCATGGAACACTCCTATTTTATGAGAAAGTACGTTATTTTTACACCGCACTTTTTTAAAGTAAAGCTTAGGTGACATTTAATTTAATTATTGTGAGAAAAATCACACTTTATTTTTCATGCTTTTAGATGTCCATACCTTGCTTTCCCTTATAATCAGACTACAATATCGCCCCATTTTAAGAGATTCATTAAGAGGAAGATGATGTCATTTGCAATCGGTCAACGTTGGATTAGTGAAACCGAAAATAACCTCGGATTAGGAATGATTACAGCCTTAGATTTTCGCTCGGTTACCCTTCACTTTCCTGCCACAGATGAAACCCGAATTTATGCGGTGGCGCAAGCACCATTAACCCGAATTGCATTGAATAAAGGTGAACAACTTCATCACCAAACAGGTTGGCAAGGTGAAGTCCTTGATGTTCAAGAAATGAATGGTCTCTTATTTTATTTGGTCAAAAATGCGCAAGGCGAAGACATTATCGTCAATGAAAAAGAACTTTCTCCGATAATTTCTTTTAGCCAAGCGAAAGATCGCCTCTTTTCATCACAGATTGATCGTAGTGAACATTTTGCGTTGCGCTATCAAACACTTCTGCATCAACAAGCTCAATTTCAATCACCTTTGCGTGGCTTACGAGGCAATCGTGCAGGATTAATTCCTCATCAGCTTCATATTGCGCAAGAGGTAGGAAATCGTATCAATCCTCGCGTGCTCTTAGCGGATGAAGTAGGGTTAGGTAAAACCATTGAAGCTGGGATGATTTTGCAAAACCAGCTTTTTGCTGAAAAAGTACAACGTGTGTTAATTATTGTACCGGAAACCTTGCAGCACCAATGGCTTGTCGAAATGCTTCGTCGTTTTAATTTACATTTTTCATTATTTGATGAAGAACGTTGTGAAGATTTTGCTGAACAAGCCATCAATCCATTTAGCACGGAAAGCTTAATTATCTGTGCATTAGATTGGTTGAAAGCTCACCCTCATCGCGTACAACAAGCCATTGAAGCTGAATTTGACTGTTTAATTGTCGATGAAGCGCATCATTTGGCTTGGTCAGAAAATGCGCCGAGTGCCGCTTATTTATTGGTGGAACAATTAGCGAACGCTATTCCATCCGTTTTATTACTCACCGCAACGCCAGAACAACTGGGTTTGGAAAGCCATTTTGCACGCTTACGCTTACTTGATCCTGAGCGTTTTTATGATTACCAGGCGTTCTTGAAGGAACAGGAAAATTATCAACCTGTTGCGGATGCCGTGCAATCTTTACTCTCTGAGAAGCCGCTAAGTGCGGTCGAAAAAAATCATATTTCTGATTTACTTCATGAGCAGGATGTCGAACCATTATTTAAAGCTTTAGCCTGTCATAATGATGAGGAGAAGCAAGCTGCGCGACAAGAGCTCATTCAAAATCTCATCGACAGACACGGTACAAGCCGTATTTTATTTCGCAATACACGCCAAGGTGTAAAAGGTTTCCCGCATCGGGTTTATCACCAAGTAACGATTGATGCGGCTGAAGTAGATGAAAAAATTCATTGGTTAATTGATTTCCTAAAATCACACCGAAATGAAAAAATCTTAGTCATTTGTAAAACAGCACAAACGGCAATTCAACTTGAGCAAATTTTACGAGAAAAAGAAGCCATTCGTAGTGCCGTTTTCCATGAAAGAATGTCGATTATTGAACGAGATCGCGCGGCGGCTTATTTTGCCGATACCGATAATGGTGCACAAGTTTTACTGAGTTCTAGCATTGGTTCTGAAGGCAGAAATTTCCAATTTGCTTGTCATCTCGTACTCTTCGATTTACCAGAAACTCCTGACTTACTTGAGCAATGTATTGGCCGTTTAGATCGTATTGGACAAACGCGAGATGTACAAATTTATGTACCTTGCCTCGCAAACTCTGCGCAGCAAGATTTAGCTCGTTGGTATCATGAAAGTTTAAATGCCTTTGAACAAACTTGCCCTATCGGTATGACACTGTTTGAACAATATAAATCGTTACTAAAAGTGCGGTCAGAAAATAAAGCGGATTTTGAGCAGCTCATTCTCCAAACGCAAAAACAAGCAAAAGCATTGCTCTTAGCCTTAGAGAAAGGGCGTGATCGTTTGTTAGAATTAAATTCTAATGGTGGAGAAAAGGCACAACGACTTGCGTCAGAAATCGCTCAAACAGATAATTCGCCACAATTAGTCGATTTTGCACTGAATTTATTTGATATTATTGGCGTAGAGCAAGATGATTTAGGTGAAAACAGCATTGTCATCACGCCAACGGGCACCATGCTTGTTCCTGATTTTCCAGGACTAAAAGAAGAAGGTGTTACAGTAACCTTTGACCGACAACTTGCCCTTGCTCGTGAGGAATTAGAATTTCTTACCTGGGATCATCCAATGATACGCC
>PPYF01220964.1_pt1 | contig 13258 bp, 12 predicted proteins | sample 1559871 | NCBI WGS metagenome assembly PPYF01 (sample SAMN08240021, study PRJNA423297) | Human gut metagenome, whole genome shotgun sequencing project. | reverse complement strand
ACTGTTTATCGTACATTAGATGAAATCAAAAAAGACGGAACAATCAATATCGGAGTATTTTCCGATAAGAATCCATTTGGATATGTTGATGAAAACGGTGAATATCAGGGATATGATGTATACTTCGCGAACAGAATCGGTGAAGATCTCGGTGTAAAAGTCAACTTTGTATCTACAGAAGCTGCAAACCGTATCGAGTATCTGCAGACAGGAAAAGTTGATCTGATCCTTGCAAACTTCACAGTCACAGACGAGCGTGCAGAAGAAGTAGACTTCGCACTTCCATACATGAACGTAGCACTTGGAGTTGTATCTCCGGACAGCAACGTTATCAAGAGCCTGGACAACTGGAACAGTAAAGACCAGATGATCGTCATCTCCGGAACAACAGCAGAGACTTACCTGACAGAGAATTATCCGGACATTCCACTTCAGAAATATGATTCCTACGCAACAGCAAAGAACGCTCTGGAAAATGGAAATGGTGTAGCATGGGCAAACGACAACACAGAGGTTATTGCATTTGCACTTCAGAACAAAGGTTACACAGTTGGAATCTCTGAACTTGGAAATAAAGACACCATTGCGCCGGCAGTTTCAAAAGGAAACGATACATTGCTTGATTGGGTAAATGAGGAAATCAAATCACTTGGTGATGAACAGTTCTTCCACAAAGATTACGAAGAGACACTTGTAGACACTTACGGAAAAGACTACGAAGAGGAACTGGTTGTAGAAGGTGGAGCAGTGAAATAGATTCAAGGTAGTCTCACTGGATTAAAAGAGAATAATAAAAGTAAGAAGAAATGAGCTGGCCGAAAGGTCAGCTTGTTTTTATGTATGGGGGAAATAAAAAAGAAACGAGCAACCTTTTCCAGTCATAAGACCTTACTCAGTAACAAAACCCATTTCTAATGACAATACTAATATAAATATAAAAATATGTCAAGATATATTTGTGATATGGTAAAATAAAAAAAGAAACGAGCACCCCGTTTGAGTTAGAGCTGTGCGGTAACAAACCCATTTCTTATATTTATACTAATAGAAAAAGAAGAATAAGTCAAGATATAAATTGTAAGGAATAGAAGACTAGAAAAATTGATTTAAAAATCCGAAACTTAAAAAATGAAAATAAAGTGGAGCTGTGAATTTTATACCCAACCTGTTTCGGTAGAATATTGTAAATGATAGGTAAAAGAGAGAAGTTGAGTAAAATACCATATGTTGTAAGATTCAGAAGGGAGAATGTTATATGAATTATCTGGTTATTGATTTAGAAATGTGCAAGGTGCCGAGAGATTATCGTAGTAAAAGATACAAATATGCGAATGAAACGATACAAATTGGTGCGGTGCTTCTGGACGAGGAGTTCAAGAGAATTGGAACACTCAGTCAGTTCGTACACCCAGAACATGGTGTGATAGATTATTTTATTGAAAATCTGACAGGTATCAAGAACGGCCAGGTGAAGCATGCGCCGAGACTTCAGGAAGCGTTATTACATATGCTCAACTGGATCGGTGACAGAGAGTATAAAGTCTTTGCCTGGAGTGGAAGTGACCGTGCCCAGATTCTTCATGAGATAAAAGCAAAAAATATTGTAGATGAAAAGATTGCGTCCTTTATGGAAGAATCCAGATGGGTAGACTATCAAGATATATTTATGAAGAGATATGAGATGTCCAGAAAAATGAGTCTGGAAATACATAGCTGTACCATATTCTCCCCACCTGTGATACAATGAAACTATCATCAGGTGAGGAGGAAGACTGCGATGCCAAAAGGAAAGAATCAGAAGTTCAAATTATATCGACTTGCACAGATTATGTTAGAAAATACAGATGAAGAGCACTATATTGCGATGCCAGAGATTAAGAAAAAGCTGGAAGAATACGAAGTCACCGCGGACCGGAAAAGTATTTATAATGATCTGAAAGATCTGGAAAAGCTGGGGATAGAAGTTGAAGGTGAGCCGGTAGGAAACAGGTATCATTATCATGTAGTTGAGCGTCCGTTTGAACTTCCAGAATTAAAACTTCTGGTAGATGCAATCCAGTCTTCGAAATTCATCACCCAAAAGAAGACAAATACACTGATTAAAAAGCTGGAGAAGCTAGTCAGTAAATATGACGCACAGAAATTGCAACGACAAGTCTATGTGTCTGGCAGAATTAAGGCCATGAACGAAAGTATTTATTATACAGTTGATGCGATTCATAATGCCATATCAGAGAATCGGAAAATCAAGTTCCAGTATTATCAGTGGAATGTGAAAAAAGAAATGGAACTACGACATGATGGTGCCTGGTATCATATCAGTCCATGGGGACTTTCCTGGGACGATGAGAATTATTATCTCGTAGGATATGATTCAGAAGCAGAATTGATTAAGCATTACCGGGTAGACAAAATGCTTCATATCAAAATGTCTGCAGAAGCACGCGAAGGAAAAGAATATTTCAAACAACTGGATATGGCAGACTATACAAAGAAAAGCTTCGGAATGTTCGGCGGAAAAGAAAAGACCGTAAAGCTTCTGGTAGATAACCGCCTGGCAGGAGTTATTATCGACCGATTCGGAAAAGATATTATGCTCATACCGGCAGACGAAAATCATTTTACTGTAAATGTAGATGTACACGTCAGCAAGCAGTTCCTGGGTTGGGTATTCTCACTGGGCGAACAGGTGAAAATACTTTCACCTGAGGAAGTTGTAGAACAGATGCAAGGAGAAGTGAAAAGACTGGTAGAGCAGTATGACTCAAGAGTCAAGGTTTGAAAACTTATCCATATATGAATATAAGCGAAGCATAGTACGAATATCGGGCCGATTTTTTCTATTTTATAAAAATATATGGGCGAAAATATGATGAGAGATGAGAATATAGCGAATTGACAACATAGCATATATCGGGTACTATTAAGTAACGCAATGCGTTGTTTCTGGCGGGAGAGTTTAATCATGAGTAGAGGAAAAGAAGTAAAAAAATTAAGAGAAAAAATGGGAATGAACAGACGTGAATTTAGTGATTACTATGGTATTCCGTATCGTACCGTTCAAGATTGGGAAGCAGAGAAAAGAGAACTTCCGGATTATTTACTGCGATTGTTGAAATACAGAGCGAAAATAGAGCGTCAAATCAAAAGTGAAGATAATTAAAATGTATCCTCTGTATATTTTTTTGTAATAAGCATAACGCAATGCGTTACAACACGTAAATGTTTAGGAGGTTAACTTGGAGAGAAAAGTAAATGTTGTCGAAGATTTGAACGGAAAGAAAACAGTATTTATTCATGATATTCTGTTCAAGGGAAAAAGAGCAGTTAATTGGGATGAAGTTGAAAAGTATTTACGCCAGTATGTAGGAGAATTCTATCAGATAGAAGATTGCAATAAGATGATTTATATTGGATCGGATCTTCCTGATGAGTATACGCACTCAAATTATACTCGGATTTTGAAAGGAGCAAATGCGAAAGCAAAAGCGAATGCCGCACAGGGATTACCGGAATTGCTTAAAATAGCAACGAACGAGGTTTATGAAGATAATCGTAAGGAGAAGCATAGTAAAGATGCTAAATATGGTTGGTATTCATATGATTCAAGATTTGCTCTTCCGGTATTTGGTGATGATGGAGAAATAGAGAGATACAACGTCTTTAATGTTGCGATGTTGGTCAGACACGATGAAGATGGGAAGTATTACTTATACGATATCATGAAAACAAAAAAAGAAACGAGCAACCTTTTCCAGTCAAATGACTTTACTCAGTAACAAAACCCATTCCTTGCTTATATGATACATTGAACAGTATTAAATGTCAACGAAAAAAGCATAAGAAATCTCAATGAAAAGCCAGCCCAGCTATTCATCGGAAAGGCCATAGATGAAGAGTCAAGAAAAGAAGCTAGGAAGTCACGAAGAAGCCAAAGGGAAGGAAAGCAAGTTGGGACCTTACGGAGGAAGATGTATCTAAGAAGCAAAAAAGGAAGCTGCGCACTAATACTTAGTGAGATAGCCCCGAAAAGGGCAATAGAAAGGGGTAATCATAAATAGTGCAAGAAGTGTTTGGTCAATTACATCAAACTATACTTCAGGTATTGAATTAGATCCTAAAGAGATTGTAGCCTTTACTGCGAATAAAAATGCTAAAAGAAGAGCAGTATCTGGAAAGAAATCAGTAATTCGAAAAAACCAGATGATGGAATAATAGAAAATGACGAAACTGAGTACCCGGAAGAAATAAAACCGTGGAGACAAAGACTCTCTGAAGTTTTGCAAAATATGGATCCTTATGGATTTGAGAGATTAGCGCAAAGAGTATTAAGGGAATGTGGATTTACCCAGGTTGAAGTTACAAAGAAATCTGGTGATGGAGGTATTGATGGAACAGGTAAATTGAAAATAAATGGTATTTTCAGTTTTAATGTTGCCTTTCAGTGTAAGAGATATAAAGGAGCTGTAAGTGCAAATGATATAAGAGATTTTAGAGGATCACTTACAACAGACATAGAAAAAGGTGTTTTTATTACTACTGGAATCTTCACTAAAGCAGCTAGGGAAGAAGCATCAAATCCTGGAAAACAACAAATAGATTTGATTGACGGTGAAGAGTTTATAAACAAAATAGCACAATATCGAATAGGTGTGAAAGAAGTAATAACTTATGAAATAGATGAAGAGTTCTTTTTGAAAATCTGATGATACTTGGAAAGAATATTGGTTGTAGAAAGTTTAAAGAATATATTTTAATGAGCTCATAGGTATGAAAACTTATGAGCTTTCTATATGCCATTTGAAATAGTGTATAAAAAAGTAGTACCACGAAAATAGGTAAAAATATCAACAAATAATAATAAACAAATTGAAACAACAGAACGTTTGTGCTATTATATATGGGAGGAAAAATTAATTGTTTATCAAAAAGGTTTAGGTGTAAAAATGATTAATAATAGTATAAATGAAAAGTGGATAAGCATAGATGATGCGGCAGAATACCTTGGTGTAAAACCAGTTACAATAAGGGATTGGATAAGAAAAGGAAAAGATATCCCGGCGCATAAAATAGGAAAACAGTGGAAATTCAAGTGCTCTGAATTAGATGCTTGGGTTAAAAGTGGCCGTAGTGCTGAATAATTAATGATAATGAAACGAGGATTAGATAATGGCATATAAAGTACTGGATTTATTTTCAGGAGCTGGAGGACTTTCGAGAGGTTTTTATGACGCGGGATATGATGTGGTTTTGGGAGTTGATTTTGATGAAGCTGCGCTTAAAACTTTTAAGGAAAATCACGGAAAAGCAGAAGCAATGAAATTAGATCTGTTTGATCATAGTAATATTGATGTGATCATTAATTTTCTTGAAGAAAAAGATATTAAGTTAGATGTTCTTGTTGGAGGTCCACCTTGTCAGGGATTTTCAGTAGCTGGACCAAGAGACATGAATGATAAAAGAAATACTTTATATACTGCGATGGTGAAATTAGCAGAACAAGTTAAACCACAAGCAGTAGTATTGGAAAATGTTCCAGGAATGGTACAAACTAATGGAGGGATTGGAGCTAAACGAGTTGTGGAGGACTTTGCTAAGATTGGTTACAGAATGGTTCCTAAATTGTTATATGCTCCGGATTATGGAATTCCTCAGATGAGGAAAAGGGTATTTTTTGTAGGACTTAGAGATTCTCATGAGGATTTTAAGTTCCCGGAACCAACAGTTGGTAAAAATGATTATATTACTTGTGAGGAAGCTATTGGAGATCTTCCGTCATTACAAACTGATGAAGGTGACATAATATACGGAGAAGAAATCCAAGATTATTTGTATCCAATTCAGAATGATTATCAAAAAAGAATGAGAGCGAATTCTGAAAAGGTACGAAATCATATTGGTAGTATTCCAATTGAAAAAACTAAATTTATGATTTCTTTAGTTCCAGAAGGGAAAAATTACAAGGCACTGCCAGAAGAATATCAGGGAATATATAAATATCATGAAGCTCTTACAAGATATCATAGCAAGAAGCCTTCAAATACGATAAATACTGGACATCGTTCACATTTTCATTATAAATGGAATAGAATACCAACAGTAAGAGAAAGTGCACGACTTCAGAGTTTTCCAGATGATTTTATATTTTATGGGAATAAGTCAGAGCAATATAGACAGGTTGGAAATGCAGTACCGCCGATACTTGGACAGGTAGTAGCTGATGCATTGTTGCCTTATTTGAAGGATGGAGAATAACATGATTAAATATAAATTTATAGATTTGTTTGCTGGATGTGGCGGACTTGAAGATGGTTTTCTCCAGTCTGGAATGTATATAGATGTTGCAGCAGTCGAATGGTTAAAACCTCAGGTGAATACGTTGATTCAACGTCTTAAAACAAAATGGCAAATAGCAGATGCCTCGGATCGAGTAATGCATTTCGATATACAAAGGGAAGAAGAACTCTTTAAAGGTTGGAAAGATGAGGAATTTGGAAGAGGAAAAGGTCTTGATTATTTTATAAATGAGGCTGATGGAATCGATGTGATTATTGGCGGACCACCTTGTCAGGCATATTCGGTGGCTGGGCGAGTGCGTGATGAAAATGGTATGCGTGACGATTATAGAAATTATTTGTTTGAACACTATCTGAATGTTGTGAATAGATACAGACCGAAAGCATTTGTTTTTGAAAATGTTCCAGGGATTTTAAGCGCAGCTCCGAATGGAAAACCAATTACAGATTTAATAAGAAAAGGATTCAGAGATATAGGATATGATATTATTGATGATCTTAGAGTAGCAAAAGTAAACGCTAGTGATTATGGTGTGCCACAAAATAGAGAGAGAATGATAATTGTTGGTGTAGATGCAGAGCGATATGATAATACACAGCAAATACTGAGTAGATTCTATGGTGAAATATTGCCAGAGTATAAAGTAAGTAGAAAAATAACTGTTCGTGAAGCAATAGGTGATCTGCCTGCTTGTAGACCGTTTTATGATGAGGAACATCATAAAAAGCGTAAATCTCATGATATTCCGGAAACAAATATTACATGGCATAAACCCAGATATCATAATTTGAGAGATATGGATACTTTTAAAATACTTGCATTGGATATTGAAACTGGTCGCCGTGAATATGACAGTAAGAAGATAAGTGAATTATATGAAAAAAAGGTTGGTTCGAAATCTCCGATTCATAGATATCATGTTCTTGAACCTGATTTGCCGAGCACAACAATAATTGCTCATCTTTATAAAGATGGTAATAGGTTTATTCATTATGATTCAAGCCAGAGTAGATCTATTACTGTAAGAGAAGCAGCAAGGTTGCAGTCGTTCGATGATGATTTTGATTTTGTTGGTTCACAAGGAAATGCATATCAAATGATTGGTAATGCGGTTCCTCCTCAGTTGGCAAAGAGAGTAGCACTTGCACTGAGTAAAATGTTAGATGAAATAGAATAAGGTGATGATTTATGACAGTAAAAACTGAAGACTTACTGTCTGAAATTACGGAGGCACTTTATCAGAAAAAGGCGGTTTTACTCACCGGAAGTACAGGAGTGGGAAAAACCTACCTTGCCAAAAGAATTTCAGAACAGTTATCTAAAAGTGAATACAGTTGCTTTCCATCGAGTGAAGATCAACGCGTAAATGTTGAAATTATTTCTTGTCACAATAGCGTTACATATGAGGATGTAGTTGGAGGAATATCTGCTGATACTGAATCAGGGAAAATGACTTTTGAATATAAAGACAAAATTCTTCTTGAAACAGTCATTAAAGCTGCTGAGGATTACAAAAAAGGCAAAGGATCCAAGTATGTCCTGATTATGGATGATCTGCAAAGAAATGACGTTTCGACCCTTGTGGGTGATGCGATAAATGCAATTGGATCTGAAGGGAAGGAAACTAAGCTTTATCTGAATTCAGGATCCGTAATTATGGTTCCGCCTAATTTTTATGTGATTGGAACTTATAATTCTACTGAAGCAGGAGCAATAGCTCTTTCGAGTGATTTGATGAGAAAATTTTATGTCAGGGAGATTCTTTCTGATATTGAATATATTACAGAAGATTCAGAAGCAGAAAATGCTGTTTACTATGACCAGGTGCGAAGTCTGGTATTTAACTATCTGGATATGCAGTATAGGCTTAGCACATACGATCAGAACAGATACTTTCTTGGACATGGCTATTTCAGCGGAGATAATGTTGCGTTAAAAATTAGATATCAGTTGATTCCGATTTTAAAACAATATATTTCAGAGGGAATCCTTGATAGAGCTGCCAGTGAATCTGTTCGGCTTCTGGAAGCAGCATGTATTAAAACGAAGACAGCAACTCCAAAGATTTCAAAGAAAAGCAGTTTCAGTGAATATAAGAATGGAGTTACAGCTACAAGGTTCATAGCTGAGGATTCGACAAGAAAATGTAGTTCCGTTCCAATAGAAAATTTAGTTGGCAGAATCATAGATCAAAAATTACTCTCTGATGACCAGATCAAAAATGCAATCTTATTTAACAAGAAGGTTTGTTACCGTGAGGTTGAGGTAGGTGGTGTTACGTACCAGGCAACGCTCATAGCAAACAATATCCAACACAATAAGATCCGTAGAAGTGGTAAGTCAGATGGAAGATGCCTTTATAATGGTGGAACAATTTTGGTGGATGATTTGGAACATTATTTTACAGGTGGATTTCATCCGAAGGATTATGTGAAAGCAGCGTGCTGGGAAAATACGGAGGGCTATAAGCTAGGAGAGTCGTTTGGTGGAAACCTTGTTTTGTTTAGAATTGTATGGCAATACTATCAGGCTTTAATAAACGCATATTCACAGTATTTAAAGAATACCAGTTCAGATGAAGATAAGAAAAAATTGCTTGAATATATAAAAAATGAGTGGGAGTCATTCCTAAGCGATTTTAAGAAAATTGAGCCCAAGAGCGTTAATAAAACTGGAAGAACTGATAGTGATTGGAAACAGGAAGAAGCTGGATACAATCAAGAAGCAAATGAGAAAGTCCGAAAACGCATAGCAAAGCTGAGTGTACTTTGGAGTAATCCAGGGGACGTAATAACCGTAGAAGATGGTTCTAAAATAATACTGGAAGGAGTAGATAACGAGATGAGTGATTCAATCTATAAGGAATATCAGGAAGCGATGGAGACGCTTGGAATTAAACAGATGATTCTTCAAGGTCCTCCGGGAACTTCTAAAACATATTCTGCAAAAGCATTTTTGAAATATATGGCGCATAATTGTTCTGATGAGGAGTTAGCCGACATTCAGATTGCGGATTATTCTAATGAGGATAAATACTGTGCAAAGTTATTTAAGGGTAAAGAAGAGCCTGATGTTGCGTGGGATATAGTTCAGTTCCATCCATCTTATGGATATGAGGATTTTATCAGAGGAATTAAAGTATCTACAAAGCCTGGATCAGATACAATACTTTACGAGACAGTCAACAAGGTTTTGGGTAATATAGTTGAACTTGCAAAAAAACACAAGAAGACTAAATTTTTCTTGATTATTGATGAAATTAACCGTGCAAATCTTGCAACAGTATTTGGTGAGCTGATATATGGACTGGAGTATAGAACTGAACCAGTTGCGACACCATACTCTGTAAATAATAATAACAGGATTAGCATGCCAGATAATCTTTATATAATCGGAACCATGAACACTGCTGATAAGTCTATTGGAGGAATAGATTATGCTATCAGACGTAGATTCCTTTTCTTTGAACAGTTACCGGATGTGAAGGTTATTAAAACATACAAGTCTGAAAAAGGAACTACACAAGAGGAACTCAATGAGCAGGCAAGTAAGCTCTTTGAATATGTAGAAAAGGTATTTGAAGAAGATTATCTTAGTCCGGAATATAGAAAAGAGGACGTACAGATCGGACACACATATTTTCTTGTGGATAGTAAGGACAAGCTGATGAAACGATTTGAGTATCAGATTATACCTATTCTCAAAGAGTATTATAAAGACGGCATTATCAGCTTTGATGTCAGCGATGCTACAGATGGATTCAATGGTTTCTTGAATTGTATTGCTGGAAAGATAAATATGACATCACAGAGAGAGGTTATAGAAAAGATATTTAATGATCTTATTGCATAGGTGGGAGTGGTTATATGAATGGATGGCAAGAACCCAATGGCGGAAAGCGTATATATCTTATAACTGACAACACCAAAATGGACGGATTTACCGATTATATCAAACCAGAGGATATTGAGCATTTATATGTTACATACAGCGAATCGAGAGTGAATCTGGGAATTCACTATTATCGAAATAGTCTTTATTCGTCGAATCTGGTTGGAATATGTAGAATAAAATCTGTTGATGATGAGACATTGTATGATGCTGAGGGAAACGAGCTTCTGATAAAGGTTGTTCCAAGGTTTAATGTTACTGTTGTGGAACTGCTAAATTATATAAGGGATGACGATGAGTTTGACCGGTACATGGCTCCGCAGACAATTAGTAACAGGCATAAAGAAAAGGATATTGAGGCAATTGACAGAAATGAGATTTTCTATTTTTTCGAGAATGAGAAACCATTAAAAGTCGATGGCGGTATTTCTTCGGAGAACAGTATCATTACAGTGACAGTGTTTCTTACTTTGCTTAGATTGCTATGTAGAAGACCTCTAATGGGCAGAATGCTGAAAGAAGAGGAAAATCTTACAGGAAAAGTTAAAGGAAAAATTGTTATTGAGAAAAACATCCGGTCAAATACCATGCATGGTAGAAATGACAGGTTTTATTGTCAGTACTTACGTTTTTCAGATGATATTATAGAGAACCAAATATTAAAAGCTGCATTGAGAAAGGCTAAAAGATTTATTGTTGATTATTTTGGAGATTACAGCAAGGATAATAACAATTATGCGAGCATGATATCTTATTGTTCCAATGCACTTAGACATATCTCAGATATACAGTGTAGCGGTACGGCTTGCAATGGTTTGAAGTTTTCTGGATGTTACACATATTATAAGCCAGTTATGGCAATGGCCCGAATGGTTTTGGATGATATTTCAGTTGAATCAAACGGTGAGATTAGCACAACTGGATATATTGTTCCATATGCCATATCAATGGAGAAACTATTTGAGGTATATGTTCGTGCTTATCTTAAAAAGAATGGAATTGAGTCATATAGAAGCAAGAGTGATAAGGGCATAAGGTTGGAAAAATATGATAATAAGACGGATGTGTTTATGGAAGAGGAAGGTCTTTCTAATCCTGGGAAATACATATCCGGATCCATCAAGCCAGACTTGATTCTTACTGATCGAGAGAGCGGAGAGACAGTTGTCTTTGATGTTAAGTATAAAGATTATACGAATGGTGATTCAAGAAATGACAGATTACAGTTACTTGCATACAGCATGATGATGAATGCAAATAATGTTGGAATAATTTTGCCTACACATGTTGATGTGGAAATCTTTGATGCCAGAAGAATAAACTCAATGGAAAATCGTATTGTCAAGTATCATCAGATGCTTCTTGGGATTATGAAAGACAATCCGACAATTGCTGATTATATTAAGGATAATACCTTTGAAAAGAAGGAATAGCTATGGCTGATGTATTAACTCCGGAACAACGCCGAAAGAATATGCAGCATATCAAATCTAATGATACGAAGATTGAGGTGTTGCTCCGGAAGGCTTTGTGGCAGAAAGGTTACAGATACAGAAAGAATTATAAGGAACTTCCTGGAAAACCAGATATTGTTCTCACAAAATATAAGATTGCAATTTTCTGTGATGGTGAGTTTTTTCATGGTAAGGACTGGGAGGTACTGAAACCGCGTCTTGAGAAAAGCAATAATAGTGAGTTCTGGATTAACAAGATCTCAAGGAATATTGAAAGAGATGATGAAATAAACAAGAAACTTCTTTTTATGGGGTGGACTGTGATTCGATTTTGGGGAAACGAGATTAAGAAGAATGTAAATGAATGCATTCAAGTTATTGAAGAAACGATTTTTGATATTAAAATCGGAGAAAACGAAGCAGATGATTGAAAACGGGAGGTCGCGGAATGAAGAAGATATGTTTGGGAACAATGATAAATCTTCTCTATCAGGCAAAAGCACGTAAAGCTGATCAGGTACGTGATGTTTGCCGGAGAATTTTTGCGGCCTTTAATTGTAACATTGATGGTTATGATAAGGCACTTCCGAGTCATCTGAAATCAGGTCATGATCCAGTTCCGAAGGATTTGGTGGATAGTGCTAGAGATATGGATGAAGAGGATGTTAATCAGGGTGTGAAGAAGCATATTCTTGAGGGTATTGCAACAGATAAGAGGGAAGCGATAATCAGAGCTATCAAAGATATTCTTGAAGATGACACTGATATGCTGCCTTCTACGACTGTGGGCTATGTCGGATTTGAAAAAGAAGCTATAATAAGCCATGATGTTTTTGAAGAATCAGCTATTATGGCTTCCGTTCTGAAGTATTCTGTTTCATGTGATAATGTTGCACTGAAGGAGTCTATCAAAGAGATTCCAAAGGATTATGTTGACAGCTTTGTGGGAAAGGGACAGAAGATTATCTTCGTGAACCCAGAGTTGGAGCAGGATGATGTTTCACCTTTGAAACGGACGCTTAAGGATCCCTGGTTCGATCGTATATTCAATAAAGCAATAGACATAAATGTGCCAAGAATGACTACTCCTACAACAGCGAGTATGAGTAATAATTCAGAAGTGGATTACACAATTGATTTCAAAGTAAAATTATTTAAAAATATTTTAGGAGAGAAACATGCGAGTATTCATTGATGCTGATGCCTGCCCGGTGGTCAGCATAGTTGAGAACATATCAAAAAAATACAACATTCCGGTGACTTTATTATGTGACACAAATCATGTCCTGACATCTGAGTACAGTGAAGTGATTGTTGTGGGTGCCGGAGCGGATGCTGTTGATTATAAGTTGATCAGCATTTGTCATAGGGGAGATATTGTGGTTTCACAGGATTATGGAGTGGCAGCGATGGCGTTGGGAAAGGGTGCATTTGCTATTCATCAGTCTGGCAAATGGTACACCAATGACAATATTGATCAGATGCTTATGGAGCGACATTTGAATAAGAAGGCGAGAAGAAGTTCTCATAAAAATCATATAAAAGGGCCGAAGAAACGTACTGAGGAAGATGATGAGCGGTTTGCGCAGTCATTTGAGAAAATGATAAGGATGGCA
>PPYF01028289.1_pt1 | contig 13258 bp, 4 predicted proteins | sample 1559871 | NCBI WGS metagenome assembly PPYF01 (sample SAMN08240021, study PRJNA423297) | Human gut metagenome, whole genome shotgun sequencing project. | reverse complement strand
CTATTAAGATATTAAACTTTATTACTTATATTATTAATAAAGAAAAGAATGATAGCTTTGATGTTCTTGGTTGTTATATTTATACCAATTGTTGTTATTCAGATTATTGTAATTTGCTTGAAGAAAGAAAAAGTGTTGCTGAATATAAGAAACCTTATTTAGAATATGGTCGTTGGAATTATAATTGGTTTAGTAATAAACTTAATAGTTTTGAAGAACAAGAAGTTGTTAATCGTATTACAGGAATTATAAATGATAATCTTGAATATAATCAAACTGCTGTTGATGCCAAACTAATGGTTGGTAAATATTGTGTTATTAGATTTGTATTTAGAAATACTAATAAGAAAGTTTTAATTAAAGATATTCAAGCGTATTTTAATAAATAATATATGGAAACTAAATATGTAGATAGAGATAAAGCTTTTTGGGGTGCTGCAATCGGTGCTGTTGGTAGTATTGTTGGTGGTTTGTTTGGTCGTAAGAAAAGAAAAAAACAAGCCGAAGCTCAACGTCAAGCTGAAATGATTAATTATCAGAATCAACAAAATGCTATTAATACTCAATACCAAAATACTCAAAATGCTATTGATGCTCAATATGAACAGAATGTTCTAAATGTTAAAGCTCAAGAAGAACTTAATCGACAGCAAAATGAACTTGCTGCTAAAAAGACTGGCATCGAAAACGCTGCCGGTCTTACGTCGTTATATACAAATGAATCTGAATTGAACAAAGAATTTCGTAATAGATTCATGCGTTGTGGTGGTGGACGAAAAGTTCGTAAATGCGGAGGAAGTAATAAGAAAGCTTGTGGTGGTAGAAAGAAAGCTGCGTTTGGTACATGGACAAATGATACCACTAATACTCTTATAGGTACTGTTGGAAATGTTGTTGGAAATGCTATTGCTGGAAGTGGTGGTTATACTCCTACTTCTAAATTACTTAATTACAAAACTAATACTTATAAAACTTATAAACCTGCTGAATTAGAAGTCTATGATGATGTTGCTGATAAATTCAATGTCCGTAAAACTGGTGAAAATACTGCCAAATATGCTAATGTTCAAAATAATAATGTTGCTGCTATGAATACTCTTGGTCAAAATCCTACTGCTGCTATTACTGCTGTTTCACAAATACAGTCGCCTCGATACGCTTGTGGCGGGGGTAAAAAAGTACGTAAACGTAAACGCTGATACTATTTGCTTGCCCGTCATGGCATTTTCATATCTGAAATGATTAATCCATCACGATTTGAATTGCGTGCCGTGACGAGCCTTAAAACGACTAAATAAAAATTATTGACATGGCAAAAAATAAAGCTAAAGATGGTATTGTAGTTAATGCTGGTAATGGTAATTATATTCCTAATATTGTTCGTGGAGGAGCTGCTATTCCTATTGGTAAGAAAAATTTCTATTATATGCAAGGTAGAAAACATGAACAAGGTGGTATTGATGTTGGACGTAATGCTAAAACTGGTCTTGAAGTTGAGGGCGAAGAAGTTATGAAAGTTAGTCCTAAAGAAGTTCGCGTTTATTCTTCTGTTCCTTTTCTTCAAGGCAATAGTCCAGCCGAACTTGTAATGGGTGGAGCTAATCCTGATGCCGTTTTTAATGCTCAAGAAGAATTTAAAGATAGAAATCGTATTAACGATGATGGTACTAAATATCAAATTGGCGGAGAAAAACAAAATAGACAAATAGGTGATTCTCCTTATGATGACCCTACATTTGTTATAAATAAAAAAATTACTTTACGCAAAAAAGCTGGTAGAGTTACTGGACTTAATATTGGAAAAAATACTTTTAATGTTATTAGAACTCTTTCTCGCGGACTTCGTATCCTTAGTCCAATTGCGGAAATTGTTCAAAATGTTTTTCCAAATAAAGAATCTGAATATGTCCAATCTGCTAATGATTATGCTCGTAATCCTATAAAATTTGATTTTAAAGAAAAAGGTAATATGCTTAAATATGGTGGTCAAACTAAACCAAAATTTGAAGATTGGTATAAGACTGTTCCTGCTGAAATTAATGATACTACTAATTATAATTTAAGAAGAGCTTATGAACTTCTTCCTTTTAATGAACTTGAAGATTGGCGGAATGGAAAAGCTCATCTTAGAAGTATTGCTCCTACTTCTAATGGTGATTATGAATTTCTTAAATCTAAAAAACATCCTACTTATAATAAAGAAATAGAATGGTTTAATTCTAACGATAAAAATGCTGTTGAATTTCGTAATAATTATCGTCTTGATAATAAAGACAAATATCCAAAATATATAAAGAAAAGTAAAATGGGAAAACTTGTTTCTATAAATGGTAACGTTAAAAACGGTCTGATACATACTCCTAATCAAGATGTTCTTGCTTATAATAAAGAAAGAAAACCTCAATTTAATGGACGTTATTCTAAGCCTGGATTGCATAATCTTGAACTTCTTGTTTCTGATTTGATATTACCAAAAGGTAAAGTTAATATTGAACCTGATGTTCCTAAACGTTTAGGTTGGGTTGAAGCTCATAATAGATTAGTTGGTGCTGATATATCTCAAAAACCTTTAGATGCTAAAAAAGATAATACTAATGTTGTTCATACTATTTCTGAAACAGAAAGACGTACTCGTAAATTTGTTTGTGGTGGACGTTCTAAAGCTAAAGTTGGTAAAGGATTTAGAATTAATAATGATAAATATAATATTGGTGATACAATAACTTATAAAGATAAACAGTATGTTGTTACTGATAGAAATGAAGCGAAACCTATTAATAAAAAATTAGATAATTATGTAGACGGAGTTACCGGTGCTGCTCGTAGAATTTCAACTTCTCCTCAATTAACTCGTAATATTACTAACGGTTTAACAAATAATACTCCTACTTATTTACAAAATCTTCTTAATCTGACCCCCCGTAAGGGAAGTAATCAATCAATCTCATCCTCTACGGGGGGTGTTAATAATAGAACTTCTAAACCTACTAAATCTGCTGTTCAAAGAGTTAATAGATTAGCTCCTGCAACTAATGCTGAAATGGCTGGTATTAGAAGAGGTCTTGAACCATTACTACAAAATACTATTGTAGATAAACTTAATAAAACTGTTGATAACGATTTGAATGTTATGCCTGTTCAAGATGATGTTGCTAAAACTCGCAATATGGATAATATTCTTTTAGGAGTTAATCTCGGTAGTTCTGTTTTAGATGCTGTAATGGGAAATATTTATGCTAATCAAATGCATGGATATACTGCTCCAAATATTACTGCTCCTATTATTAAGAATCCTGGAGAAATTAAACTTAACGAGGAAGATTTAAAAGATATTCCTGCTCCTATTCTTATGGCTGCTGCTAAGTTAAAAACTCGTTATAATGCTAATCCACAGCTTAGTAAAATTGAAGATGATACTCGTCGTATAATGGGCGAGATTGGTCGTAATACTTCCAACAGTCGTGTTGCTCTTGCTCGTAAACAACGTGCTACTTTACAAGGACAGCAAGCTAAGAATGAAGTTTATGGACGTAAAGAAAATATTGAAACTGAATTGATTAATAAAGATAAACTTAATCAACAAGAAGTTACTGCTCGTAATCTTGCTCGTTATGACCAGTATAATCAAGCTCTTGCTGCTCAACGTGCTAATCGTGCAAGACTTAGACTCGCTGCTGATACTGCTAATATTCAAAACAAACTTGCTGTTAGTACAGCTAATGCTCAACTTAAATCTCAAGCTGATAGATTTAATGCTACTAATAGAATTAATCAACTTGTACATCAGGCTGGTATTGATGCTGCTAAAGCAGAAGCGCGTTCAAATATATTTAGCGGTATGTTAGGTAATATTGGTAGTGCTCTTAATACATGGAACAGAAATAAACGTCAAGCTAAACTTGATGAAGAAACTCTTAGAGTTCTTGGTTTACTTGCTCCTAATGCAAACAAACTTGTTCTTAGTGCTCTTGGTTATTAATTTTTAAAATAATATAGATATGCCTTTTGGTAGTTTTAAATCAATAGATTATAATTATGTTCCTAAACATAATTTGGAAGTTATAGGTCAAACTTATGATTATCTTCAACAAAGACATGATGCTGCTGTTGCTCAAGAAAGTGCTTTAAAGAAACAAATTGGTGAACTTGAACTTAATGCTCAAGAAGATGAATTTAAACAAATGCTTGTTAATAGCATTGAAAGCAAAATTCAAGATGCTGTTGTAGGAGATTTTAAAGGTTATGCTCTTGATGAAATAATTGCTGAAGCTGGCAATCTTGCTTCCGACCCACGTGTTATTGGTCGTCTTCGTGCTCAACAACAATATAAAACTTATCAAGATAATCTTAATGCTCGTACTGATTTATCAGAAGATTATAAAAATTATTATCGTCAAGTTAATACTTATCATTATGAAGATAAATTAGATGCTGCTGGAAATATAATTGGTGGTACTGAATGGAAACCAGAAAAACAAGAAGTTAGTGAAGTTCCTACTTCTGTTATTTATAATGAAGCTTTAAAAATTGCTCAAGCCGATGCTGGTGGAGGAGAAAGTTATAGTTTTCTCGATGCTAATGGAAAACCTACAAGCGATTATACTCAATCTGCTACCGGAGAAATGTTTATGAAAAGCGGTAATAAATGGGAAAGACTTAGTGAAGATAAACTTCAACATGCTCTCGATGCTGCTATTGAGGGAACTCCTGGTGCTAAAGCAAGTCTTCAACAAGATTACGATATTGCTCTTTGGAAAGATAAAACTCAATCTAAGAATAATGATGTTCGTGATAATAACGGTAATCTTATGAATTATGATGAGTTTATTAATCGTCGTTTTAATAACTTTAAGAAAGCTGCTGCTTACAATAGAAGTTATAGTACGTCTGAATTCGGTACTGCTTTAGCTTCTGCTAAGAAAATTGCTGCTGCAAGCGGTGGTGTTGCTAATGATAACAATTTTGCTAATGTCATAGTAGATGGCGCTCCTCTGGTTGCTAAAAATGAAAGTGCGATAGAAGCTCGTGCTAATATTCAAAATAGTAAATCTGCTATTGCTGATATATTTTCTCGTAATGGTGTTCAAGGAGATATTAATTCTATGGATACTGCTGCTCTTCGCCAACATGCCAACTCATTACCAAATAGTCCTGAAAAACTTGAAGCTCTTAATGCTATAAAAACTATTGAAGATAATACTGAATTTATGAATAAGATTCTCGGAGTTAATGCTGGTACAGAAGCTGGTAATGCTTTTGAAACTTATACTGCTCTTAGTTCCGGAACTGATATTCCTGATAATCAATTTAGAAGTGGCGTTAATCAATACATGGATGCCATATTTGATGAGAATACTTATGCTGTTAGACAATATCTTAATGATGATGAATATACTACTCTTGTTAAAAACTTAGGTGGCGACAATGCTCTTAAATCTTTAGGCATTAGAATTGGTAGAGAAAATGGAATGCAATATGTTGAACTTCCTCGTCAAGCTAAAAACAATACATTTAATTTCTCTAAAGCTGTAAGAGACGCTCGTAATCAAAATACAAATCTATTTAAAGAAATGATACAAATGCCAGGACGTTTTCTTCGAGGTCTTGGTTTTATTGATTATGATAAAACTAAAGCAGTACCTAATGCTGTTAAAATTGGTAAGAATGGAGAAAAAATTCTTGATGTTACTCCTACTGAATTATCTGCTCAAGGAACCGATTATGGCAGCAATACAAGCTTAGGTGGTATTATGAATAATTTTGCTAATTTTGGTGATGATTTAAATCGTAATGCAGAAGCTATTATTCAGCAAGACGTAATAATGCCGACTGAAATTATTGCTAATGTTAGTCCTACTCATGCACAAGCAGAATATAATCTTAAGCATGGTATTGGTAAACCGGAAGATAATAAACGTATTATGGATGTAGAAGAAGAGAGATTTAAACAGGCTCTTGGTAACATAGATTTTACTCAAACTCCTAATACTTATATTTATGATGATGAAACTTCTACTTATCGAGAAATGGATACAGAAGAAGAAATGAAATATACCAATATAATTGCTAATGCTAAAGAAAATCTTACTGTCAATGGCATTACTTATTATGCTGATGGAAGTATTCGTTCTGCTGTTACTATCAAAGACCCGAAAAATCCTGAAAAAGCTCCTAAGCGTATTCAGTTTGGACTTAATCCTGTTATGTCTAAAGACTGGCTAAATGATACTAATACTAAAGCTGGTATTCGTTTATCTAAACTACGTAGTTATAAATACGATTATAATATAGGAAATAGTCCTTATACTTCTAATATCGGTAAATATCAAATTGACAGCGATTTGAATCTTATTAATAAAACTAATAATAGAGTTATTCGTCAGCTTACTCCTATCGAAGCTCAAGACTTGATTGAAAAAGATATTCGTCTTGATGAAGCAGCTAATGCTTATGTAACTGGTCAAGTTACTGATATTAAATATTTGGCTGCTATTATTAATAGTGTTGCTGAATCTTATTCTAAATATTTATATAATACTACTGATTATAAGCAAAATATTGCTAATGCTATTGGTAATAATTTAACTGAATATAAATAATATGGATGTACTAAAGTTTTTGCGAGAGGGAAATAAAGTTCCTAATCCGGAATATAATCCTAAAACTAAAAAGGGGGCTAAACAGCCCCCATTATTCGTTAATACAGACCCTGATGTTGATGCAAAAAATAGACTTCTTAGTGTTATTGCAGAGGGTCGTAGTTATCGTAATGCTCCTATTAATCTTCATCCTGATGAATATGCTCCTTATAATGTTTTTGTAAATAATATTGATACTCAAGAAGAACTTGATAAAGAACGTGCTGCTAATCAAAGCGAATTTATGCAGGCAATAAATAGCGGGGGTCGTACTCTTAATCAATTGACTGTTGGTACTGTTTTAGGAGCTGCCGATTTAGCATCTGTAATTGTCGATGCTATGGATAAAGATGGCTTTAATTATGAAAGACCGCAAGTTGTTCAAGCTATATCTGATTTTAAAGATGCTATTGATAAGCGGATGCCTATTTATAGAGAAAATCCTAATGCTGCTTTTGACGTTACTGATGTTGCATGGTGGGGAGAAATGATTCCATCTATTGTTACAAGCGTTAGTTTAGCTGTTCCTGGTTATGGAGTTTCTAAAGCTGCTTCTATGTTAGGAAAAATTCCTACTCTTAATAGAATGACAACTAAAGCTGCTAATATTCTTAAACTTACTCAAAAAACTCGTGATATTATTAGCACTGGAGCGAGTATGACTACTAACGGTGCTACAATGAGATTGCTTGAAAATTATCAAGAAGCTGTTCAAACTAAAGATGATGCTAAACAATTTGCTAATCAGCAATTGACTTCTATGAATGATGAACAACGTGCTACTTTTATAAAGAATAATCCTCAATATGCAGATAAGTCTGATGAAGAAATTGCAGAAGATATAGCAACTAATGCTGCTGGAGAAACTTTTGTTACTGATTGGCTTAATTTAGGTTTTGATATTGCCCAATTATATGGATTAAGAAATCTTGTTAAATCTTCTCTTGTTCTTAGTAAAAGTAGTAAACTTCGTAATCTTAATAATAAAGCTGCAAAACAATTCGGTATGACTGCTGATGAAATTGCTGCTTCTAATGCTGCAAGTTTAACTAAACTTGAAAAAGCTCGTACTTTAGTAAACAATCTTGGTTATGACATTCTTCATGGTGCTCGTAATGAATGGACTGAGGGAGTTGAAGAAGCTATAAACTATATAGCACAAAATAAAGGTATGGAACTTGCTAAACTTGCGTTTGATAAGAATACTGATACTAAAACTTTAGGAGATTATCTTTCTGATGCTCACATGTGGGAAAGCGCTTTTTGGGGTGTTTTAGGTGGTGTTGCTTTTACTGGAGTTGCTGGTAAAGCAGGAGAAATTTATAACCGTAAATTTAATAAAGAATTTGTTACCGGTGAAAAACAACGTGAACAAGAAATAACTAATCGTGCTCTTCTTGCTCAACAATATCAAGAACAAATGTCTGCAATTAATAACAATAAAAATCCGTTTAATGTAGACAAAAAAGGAGAAGCTACTGAAATTCAAAGTGAATCTGAAAAAGAACTTCTTAAAGATATTGCTCGTAAGAATTATACTTCTGCTTTAGCTATTAATGCTATTAATACAGGTAATATGGATTTCCTTGAAACCTATATTGATAGTGACGAACTTCGTACTGGTTATGCTAAAAAATTTGGTCTTAGTAATGAAGAAGCTACTAAATTTCAACAACAAGTTAAGAATGATATAAAACAAACTAAAGATTTATATCTTAATTCTGTTAATAAAGCTCTTAAGTTTGGTGCTTCTATGAATGTTGCACAAATAATTGCTAAACAACATATTGATGCAAATAATACAAATGAATACAATAAACAAATTAATCAATATGCTGAAAATCTTTTCAACGAAAAAGTTGCTTCTAATCAAAATATTAATCCTGAATATTTCGCTGCTATTGAAAATTTAGCTTATGCTAATAAACTTACTACTCTTCGTAATCATAAATCTTTGCTTCAAGCTTCTGAACAGAATGATGATACTCGAAATATGATTGAGCAAATAGATAATGAAATTACTTATCTTGAAAATAATGCTCCTGCTGGATATGATTTTAATGATAAAGAAAATGAAGCTAAAGCTAAAGAATTTAGAGAAAAATATTCAGAAGAATATAATATTGCTTATAATAAATATAGAACTAATCTTAATACTAAGTTAGATAGAGCAAATGCTCGTGATACCGACGCTGATTTTAAAAAGCAAGTTAATCATTATATGAATGTTTTTGATGAATCTCGTAGAAAGATTATTAATAATGCTCTTGAAGAATATGGTCAACTTTATGATAAATATGGTGATAATATTAATAATGAAAATGCTATTGAAGATGCGGATAAAAAGAAACTTGATACTTTGAAAAAAGTATTTGTTGCTTCTGATATTAGTGATTCGAGAATTAATAATTTTATTAATAATAAAAAGAAAAAGAAAGAAGCTGCTGACGAATATAGAGAAACTGCCGATGATGTAGTAGAAGAAAACATTGGAGAAGAAACTAATGCTGACGCTGCTGTTGATAACACTACTAAAGAAGAAGAAAAGGGTAAGACTGAACCAAACCAATCCTCTACGGGGGGTCTGAAAGAAGCAATTAATGAAGCGGCTGAAACTACTGAATCTGCTGGAACTACTGCTGCTACTGAACAGCCACCTACTGGTCAAACTTCTACTGAACCTGCTGGAACAGAAACTCCTGCCGATAATGAAATTCCGCAAGGAACACCCCCCGTAGAGGATAAGACTAATGAATCTGCTACTTCTCAAAAAGTTTGGGATGACTTTGCTGTTAATGATTTTGCTCTTGAATGGATTGGAGTTAATATTCCCGATATACTTACTGAAAATGCTGAAACTATAATGGCATATTATGATAAATATATTCATGATGCTATTGCAAATGGTATTGATAAAGAAACTGCTGATGTAGTTTGGTACAGTATTATGAATGGTCTTTATGGAGATGAACTTTCTTATGATAATCAAGGAACTCGAAATAGCGCTATTGATGATAATGATAAAACTATGTTGCGTGCAGCGATGCTTGCGATAATGAATCGTAGAATTGGTAATCGTGGTAATATAGAAAATGTTATTAAACGTTTTGTTGAAACTGCTAATGAAAATGGTATTACTTATGGTGTTGATATTGACGGTAAGACTTATTTTAATATAGAAGATTTAGTTTCTTATATTTATGATATGTCAAAAGTTGATGTTATTGCTCAATATCTATTTGACGAAATAACTAATTATATTGTTAGCGACGATAATACTAAATATGTTGCCACTGATGATGAATCAATGACAAGACTTAATCGTGAAGCTAAAGCTAATCGTATTAAACGTCACGCTGAAATTCGTGCTAATTGGTTAGTAACTAATCCATTTAATAACATTAATGTTGACGGTATTGATACTAATGAAGAACAATATGTAAATATTACTCAACTTCAACCTGGCGAAGAACTTATTGGTAAAGCAAGTAATGGTCGTATTTATATCGGTCGTAAGAACGGAGCAACTATTGGTTATATGGGTATTCCTCGTTATGACGAAAATACAGGAATGCTTAGCCATGTAAATCGTGGTTGGAAATACGATATTATTGTTGATAGTAATGCTGGTGTTCAATGTAAATTTAAAGATTATGTTTTAGATGTTATTAATAATAAGAAAGATGTTGTTGCTAAATCCGTAAAACTTAATCAACTTATATATCAGCTTAATAGTAGAGGCGAAGATGTTAGAAATAACGAAGAAGTCAAACGTCTTGTAAAAGAAATACTTCCGCTTATTGATAACAAAGAACTTGCTATTTATAATGAAAAAGATGATGATGCTGTATTTGATTTAGTAAAACATTTTACTGATATTGTTGGTATTGCTATTATGCACCCTGATGATATTACAGGAAATGTAAATAATTGGTTTGATAAAATCGCTGGTAGTTTTGTTCAAACTTACGAATTTGCTCGCAATAAAACAAAAGGAACTTTTAGAGTTGCTGATGTTAGTAAAGGAAATATAGTTTTGAAAGATATTGCCGATAATGATATTCGTGAAGTATTTGATGATTATAACGAAGATAAAGTTAAACTTGCTACTGTAACAAGTGCTGCCGGTATTCAAATTAATGATGAAAACGATTTACGAATAAATAGAGAATTTGTTAAGAGCAATCTTGTTGGTACTTCTTTCTTTGCTATAATGGATGGACATGGCGGTTATGATATTGCTCAAATAGCTAAGCCTCGTTTTGAACAACTTCAAAATAAAAAAGCTAAAGAAATTCGTGCTGCTCTTCAAAAAGAAGTATTTGATATAGTTCAAGATTGGATTGAAAATAATCCTAAAGTTGATGATGTTATGGAACGTCTTAATCAACTTATGGGTAAGTCTGGAATGTTTGAAGGAATTAAAGCCAATAAGACAAATAATGGAAATATTATGATTGGTTTTACTACTCGTAATGATGGTAATACTTCTATTAAAAATAATAATATATTTCATGGACTAATAATCTTGAATGAAGCTAACGGAACTCGTGGTCGTAATGTTAGTTATAATACTGATATAAATCTAATTAGAAATCGAAGTAGTCAAGCTGGCGCTACTGCTCCGTCTTATAAGTATTCGTCAAGAATAGATTTTATTCGTACTAATAGAGAATTTATTAATTGTATTGATAGTCTTTGTGATAATGCAAATATTAATATTCCATTTGCTTTTGCTAAAGACAAAATATTTAATACAATTGATGGAAAATATATTAGACGAGAAAATAATAAAACTATTATTGAAGTTGGCGGTTATAAAAAAGAATATGATAGTTATCAACAATTTCTTGTCGAGAATGGTTTGATTAAAACTAAACTCGATAAAGATAAAAATGGTGCTAATTATACTAAGAATAAATATGTTGGTGTTAATATTCGTTTTGATGTAGCTACTCCTATTACAACTCAAAAACAATCTGTTGATTTAAATAGTAAATTTGATTCTGATGAATTGGTTAGTCGTCTTAATCAAAACACTACTGTTGCTGATAGTTTTAGAGCCATATTTGCAGGAAATGAAGTTGCGTTAAATAAACTCAATGCTCTTGATAATATTGGCATTATACCTAAATTTATCAATGTTCAATCAAAATTGACTGATGAAGCTGGTAATGAAGTTTATGCTCAATATAATCCTGCTACGAATGAAATAGATATTAATGCTAATCAATTTAATAAACAAAGTTATAGTTGGGCTTTACGTAGAATAGTTCATGAAAATCTTCACCAACAACTTAATAATGTTTATTCTCGCAAAGATGCTCTTGATAAATTAGAAGTAATATATAACGCTTATGAAAAATATGTTCGTGAAAATCATCCTAATGAAGATGCTTATATAAGATTCTTAAATATTCGTGCTGATAAAGTTCTTGCTCTTGAAGAATTTGTTGTTGAAAGTTTAACAAATCCTTTATTAATTAGACAGCTCAATGAAATAAATGCTGATGGTGCTGTTCTTAAAAATAAAACTGATAAATCTTTACTTCGTAAATTACTCGAAGTTATAATGGATATTATTGGTATTAATGTTAATAAAGGAAGTCTTCTTGAACAAGAACTTGATATTCTTAATGATATAGCTGTTAAAGACGATTCTGACACAGCAACAATAATACCCCCCGTAGAGGATGAGATTGGTCGTGTTGCTTCTCCAGAACCTCTTGCTAATGATGATTTTACCAATATTGATAATACTGATTTTAGTGATACTGACTTTGAATTTACTGATGCTCCATTTAGTGCTGTTAGCGAAGATTATATGGCAGACAATATAAACGACTTTATAAACGGTTTGCCTGTATCATTGCAAGCCGATACACGTAGAATGCTTGACGATGGCAGCCTTACAATGTATTGCGAATAGGATTGTTCAGTATAAAACGAAAGTCGCTTAGAACGAAGAAAAACAGCCTTGTCGAGTGTGTAAGTATATTTTACTTCATGCTCGACAATGCTATTAATAACAATAAACATAATAATAGTATGAGTTGTACTGTTAAGATTACAAACAATGATAATCTCGACAATTTGTTAGCCGAAAGAGTTGGTCGAGGTTCTAAAGAATATATTGAATTTGCTTCTGTTTATAACAGTAAGAATTTCAAGAATTATATCGCTAATAACAATGTTGATGTTAACGATGTTAATACTATTTATGATGCTCTTGTTAATATGAGAAACAATACAACAATGAGTATTCGTAATATTATTAATAGAGAACAAACTAAATCCGCTGATGGCTTTAGTTCTTATACCGCTCGTATAGATGCTATTAATTATATTGCTTCAACAGCAAATCTTGTTTATTTCAATGATTTATTTAGTAATAAACGAAATATTAAAACTGTTCGTCAACTTCAAGTTTCTACGTTTGTTCGTATGCTTCAAACTTACGCTAATGCTGTTAAGAGAAGTAATCCTGGTAATACAGAATTAGCATCTGTTATTTCTCAATATAGTAAAAATAGAAAATATAATGAACTTCTTAATTATCTTCAACAATATAATAAAGATAATGTTGCTTTACAAAATCTTTATACCGGAGTTAGTTATAT
>PPYF01309984.1_pt1 | contig 13261 bp, 12 predicted proteins | sample 1559871 | NCBI WGS metagenome assembly PPYF01 (sample SAMN08240021, study PRJNA423297) | Human gut metagenome, whole genome shotgun sequencing project. | reverse complement strand
AGTGAGTAAGGGAAAACAGTAAGATATAAGGTGAATGATACACAGGAAAGCAGTAAACAATAGGAAGTTGATTAATAAACGACATAGGGAAAGGAATAATCGTAAGTCCGGCGAGAGTCCGGGAAAAGCTGCAGCCATCATATATGAGAAATGAGCAAAACAAATAAGAAGGAGTATGAGAATAAGATGAGAAATGATTTGAAACCTATGAGAAATGCATCTTTTTTAGGGGTAAATGATGGAAATACTATGAGAAATGCCATTTCACAGTTCATTTCTCATAGTATTATATCATTGATTTACAAACTATTATCATATCATTTATGAGAACATGAGAAATGAATATGAAAAAACATTTGCAGAAGCTGAATTCAGCGGAGACTGCTGAATTCAAATTGTAAATACGACACCTCCTTATGAATCAGGCTGAATTTATCCGGGTAAAATTTGCTCTATTTCTTTCAACTCGTCTGCCGTGAACTCCAAATGTTCCAGCGCTTTCAAATTGTCGGCTAACTGATTCACAGAACTTGCACCTACAATCACTGATGTCATTCTTTCGTCTTTCAGCACCCATGCCAAAGCCATTTCAGCCAGCGTTTGCCCACGGCGGCGGGCTATTTCATTTAATTGACGGGCAGCTTCTACCTTTTCATGCGTCACTTGAGATTGTTGAAGAAAACCCGAAGAACGGGCAGCACGGGAACCTTCCGGAATGCCGTTCAGATATTTATCGGTCAATAATCCTTGTGCCAAAGGAGAGAAAGCTATGAAGCCGGAACCGTACTCCGCTGCTAAAGGAAGTGATTCAGCCTCAACCGCACGATCGAACATACTATATCGATATTGGCTGATAAGACAGGGAACACCGGCTTTTGCCATCATCTCATAGGCAACACGGGCTTGTTCGGGAGGATATTTAGAAATTCCGATATACAATGCTTTACCTTGCTTCACAATATCAATCAATGTCTGAATGGTTTCTTCAACTGGAGTGACTCCGTCATAACGATGACTATAAAAGATATCAAAATACTCCAAACCTGTCCGGCAGAGACTTTGGTCAATGCTCGCCATCAGATTTTTTCGAGAGCTATTTCCGCCATAAGGACCTGCCCACATGTCATGACCGGCCTTGGAAGAGATAATCATTTCATCCCGGTAGCCTTGAAAGTTCTCTTTCAAGATTCGTCCGAAATTTACTTCGGCACTTCCGGGAGCAGGACCGTAATTATTTGCCAAGTCAAAATGAGTAACACCGTGATCGAAAGCATACTTAATCATGTCGGTTGCTACATTGAAATTGTCCACACTACCGAAATTATGCCACAATCCCAAAGAGATTAGAGGCAACTGCAAGCCACTCTTGCCACAATATGTATAAGGCATCTGTTCGTAACGATCGGCTGCCGGCTGATAACTGAAAGAGTTTTCCATAAAGCAGAATGTTTATATTTTCCTTTCACAAAGAAAGGAAAAATATTCCAATTACGGCTTCAACCGGATATTAAAAAGAAGGCGGATCAGAACTGGAAATAGATAAACGGCTGAATCTCCGAACTCTTCATCTGAATAACAAGGTAAATCAAAGCTATCATCAACACTGCTTTTCCTACGAACGGTAGACGGATCACTCCCCGGCAAGCTGCATTTTCCCAGCTATCGGGAGCAAAATGAAGCAGGAAGCCGAACAACATTAATGCGAATACTTTCCAATATCCTTCAAGTAACTGTGGGAACAGTTGCGGACGGAAAGTAGTGAATATCTGTCCCAGCATATCCATTGAGTTCTGAAAATCGGCATTACGGAAGAAAATCCAGCAGAAGCAGACAAAATGGAAAGTAATAACCACTCCGAATACACGCCGCCAACCATGACTTTGTTCTCCTTTCTTACGCCCGGTGATGGTCATCCACATTTTATGCAATGCTAAAGCAACTCCGTGGAAGGTTCCCCAAAGAACGAAGTTCCAAGATGCGCCATGCCATAATCCACCCAGAAACATGGTAATGATAAGATTCAGATATTGCCGGAACTTACCTTTTCGGTTTCCTCCTAAAGAAATATACAGATAATCCCGCAGCCAACTGGACAAAGAGATGTGCCAACGACGCCAGAATTCGGTAATGGAGGCAGACTTATAAGGAGAATTAAAGTTGAGATTAAAATGAAAGCCCAACAATAAAGCGATACCGATAGCCATGTCACTATATCCGGAAAAGTCGCAGTAAATCTGTAAAGCATAACCATACACTCCCATCAGATTCTCAACACCCGAATAGAGAGTAGGATTATCAAAAATACGTTCTACAAAGTTGATGCTGATATAGTCGGAGATAATGGCTTTCTTGAAAAGACCGGATACGATCAGGAAGATTCCGCGGCCGAACATCTCCTGCGAAACAAAGAGAGGTTTCCGGATTTGCGGGATAAAATCGCGGGCACGCACGATAGGTCCTGCCACCAACTGGGGGAAGAAAGATACGTAGAAAGCATAGTCCAAAAGATTCGTCAATGGCTTTATGTCCCTCCGGTAAACGTCGATGGTGTAGCTTAGCGACTGGAAAGTAAAGAAAGAGATACCGACCGGCAGGAATATACGGGCAGTGTATTTACGTTGTAACAACACATACACTACCATGAAAGCAGCGAACAGCCAAAGGAAGATACCGCTGCTGAATATCATCGGGGCTTGCGGATCGTAGGTAAGTACCTCTTTTAGTCTACTGAAATCTATATCAATGGGAAACATAGTCATTATATGCTTGTATAAGTGCTTGGTATAATAAATTTCCTTGCAGGATGTATCCTTCAGGTAAATAATGTACATGATCGGGACGCATCAGGTTTGCCTCCGTCCAGTTGGTGCAGGCACGACGCTTCCCTCCGACTACATCATACATATCCCACACGAGCAGGCGATGGTCTTTGGCATAACGGCGGATAGTTTCCGCTGCTGTTGCCGTACGGGGATTGATGGCATACGTGCGCCTACGCCTCCGTTGCCGGAAACTTTCATAGGAACCGGGAGGGGTAGTCAGAAGAATGGGGATGTTAGGAAGACTGTCGCGCAACAGTTTCACAAGTTCATCCATCTGATTGTAGTGCACATTTATATTATAACGCCGGTTATGGCTTTCATTGGTTCCGAAAGAGAGAATCAGCAATTCGGGTTTCAAGGCAGCGATTTCGGTAATACGATCCGGATGGGTAAATGTTAGGCAAGTAGCTCCGTTGACGCCTTTATCAATATAAGAAATGGCACCAAAGGTTTCTGCCAAACGGGCACCGGTGGTTTGGGGATAGATATGTCCACGCACGTGGCTATCGCCAATATGAACGATGCGGACTGTATCTTCGGAGAGTCCGGCACGTACCTGGCGGAGATGTTCAAAGACGGGAGCCAGCAGAGCAATGCTGTCAATAATCTCATTCCGTCCGGTTTCGCGAAAAGCAGCAGGGAAGGCTACTTGTACGTTGATCGTATCATTCGCCCAGTTCATTTCCCGTAAAGGCTTTATCCGCTTTGCAGTCTTTCCCAATGGAGAGCATACAGGCATACGGTCTTGCGCGATTGTTTCTGTAAGAAAACAAGGGACACTCAACATACCGGCGAGAATGAGAATAAAGATGGACAGCAGGTTACTCTTTCTCATAAGCACGCCTCCTGTCGTATTGTTCCTTACCATAGATCATGGTTTCATAAAGCAATCCAGCCAAATGCTTACCGCCACGGAAGTTTATATGCGTATAATCGTAGTTTGCCATAGAGGGTTTGGCATGGACGAGTTTTGCCATACTGCCTTCTCCGCCCATTGCTTCAAACATATTCCAGAATGCAATACCGCTTTCAGCAGCAATGTTCTGCTGATAACGAATCAGATTCTTAACACCGGGCATGGTACGGAGTTCGCCGTTTTCGTTCTTATAATCACGGTCGCCAACGCTCAATAACAGAATTCCGGCTTGTGGGAAACATTCTTTCAGATGCTCGATAGCTGTAATCAATCCTTTCTGGTAATTATCATAATTGCGTCCCCGTTCGGTAGCTACATTCAATCCATATTCGAGGATAATCAGGTCGTAAGGACGCTGGCGGTTAAACTGCTTCAACGTTTGTACCGGAATACCGCGCAGGGAAAGACCGGAACTGCCACGCAACGAGAAGTTATCGAGAATGATTCCTTTCTTTCCATCCATTGCCAAGCCATAGAACAGGGCAGAGTCCGCACGATCTACTGTCCAACGGATAGAACCGATGCGTCCGTCCACCTGAACTTGTTGTAATCCATCAGAAGGGCCTAAAGAGTAATTCTTGCTTTCTCCTTTGTTCACACGGGCAGAAAGAAGAACGGAATCTTTATTATAGAAGAAGATAGAAGCACGTTGACAAGTATCGAGCAGGGAGGCGTATTTATTTTGTCCGCGTAGTTCTACATAAGCTCCGTTCCGGGGGACAAAATAGTGTCCGGAAATGCCTTGTTTCTTCTTATCGAAATAGATACTGTCTGTTACTGCATGGCTGGACCATCCGCCAAATGTATGCCGTACCGTAGGACGGTAACCGCTTGTCATGGAAGTGATGGTAACAAAACCTACACCACAACCGCCGAATTGTTTCTGAAGCATTTCGCGCAAGTCGGCTGTAAATATATCCGCTTCGATAAAAGAGTCTCCGAATACGGCAATGCGTACCTGTTTGTCATCAGAGTCATCTGAATCACTGGAAGAGATACGATTGAGTGCTTCATAAAAAGGAGCCATCCCCCGGAGAGTGGAATCACTGTAATCTTCAATGCAAGTCATACCTGCACGACAAGTATCTACAAAGACCGGCTTTACAACTGGAGGCAAAGGGATACTGTCCGAATCAGCTGTGGCAATCTCCGATTCCGGATAACGAAGGTCGCTCAAAAGGTCTACACGCCTCATCGTGTGCCCGTCAATGGTCAGTACCGGAAGCCAATGAAGCCCGAGTAAGGCTGCAAATACAATCAGTACGAACCACAACGAATATTTCAAATAATTCTTTATTATCTCCATAATGTTTCTAAAATCCCAAACGACCGCAAAGATAGACAAAAGCCACAAAAAGAAAGGAGAATCTACATTATTTATTAGATTCTCCTTTCCTTTTTATCTATCTACCGGATCACATTTAAATGGTCCGTTCAATGTTCCACACAAATGCACGCAAACCTAATTGTTCCGTCTGCAAATCCATTTTATGCAAGGTGTCGAGCAATGAATCGACTTTGTTATCTTCTACCACTGTCAGGATAGCCGAGCACATACTTGGCCAGGCATGGCTTCCGAAATGCGGATCGCCTGTTTTCGAACCACGTCCTTGTACTTTTTCAAGGTATGTAAAGCCACGACAACCCAAACGGTCGAGCAACGCCATGATTCGTTCGTAATAAGCCTGGTCGAATGTTATCAATACTGATTTCATATTTCTTTTCTGTTATTTCTTAATAATGTTATCTTTATTCGCCTGGAAATAAACGTCCAATTCACGTTGACGGCGGAGTTTACGACGACGGTTCTTGATACCAGTTCCCGCGAATACACAATATAGAGTAGGAATCAAAATCAATGTCAAAACAGTAGATATCGTCAAACCACCGATTACGGCAATTGCCATCGGACTCCACATTTCCGAACCTTGACCGCCACCGATAGCCATCGGAATCATACCGAGAACGGTAGTAGCGGTGGTCATCAGTACCGGACGAAGACGGCTCTTACCTGCTGTTACCACAGAGTTCAAAACAGCCAATCCACGTTCTCGACAAAGGGTAATGTAGTCAATAAGCACAATACCGTTCTTCACCACAATACCAATCAACATGATACCTCCCAATAAACTCATGACACTCAATGTGCTGTTCGTAAAGAATAGTGCCATCAAGACACCACTAAACGCAAACGGCAGGGAGAACATGATGATAAACGGATAAGTCAGTGACTCGAACTGCGCTGCCATCACGATAAATACCAGAACAACAATCAGGATGGCAAGTGTTCCCAAATCGCGGAATGAATCCTGCTGATCTTCGTACGAACCGGAAATCTGGATGGTGACTTCTCCCGGAAGATCCATTTTATCTATCACCTTATTTCCGGCAGCCACTACGTCGCCCAGCGGAGCTCCGGAGATTACAGCGGAAACGGTCACGATACGTTCGCGGTCTTTACGTTCGATGGTAGGAGGTGCAAAACGTTCGACTACCTTTCCGACGTCTTTCACACGAACGGATTGTCCCTGTGCATTGTAAATGAGGATATTTTCGAGACTCTCCAGGCTTGTACGGTATTCAGGTGCGTAACGCACTTTGATATCATATTCATCTCCGTCCTCACGATATTTAGATGCTACCGCACCATTGACACGGTTACGCAGATAGTTACCAGCAGTTGAAAGATTCAAGCCATGCATCGCCAGTTTTTCACGGTCGAAGTCTACCTGGTATTCCGGTTGGTAGTCACTACGGCTGATATTTACCTCGGTCACGCCTTTTACTTTCAATAATTCACGTTTCAGACGGGCTGCTACGCTATCGGTTACTGTCATATCGTATCCGTAAACCTCAAAGTCGGCACTTGCCTGCGCGGACATACCCGTGTTACTACCTCCGAGGATTACCTGTGCTTTACTGAATTCCGGATAGGCTTTCAAATCTTCACGCATCTCATCACAGACTGCTTCCAAAGTGATGTCACGATCACCCGGGTCTACCAAACTGATGTTGAACGAGATTATATGTGAGCCATTGTCCTGCATGGATGCCCAAGTGTTGTCAGAATCAGCCTGACCGACTGTATAGTTACAGACTTTCATTATGTCTTTATACTTCGTCAGCCATTGGTTGGTTAACTTCTGAGATAATTCCTGCGCTATCTCTTTTCGTGTACCGATTGGAAGTTCCAACTGTACGGCAATACGGGCATTATCCTGTGCCGGGAAGAACTCCGTACCGATGCCCTTTGCACACAGCAAACTGACAACGAAGAAAGCAATACATCCCACAATCACAATCGGACGATGACGTACAGCCCAGTTCAACATCTTCGCATACCAAGTATCAAGTCCGTCGAGCGCTTTCTCAATCGGAGTAAAGAAGAGCTTGAACATTTTCGATGGTTTCTTCTGCAAGCGAAGTAACTGAGAACAGAGCATCGGAGTCAAAGATAGTGCGGCGACCGTAGAAATAAACATGATGGCACACATCATCCAACCCAACTGTTTGAAAAGCACACCGGACATACCGGGCATAAACAACGGTTTCCGTCAAACTGTCGATGGTGTTCAAAATGTTGTCCGAGGTATCGACAATGACACCAATCTTCACGTCGCTCGGCAGGTTCTTTTGAAGCCTCGGCAGCGCGTCGGCCACTTTCTTGGAGATTTCTACCGAATTGGCTCCCGACTGTTTCTGAACTACAATCATAGCACCTTGCACACCATTATTATAGGTTTCCTGTGCACGTTCTTCCACGGTATCGACAATACGGGCTACATCACGCAAAAAGACATTCGCCCCATTGTGTGTACCCACCACTACATCTGCCAACTGACGGGAATCATCAAACTCACCTTCTACACGCAGTGCATAGGTTTCGCTACCAATATCGAAGTTACCACCGGGAATGTTCTTATTCTCGGCTCCGATAATGGAGCTGATTGTTTCAATAGTCAGGTGATAGGCTTCCAGTTTGTTGGGGTCGCAATATACCTGAATCTCACGTTGCGGTGCACCACTGATGGAGACGGTTCCGACTCCCGGAATACGTGCCAGCGGATTTACCACACGGTCGTCCAATATCTTATAAAGCGCTGACTGACTCTCATTGGCCTGTACGGAAAGCAACACGATCGGAATCATGTCCGTACTAAATTTGAAGATGATCGGATTCTCGACATCATCGGGAAGCTGTGAGCTTACCATGTCGAGTTTATCGCGCACATAAAGACCAAAAATCACCACTGCCAGAAAGCAGAGGGAGGTCATAATCGGTTTCTTAACCGCACCTTCGTATAAACTCATGTTGTTTTATTTAAAAGCCTCTCCCCGCTCCTCTCCCAAGAAGAGGAAGCCGGAAGATCGTTTTGAAATCAGGTTAATTAATAAAAGCATTGGGAGAAAGGTACTGTACATCTCTCATTTGGAAGAAAGTTGGGAAGAGGCTTCCACCTCTACTTCCATACCGTTCACCAAACGTGACTGTCCGGCAACTACAACCTGTGAGTTATCGGGCACACCGGATTTCAACTCGTACTCCGTACCCATGCGTCTACCCAGTTCAACCTTATTATAAGATACTTTACCGTCTTTATAAACGAATACATAACGGTCGCCGGAACCTGCCTGCTTAACGATAGCCAAATCAGGAACAACTACGTTTTCTGCTGTACCGAAGTTCAATGTCGCACGGGCAAACATTCCCGGACGCACACGCTGGTCTTTATTATCCAGTCTGATCTCCACCTGGAATGTACGGGTAGTAGCATCTATGGTAGGGTAAATCAGGTTGATGGTTCCTGTAAAGACTTCATCACCATATACATCGAGTTTCACGTCGACAGGAGTACCTTTTTTCACTTTCGTGAAGTAGGTTTCAGACACGTTAATCAGGAGTTTCACGGGAGTGATCTGTTCTACTACCAGAACCGGTTCTCCACCACTGTACATATCGCCATTATCATAGTTGCGCGCAGTGACTACACCATTGATAGGGCTTTGCAAAGAGGTATTCTCCAGCAGATTCTTATAAGCGGTTTTCTTCACATCGAGTTGCATCTTCGAAGCATCCCACTCTGATTTGGACGCACCGCCCACTTTATATAATTCGTCGATACGGTTGAATTCTATTTCCTGATTATCTAGTTGCAGCTTCGTCTGTTTCAGGTTGGCTGCATCCATCTGCACAAGTTTCTGTCCTTTGGATACGCGGTCGCCCACTTCTACGAAAATCTGATCGATACGTACGGGAGACGAAGGCGCAATATTATTCTTTACTTCGGCTTCCACCGTTGCTGTGTAATCCTGTATTTGATCTACGGGGCGGGCTTTTACGTCTGCCAGCTTCACAATAGGCTTTGCGTCCACATGTTCCGCAGCAGCTTTGTCTTTTCCACCTGTACATGAGCCCATAAACACAGTTAACAGCAGGGCTACCAATTGGATACTTCTTTTCATATTCCTTACTTGTAATTTTTTAGTTGTCTATCTTTATTCTTTTCCCAGAACCTGATCGAGGTCTGCCTTAGCAACCAGGTAATCGTATATGGACTGATTGTAGGTGAGTTGCGCCTGTGTCAGTGACACTTGGGAACTGTTCAGTTCGAGCACCGTGCCCTTACCTACATCATAACGTTTTTCGGCAATCACCACCGCTTTCTTTGCCTGCATCACATTTTCCTTGTTGCTGACTACCTGCTCTGTGCTGGCACTCATATTATTGCGACAACTGACAATCTGCATATTCAACTGTCTTTCCGTATCGATACGATTCCAATCGAGCTGGCGCATCTGGATACGGGCAGATTTCACTTTCGTAAAATTGCTTGCCTTATATAAAGGTATGCTGATATTGAACATCAGGCTGGAACTGTTGCTCCAGTTATAATCGAAGAAATTGATATTCGGATTATACAATGACTGATATTGATAGGAGAAGCTCATGGAAAGAGTCGGCATAAAGTTCGTCTTTAAAGACTTTACATTCTTTTCGAGCAACTTCATGTTCAAGTCCAACTGCTTCATGGTGGTATTGTTGTTCAGATTCACATTCTCTTCTTTCAACTGATTGGCAAACATGGTCGTCTCATAGTTGGTCAGATTATCATTAATCTTTATCTCCACATCGGCAGTGATGCCCATCAGAACTTTTAACTGTAATTTAGCCAAAGTCACCGCATTGGCTGCCGCAATCAGGTTCGGCTTAATGCTGCGCATCTGTACTTCCGCACTGATCTTGTCATATTCGCTCACAGTTCCCTGCTGATATTTGGCATTCACTACATTGTAATTATCTTCTGCCAGTTTATAGCTGCCTTGAAGCACTTCATAGCTATCCTGTGCAAGCATTAACTGATAATAAGCCTTGCTTACCTGATTCACCAGATCCAGTTTGGAAGCACGTGACTTCTCTACTGCCAGTTCAATATCCGTCTTTGTCATCGACATAGCACGGTAAACACCCGGCACAAAGAGTGGCAGGTTAATACTCAACCCGGCATTGGCGGTGTTCGAACCGTCTTGCCCCATCTTGAACGACATATCGTTCAATTTCATTTCAGCCGCTTTAATTGTATGGTCTAAGGAACCGGCAATGCTGGCCTCCGGCAACAGACTTTGCCAGGCTTCCTTGCTGGCAACTCTCTTTAAGGCGATTTCTTCCGCTGCCACTTTCATTGTCGGATTCTCATCCAATGCAATTTCCAAGGCTTTGTCTAAGGTTAAGGTTAGGGTATTCTTCTCCGTCTGCGTGTCCTGCGCCTTTGCAAAACCAAATGCACAGAATGCCACAGCTACCAGAAGGATCTTCCGACCTGTCAATCTTTTCATCTTGTTCATAAACTGAATTTCTAATTTAATCTTAATTGTTTGTCAATAGAACCTCACTTTTACTCTAGTCTTCGATGCGGTTCTTGCGATATTCTTGTATAAAGTCTTCCAGTACCCTTGCTCCTTTTTCGGTGGAGATACCGCGTATATAAGTAAACATGATGGATTCGTACACTTCAATGAAAGGGTATTCATTACAGATGTCCGTATTCAAAAGCACATCAAATTGCTCACGTACCAGCAAATTGACAATAGCGAAGTTTACATCCGAACGAAAGATGCCCTGCTCTACTCCTGTTTTGAAGAAGGACATGGTTTTCATCGAATCGCTGTCCTGCCGATTCTTCATCATCTCATATACTTTGGGATATTTCTTAATGTCTTCAAAAAAGCGTTTGTTCGTCTGATGAAACATCTCAATGCTTTTCTGAAAGACTGCAAGTATCACTTCCAACACATTGTGCGACTGTTCAAAGACTTTCTGCAAATACTTGTCTCTGTCTGCCTGTGCCTTCAGTATGCATTCTTTCAACAACGATTCTTTATCCGAAAAGACTTCGTAGAGCGTACGTTTGGAAATTCCTAATGCTGCTGCAATGTCATCCATTGTAATACTCTTGATGCCTTTTGAAGTAAAAGCTTCTGTTGCCGCCGTTATGATCCGTTCTCTTAACTCTACCCGTTGGGAAGCGTCCTTTCCATGCTCTGTCATCATCCGTTTTTCTATTTTATTAAAATGCAGTTTTCGTTTTCTCTTCATTTCCAAAGGAAAAACGGAACAAAGATATATAGAAAACTCAATTAACAAATTAAGTTTCCAGCTATTTATAGTCCATTTGGGATTTATTATCATTCAATAGAGTGAAATGAAAACAAGTGTTAATAGGAAATTTGGAACAAACACAAAAGAAAGGTAAAAGGAGGGAATATAGGAAGTAAAGTTTTATCGCTAATAGAAGAGATGGGAGCCAATAAATGCCGGATAAATATCGATAAGAATCGACACTTACCCGGCAATAACAGTCACCATTATTAACGAAAAGCGAAAAAGGGTCAATTTATTGTCAGTATTCAATCTGTGTCCTCTTCAGGAAGGCGACTGTTTTATGTATTTCCTTGTACATCACAATGTCATCTTTTACAAAAGGCACTTCTTTCCGATAGGCATGGAGGAAACGCTCAAGAACGGGAGAGGTTTTCTGCGGGCGGCGGAAGTCGATGCCTTGTGCGGCGTTCATCAGTTCGATGGCAAGGATATGTTCCAGGTTGTCCATCACTTTATAGAGTTTGGTGGCGGCATTGGCACCCATGCTTACATGGTCTTCCTGTCCGTTGGAGGAGACTATGGAATCGCTAGAAGCTGCATAGCAGTACATTTTATTCTGGCTGACCATGGAGGCGGCGGCATACTGGGGAATCATGAAGCCGGAGTTCAGACCGGGGTTGGCTACGAGAAATTCAGGTAGTCCACGGAGTCCCATAATCAGTTGGGAGACACGGCGTTCGGAGATATTTCCCAATTCGGCCAGGGCGATGGCGAGGAAGTCATAAGAGATGGCAAGCGGTTGCCCGTGAAAGTTTCCGCCGGAGATGATCCGGTCTTCATCGGGGAAGATGGTGGGGTTGTCCGTGACGGAATTGATTTCGGTCAGCAGTACGGAGGCAACGTAGCGGATGGCATCTTTGGTGGCGCCATGTACTTGTGGGATGCAGCGGAAGGAATAGGGATCTTGCACATGTTCCTTGTGGCGTTCGATTAGTTCGCTGCCTGCCAGTAGTTTGCGGAAGGCTTCGCCTGTCTCAATCTGTCCCTGATGGGGACGGATTTGCTGGATGCAGTCCATAAACGGGTCGATACGGCCGTCAAAGGCTTCGAGGGAAAGGGCGGCTATCAGGTCGGCCTTTTTCGAGAGGCGAAAGGCTTTGAGCATAGCAAACACACCGTTGGCACTCATAAATTGGGTGCCGTTCAGCAGGGCTAGTCCTTCTTTGCTCATTAGTTTGACCGGTTCCCAGCCAAACTCGTCGAGTACGCTGATGGCTTCGCACTTTTTTCCTTTATAGTAGACATCACCGACACCTATCAGAGGAAGGAAAAGATTGGCGAGCGGTGCCAGGTCGCCGGAGGCTCCAAGGGAACCGCGGTCGTAGACAATTGGCATGACGTCATTATTGAAAAAATCGAGGATGCGTTGCACGGTGATAACTTGTACGCCGCTATGTCCCAATGAGAGGGCGTGGGCTTTGAGAAGCATCATCAGTTTGATGATGACGGGGCGGATTTCTTCGCCTACGCTGCAAGCATGGCTTTTTATCAAGTTCTCCTGGAGGGTTCCCAGTTCATCGGGAGATATATTTTTAGTGCATAGAGAGCCGAAACCTGTTGTTATGCCGTATAATGGTTCTTCGGAAGAAGCTATTTTTTGGTCGAGGTAGTCACGGCATTTCTGGATGCGTAACTTGGCTTCGGGGGCTAGTTCCAGTTTCAGGTTTTCGTTTATAATTCGTTCGATGATTTCGAAGGTCAGTGCTCCGGAACCGATATGGTATACATTCTTACTCATACGCGCAGGTCTTGATTTACGGCATCCAACAATTCTTTTTCTCTCTGACAGGCGGTTTGCTCGATGGCATCGGCTTCGGTTTGCAGCTGGAGGACAAAATCTCTGTCTTTGAGCGAACCGAGGTT
>PPYF01017438.1_pt1 | contig 13261 bp, 9 predicted proteins | sample 1559871 | NCBI WGS metagenome assembly PPYF01 (sample SAMN08240021, study PRJNA423297) | Human gut metagenome, whole genome shotgun sequencing project. | reverse complement strand
CGGTGCCGCCGTGGTACCACTGCGGTGCACGGATGGAGCCCTGACGAGCACGACCGGTGCCCTTCTGCTTCCACGGCTTGCGGCCACCGCCGGAAACCATGCCACGAGTCTTGGTGGCGTGGGTGCCCTGGCGAGCAGCGGCGAGCTGGGCGATGACGACCTGGTGGATCAGCGGGATGCGGGACTGAACTTCTTCAGCGGAGAAGCCGAAGATCTCAGCCGGGGCATCGACGGTGCCGGTGGCCTTGCCCTGGTTATCGGTGACGTTCAGAGTAACGTTTGCCATGATTTATCAGGCTCCCTTCACTGCCGAACGGACGAGAACGATGCTGCCCTTCGGGCCCGGAATGGCGCCCTTGATAGCCAGCACGCCGTTCTCAACATCCGACGAAACGATGGTGAGGTTCAGCGCGGTGTTGGTCACATGACCCATGCGGCCAGCCATGCGCTTGCCCTTGAGGATGCGGCTCGGGGTGGCGCATGCGCCAACAGAGCCAGGACGACGCTCGTTCTTGTGAGAGCCGTGGGTACGACGATAGGACTTGAAGCCCCAACGCTTGATGGTGCCTGCGAAGCCCTTGCCCTTGGTGGTACCGGTCACGTCGACCAGGGTGCCTTCCGGGAACAGCTCAGCGGTCAGCTCCTGACCCGGCTCGAACTCTTCGGCGTTATCGGTGCGGACCTCAGCGAGGTGACGACGCGGGGTGACGCCAGCCTTGGCGAAGTGGCCGGCGAGCGGCTTGGTCACCTTGGTCGGGTCAACCTGGCCGTAGCCAAGCTGAACAGCCTTGTAGCCGTCGGACTCTTCGGACTTGACAGCGGTCACCACGTTGGTGGACACGTCAACGAGGGTCACAGGAACGAAGAAACCGTTCTCGTCCCAGACCTGAGACATACCGAGCTTCTTGCCCAGCAGTGCGGTGCGATTAGACATAATGGTTCCCTCCTCCCTTACAGCTTGATCTCGATGTTCACGTCTGCGGGCAGATCAATATGCATGAGGGAGTCCACGGCCTTCGGGGTCGGGTCCACAATGTCGATGAGACGCTTATGAGTGCGCATCTCGAAATGCTCGCGAGAATCCTTGTACTTGTGAGGAGAACGGATAACGACGAACACGTTCTTCTCGGTCGGGAGCGGAACCGGGCCAACCACAGTTGCGCCCGCGTTCGTCACCGTTTCGACGATCTTCTTCGCCGATTGGTCGATGACCTCATGGTCATAGGACTTAAGCCTGATGCGGATTTTCTGTCCCGCCATTGCCTTCCGCCCTTTCTAGCGATTCGTTATTTACTGTTTACCAGCCTGCTTCCAAGGGCACCGGCGCAGAAGACCCCCGGAACCGTGGAAGTTCCGTGGCCATACCACATCAGTGCGCAGCCATGCAGCTTCTCACCGGAGTGAGCCGCTGTGCCACGCTCGCTTTTTGAATTACAATTTGCGAGCCCTAAAATCAGGCAACTTCTTTATCTAAGCATCAGGGGTGAACATATGGAATTCGCGCGTGTCGCGGTTTTTCCAACGTTTTTCGCGGTGTCGCGCCAACACAATCACGCGTCTTCTTTCGATGAAGAACGCGGAAGGTAACGGCGACGGCCCACTTCCCCCTCACTATAAAAAAGGAGCCTGATGGTTTCCCATCAGGCTCCTTTTGCACGACTCCTTATATACGCTTCACTTCACATCTTTTATATAAGGAGTCACGTTGCGATATCGCGATCAGGCGCGCTCGGAAGCTTCCTCCGTAGCGGCTTCGCCCTGACGCTGGACGCGCAGCTTGTGGCCTTCCGCCTGGCTGACGCCGTAGTAGGCGGCAATGGCGATATCCTTCATATCCTCGATCTGCGGGATACGCGGGTTCGCCGGTGCGCACTGGTCTTCGTAGGCGCGCATGCCGATCTGGTCGATGATGGACCAATAGTAGTCCTCATCCACACCGCACTCCTGGAAGCTCTTGTTCATACCGAGCTTGTTGTCACGGTAATCCTCAACAGCTTTGGCCAGGTTCTCGACGCCCTCTTCCGGAGTCTTACCCGGGTTCACGCCAAGGTTCTTGGCGATCTCCTGATAGCGTTCCGGAGCGACGTACTTGTTGTACTTCGGCCAGCTGGTCGGCTCCTCCGGCACGGAACCGTTGTAACGGATCACGTACGGCAGAAGGATGGAGTTGGTACGACCGTGGGCAACGTGGCACAGTGCACCAATGGTGTGGGCCATGCCGTGGCACATGCCGAGGAAGGCGGAGCCGAAAGCCATGCCGGCCATGGTGGCGGCATTATGCATCTTCTCCTGGGCACGGGTCTTCTCCTCACCCGGCTCGCCATTGACGGACTCAGCGAGGTTGTCCCAAACCAGCTTGGCAGCGTGCAGTGCCATACCATCGGTGAAGTCGTTGGCATACACGGACACATAAGCCTCAAAAGCGTGGGTCAGAGCATCGAAACCAGCATCGGAAGCCAGCTTGCGCGGCTGAGTACGTGCCAGCACCGGATCGACGATGGCGACGGACGGGGTCAGCGCGTAATCGGTGATCGGGTACTTATAGCCGGTCTTGTGGTCGGTGATCACAGCGAACGGCGTGACTTCGGAACCGGTGCCGGAAGAAGTCGGGATGCAGACCAGCTTGGCCTTCTTGCCCAGCGGCGGAATCTTGAACGCGCGCTTACGGATATCGAAGAACTTCTCACGCACATCGGAGAAGGAGATTTCCGGGTGCTCGTACAGCAGCCACATGATCTTGGACGCATCCATCGGGGAACCACCGCCGACGGCGATGATGGTATCCGGCTCGAACTCCTCGCGCATCATGGCGGCGCCACGTTCGACGGTCTCCACGCTCGGCTCCGGCTCGACATAATCGATGATACGGAAGGTCACGCGGTTGGAACGTGCACGCAGCTGATCGATGATCTTGTCAACGATGCCGAGCTGCTCCATGACCTTATCGCACACGATGACGGCCTTTTCGATGCCGTACATGTCGCGCAGGTACTTGATGGCGTTCGGCTCGAAGTAGGTCTTGGCCGGAATCTTGAACCACTGCATGTTGTTGTTCCTCCGAGCGATGCGCTTGATGTTGAGAAGGTTGACTGCCTGGACGTTGCCGGACACGGAGTTGCCGCCGTAGGAGCCGCAGCCCAGGGTCAGGGACGGGGCGATGGCGTTGTAGATGTCGCCCACGCCGCCGAGGGAGCTCGGGGAGTTCCAGATGATACGGCAGGCGTGCATGCGCTGGCCGTACTCGCGGACCAGAGCCTGATCGTTGGTATGGATGGCTGCGGTGTGGCCTGCACCATGCTTGAGCATGGCTTCGCACATCTCGAAGGCCTGTTCCTTGTTGTCGGACTTCAGCACGGCCTGGACCGGAGCAAGCTTCTCCATGGTCAGCGGCTCGTTCTCGCCGACTTCCTTGCACTCAGCGGCAAGGATGGTGGCGTCTTCCGGAATCTCAAAGCCTGCGGCCTTGGCGATGTACTGCGGGGACTTGCCCGGCACCACAGAGTTGAGCTTCGGGGCCTGCTCGGTGGCGCAGATCATGCCGTAATCGAAGTGCTTGGAGAGCACCAGATCGTTGGCGGCGCGCACGATGTCAACGTTCTTGTCGACATATGCCGGAGCGTTGCCAGCGCCGACGCCGAGGGCCGGCTTGCCGGAGGAGTATGCAGCCTTGACCATGCCCGGACCACCGGTGGCGAGGATGGTGGCGATACCGTCATGCTTCATCAGGGCGCCGGTGGCTTCGATGGACGGGTGCTCGATCCACTGGATACAGTTCTCGGGAGCGCCTGCCTCGATGGCCGCGTCACGCACGATCTTGGCGGCTTCTACAGAGCACTTCTGCGCGCCCGGGTGGAAGCCGAAGATGATCGGGCAGCGGGTCTTCAGTGCGATCAGCGACTTGAAGATGGCGGTGGAGGTCGGGTTGGTGACCGGGGTCACGCCGGCGACGACGCCAACCGGCTCGGCGATTTCGTCGATGCCCAGCACGTCGTCCTCGCGGATGATGCCGACGGTCTTCTGTCCGGCCAGGTAGTTGGTGACATGCTCGCAGGCGAAGATGTTCTTGGTGGCCTTGTCTTCCACCAGACCACGGTGGGTCTCCTCGACGGCCATCTTGGCGAGCACCAAGTGCTTGTTCAGCGCTGCGACGGAAGCCTTGGCGACGATACGGTCAACCTGCTTCTGATCGAGCTTCTCGAATTCATCAAGGGCCTTCAGGCCCTTCTTGACCAGAGCGTCGACCTCAGCCTCGGCTGCGGCGAGCTTCTCTTCCGGAGTCGGCTTGGTCGGCTCTTCCTTCTTTGCGTCTGCCACTTGAAGTCCTCCTCGATTCTTTGGGGGTTTGCAAAGTAGTTTCCCGTTATTCCACCCACCTCGAAGCGGATGGACGCGTTGCTGGTCTTTTGTGACCCAGGACACACTTTAGTGAGTATGCAATATGATTTTCCACTGCGTCGTGTCGCAAGAGAAATGTTATATTCTGTTCATTTAATGTTTAGATTTCGTTCTTTTGTGAAGAGAAAAAGCTTTAAAAACATCATTTTGAGCGTTTTTGTTGCTTTTTATCATAAATCACACACACTTTCTCAAGTCTCACCTCCTCATCTTTTATAAAAGTATTTTCTATATGATATCAATCATATCAAACTTTTACAAAGTTTATTTACTTATCTTGTCCGTCCAATGTATTTTTTCCGCCAGCCAGTAGGAGTTTCGCCCGTTTCTTCAAAGAAGCGACGATTGAAATTCGAAGCGTTTCCATATCCGCAAGCACGACGAATCGACGCGACGCTTTGATTCGTGGTCGTCAGCAATCTGCACGCATGCCCGATACGCAATCGTCGAACAAAATCCGAAAACCTTATTCCTGCGGCCCTTTTGAACAGACGAGAGAAAGCCGACACACTCATTCCAGCCTGACGAGCGGCCAAATCCAGGCTAATTTCACCGCTCAGATGCGAGGAAATGTACTCAATGGCATCGTTGACCACACTTTCCGCACCGCTGCATACAGCCGGATCGTATCCGGACGCAACCACTGTATAGGATTCATCTGCTGAGGCATGCGCGAACACATCCAACACACGAATCAGATCACTAACACGGCAAGCAAGACTATGTTCCTCCATGCTTTCCAGAATCGAACCGGCCTGACGAGCGGATTCACCGCTCAGCACCAACGCCTGCCCCGCACGCCTCAACACCATTGCAAAACCAGACGTTTCCGGAAATCCAGACATCAGCAGACGTATGGTTTCCGGACGCACATGGCACACCACATCACGCTGACGAAGCCGCTCCCCCGGAGCGATGTCGGACACCCAATTATGCGGAAGATTCGAACCAATCAGCGCAACCTGCCCGGCCTCATACGGAACAACGGCATTGCCCGCCATCATCAATCCGGTACCTTCCCGAATCAGATGAATTTCAATATGAGGATGATGATGCCATTTCGCCAACGAGCTTGGGTAGCCATGCTTCACCCAACGCACCGAAGCCTGCGCGTCCGGCACAATGATCTCCAATACGCCGGAATCGTTCGAACTTCCACCTTTCGGCACGAATCCACCAAAAGAGGTCTGAGCCAAAGCCGCCTTCCCATGCCGATTATCGTTGACTTGTACAACAGCACCCATGGCCTAGACCCCTTTCGTCGTTCCGTAACGCGCGTAACGTCAGTCGTTATTCACGGTAATCTGCAGCTTAATATCTCCAGGACGCCCCTCGGCCATGCGATCGAACGCCGCCTTGGCATCCTCCATCGCATAGGTGTCGGTGATGAATGGCTTCAGATTCAGTTTACCGTTAGCCACGAGGTCAATGGCCTTCTGATACACATTGGCATAACGGAAGATATTTTCGATGCGCACCTCGGTAGCCTGCAGTTCCGTAATGTCGATAGCCACCGGACTGACCGGAATGCCAACGATAACGGCAGCGCCACCGGGAGCAATCAGCTTCCAGAATGTCTCGTATGACTTCGGCGAGCCCGAGCACTCGAAAGCCACATCAGCACCCCAACCCCCCGTTTCCTCACGGACGCGCTCCACCAGATCCTCTTTGGTGAGATCCACCGGAATAATACCTGGAATCTGAGCCGCAATCGCCAGTTTGATTGCCGACACATCAGAAATCAGCACCTTGGAAGCACCACCTGCCAACGCGCACGACGCGGTCAGCATGCCGACCGTGCCCGATCCGGTGACCACGCAGACATCGCCCGGCTTGATACGAGCCTTGGTGGCGGACCACATGCCCACAGCCAACGGTTCAAGCAGCGCACCCTCACCGAAGCTCACATTGTCGGGCAGCTTGTAGGTGAACGCCGCAGGATGGTTCACCGTTTCGCACAGGCAGCCATCAATCGGCGGAGTGGCAAAGAAACGCACCGCAGGATCGACGTTATACATGCCCAGTTTGCTGGCACGCGAACTCATATCCGGAATGCCGGGCTCCATGGCCACACGATCGCCCACCTTGAAGCCTTCGACGCCAGGACCGACCTCAACCACCGTGCCGGAAGCCTCATGACCGAGAATCATCGGCTGCTCCACCACATATTTGCCCACGCGACCATGAGTGTAATAGTGCAGGTCGGAACCGCACACACCAACGGTATGCGGCGCGATCTTCAGCTCGCCTAGACCAGGTGCGGGGACGTCAGGCACCTCACGCACATTGATGACGCCCTGCTCTTCGAGAACGACTGCCTTCATGATTATTCTCCTTTGTGGATAATGATGTTTTTTTGAGAAAAATGATGATCGAGCAATTGATATTCAATTGCGATTAGTTACGCTCGATCGCGGCAATGCGATGGCCGCGATCGTCAAATCCGGGTTGATGAGGATGAATGCCGAACGTGACCAACGATCCGATCGCATAGCAGATCGCATACGTCCAGCACACGCCGCCGAATCCGATAGTGGAAACCAGCACCGTCGCAATCAGCGGACCGAAAAACGTAGCCAGGCCGGAAGCGAAATTATGCGCGGAAATCGCAGCACCCTTATGTTCCAACGCCAACGCGGGAAACACGGCTCCCATAGGAACGAAAGCGGAAATTCCCAATCCAAGAACAACCGCATCAGCACACATAAGCACCATATTCGTCCCGAAAAACTGCGGAATGTAATACATGCCCAGCGTGCCGATCACACAGAACCAGCAGCCAAACCAGCGCATTTGCCGCATCCAACCATGCGAATCGCCCATACGACCCCAGAACACATTGCCGAAAATGGTGACCATAAACTGGAATCCCCAAATCTGACTCCATTGCGAAACCTTAAACCAAGCGCCGCCGCCATTGTTGGTAGTGGCCAAGTAGAGTGGCATGATGACGGGAAAGCCATACAACGTCAGATTGCAGATCACACGCACCACCGCAGCCAAAGCGATTTGGCGATTATGCACCAGAATGGTGACTCCTCGACTAAGCTCGCGCAGCTTGTCTGCATTGCTCATGGAAGAGGTGCCAGAACCCTTGCTTTTCGGCACCATCAGCAGGCAAATCAGCAGTCCAGCTATAGAAAACGGCAACGAAAGCCACAGCGAATAGTACTCGCCCACCATCGGAATGGTGAAACTCGGCAAATATGCGCCAAACACGCCGATGCCGAACGAGTAGGCGGCCCAAAACCACCCCATGGCCGACGCGAGCTTGGCAGGATCGATGGTTTGCGCCATCAACACCACGAACGAGTAGATGAACAGCGGGTAACCAACACCCCGCAACGCATACACGCCTAACATCAGCGGATAGACGCCGCTCGGCAGCGCCACACCAACGAACAGCAGGTGCAAAACGACCCAGGCGCTCGCGCCGATAAGCATGATGCGTTTGGCACCGAACATTTCAGCTAGCACACCGGACGCCCAGCCGGCAAGCGCAGCCACCAGCCCGTACATGGTGAACATCAGCGACGATTGCGAAGAGCTGAATCCCTGGTCCACGATGTATTTGGACAAAAAAGTCAATTCAAAGCCATCACCGGTCATGAACACCGCTATGGCGACCAAGCCGGCCAATAGCGTGCGCGGCAGACCTATCTTCATAACATGTCTCTTTTCTTGGTAGAACGTCGTTGTCACCGTCTCAACTTTTTGTTGATAAATATATTTTCGACGCAGAAAAGTGGCAGAAAATCCTTTATGCACAGCTGTTTTTGATACTTTTTTGCAATACCTGATATCTCAGACCAACACGAGACATAAGGAAAGGACTTTTATGAAGTAATCTTGGAAAAGAAGTTGCGCAGGAAGGATCAACCAGTGAAAGCCCAATCCGCCCTATCAGTCAAAGAAGCCAATCTCAAGGCCATGACCGCGTTCATCTACACTCAAGGTTCAGCCACCAAGCAGATGTTCGAACACGAATTAGGGCTCAGCCTGCCAACCATCACGCAGAATCTGCGCGCCATGGAGGCCGACGGGCTCATCGTCAAAGGCGAGATGCAGCAATCCACCGGTGGACGCAAAGCGCAAATCTACGAATTCGCGGCACACTCCAGCGTGGCTATCGGCGTGCGAATCCAAACCACACGAATCACGGCCATCGCCATTGATCTGAACGGCAAATCCGTGGCCACCAGACAGCGCACACTCCCCTATCGTAACAACGACGCCTACTACCAGCGCATGAACGGCATCATCAACGATTTCGCGCAGGAACTGGCGAAACAAGGCAGCACGGTGCGAGGCGTGGCCTTCTGCATGCAAGGCATCGTATCGGCAGACGGGCAGTCGATCACCTTCGGCAAAATCATGAACAACACCGGCCTGAAACTCAACGAACTCAGCCACGGCCTCAACTATCCGTCGCTGATGATTCACGATTCCGACGCTTCTGCCATGGCGGAACTCTGGTTCGACCACAATCTGAAGGATGCCGTCTGCATCTACCTCGAGCGACGCCCCAGAGGCGCGGTCATCGTAGACGGATCGCTCTACCAAGGGCCCAACCAATGCAATGGCTCAATCGAACATATGACGCTGATTCCAGGAGGCAACACCTGCTACTGCGGGCAACAGGGCTGCATGGATACGTATTGCTCGCCGGAAACGCTGATGGAAGACGGCGAAAGCCTGCCCGGCTTCTTCTCGGTGTTGGAACAAGGCGAGCAGGAGCATCGCGAACGATTCTCGCAATGGCTGGATTATGTGGCGCTGGCGGTAACGAATATTCGCTCGGTGCTGGCCGGTGACGTGATCATCAGCGGTGAGGCAGCACAATATCTCGATGAGGACGATATGGCCGGACTACGCGAACGCGTGGTGGAACACACGCCATTCGGCACCACGGATTTCACCCTGCGCAAGGGAATGGCGCTCGACCATCAAGACATTATCGGCGCGGCTCTGCGTTTTGTGGAGCCGTACGTACGCGAACTATGCGATATGTGACCGCTTTTGCGCACATATTAATCGCATTAGTCGCATCGATTGCATAACAAAAAGAAGCGTGTTCCGAACCCGTATATAAGGTTCAGCGCACGCTTCTTTGTTTGCTTCCGTCTGTTTCGCCTGTTGTATTTGTTTTCAACGATTATTTGACAGCAATCATCTAACGATAGTTATTTGACAATTTGACAGAATTCAATGGTTTCGCCGTTCGGTCCGTACACGTTGAAGTAGCGGATGCCATGCTCCCAGAAGCTGTCGATATGCTGGATTTCGTTATCTTTGAAATTCAGCCCGAGTTCCTTCGCGTTTTCGAATGCAGCTTCGATGTCGGGAGTGTCGAATGCCCAATGGTTGATGGCACCAGTGGTCAGCGGAGCCGGATCACCCTCCCACGTTTCGATGGTCAGATGGCCGTAACGCAGGAATGCACAACGATTTTCGCCGTTATGAAACAGTCCGGCCAGTTCGAAACCAAGCTTCTTCGTATAGAATTCGATGGTTTCGTCGAGATCCTTCGCCGGCATACCGGAATGCTGCAGATCGGTAGTGAATTCAGACATTGCTTTCGTCATAAAATTACCTCCTGATAACGATGAATACGATTGATTTTTCCCTTTTGTGATTAGGATATGCGCTATGCGGCGATGTCGGCGGCGCATTTGCCGTCATGTCGTGATACTTTTTCGCTAATTCCAAGCTGTTCAGGACGAATAAACAGCGTCCGGCACCGATTTTGACGACAGCCTTGGAAGCGGCGGCGATTTTGCCGTCGAGGAAGTCCTGCACCTGCTCGAGTTCAAGCTCACGGCTGGATCAGACCGGCACGAGCGTCGACAGCCTCGACATAGCAAGTCAACAGATAATTTCAAAGTGTTTAGAATGAGGTTATGAAGAACCCACCTTTGCACCGCTACGCAACCCGACCAGGTCTCTATTTCACCGACGATGGTGGCGCGGACGCCGTTGTCCGCTCAGAAACAGCAGACCAAGTGTGGTTTTGCGTACTTGAACCACTTGACCAACCGAGCGCCTTCTATGCCGACGCCGCACGGCTGTTCAACGAACCCGGACTCACGTTCATCGATCAGGCCAAAAAACAGCGCATCTGCACCAGACGCATTCCCTCGCTCAATCTTCGCGAAACACTGTTCCGCATGGACGGTCCCAACTACGGACTGTGGTACGTGCACCTTCCCAAAGCTTGGGACGGCATGCAATACGGATACCGCGTCAATGGCCCATGGGATCCAAACCATGGCGTGAGCTTCAATCCATACAAACTGCTGCTCGACCCATACGCCAAAGGCATCGAAGGCAAGATGGAACTCGACCCGGGCGCCTTCGCCTACGAATGCGAGATCAAAAACGGCAAGGTCGCCGGTTCGCCGTTCGGACCGATGAGCACCGTGGACTCTCTGGGACACATGCCTGTTTCCGTGGCCATTGACGACCGCGACATCAACAAGCATATGGGAGAACCATCCCACCCGCATGTGCCATGGAGCAAAACCGTCATCTACGAACTGCACGTCAAAGGATTCACCGCGAACGCCCCATGGCTTCCTCCGGAATTGCGCGGCACCTATGCCGGCCTCGCCCATCCGGCCACGCTCTCCTATCTGCAGGACCTCGGCGTGACATCCATCGAACTGCTGCCCATCCAAGCCAAGCAATCCGAACTGTTCCTGCAGGAACGCAATCGCACGAATTACTGGGGCTATTCCACGCTCGGCTACTTCGCCCCCGAAGCCTCGTACGCCACCAAGCAGGCGCAGGAAGCGGGAGCGGGCGCCGTGCGGCAGGAGGTCATCGACATGGTGCGGGCCATGCATGAGGCCGGTTTCGAGGTCATCATGGACGTGGTGTACAACCACACCTGCGAATCCGGTCCGGAAGGCCCGACCATCTGCTGGCGTGGACTCGACAACCTCGCCTATTACCGACGGACCAAAGACAAGGTCAGTCGCCTGTACGACACGACGGGATGCGGCAATTCGCTTGACTTCACCAACACGCACGTCACCACCTTCGCCGTGGATTCGCTTCGCTACTGGGCCAAGCGAATCGGCATCGACGGCTTCCGCTTCGACCTTGCGGCGACGCTGGCGCGTCTTGACGGCGAATTCACGCGATACCACCCGTTCCTGTACGCGTTGCGCTCCGATCTGCTGCTCGGCAACCTCAAGATGATCATGGAACCGTGGGATTGCGGCCCGAACGGCTGGAGAACGGGACAATTCGGCATCCCCTTCGCGGAATGGAACGACCGCTTCCGCGATTGCACACGCACCTTCTGGCTGACCGATGTGGAACGTGCACGTGGTGGTGAAACCGGCGACATGACCATGCAGTCCATGGCCACGCGCCTATGCGGCTCAGCCGATCTGTTCGCCACCGACCCCGGACGCGGATCGACCGCATCCGTGAACTACGTGGCATGCCACGACGGCTTCACCACCGCCGATCTGACCCAGTATCGGCATAAGCACAACGAAGCCAACGGAGAGAACAACCGGGACGGCAGCGACAACAACCATTCCGTCAATTTCGGACATGAAGGCCCGTGCAGTGATCCGATCATCACACAGCAACGAGAACGGGCCATCATGAACATGCTGGGCACGCTGCTGCTCTCCCTGGGCACGCCGATGCTGCTTGCCGGCGACGAATTCGGCAACTCGCAGAACGGCAACAACAACGCCTACACGCAGGACAATGAGACCACATGGCTGGATTGGGATTGGCTGTACAGCACCGAGCAGACCGCGGAGCTCAAGCTGTTCAACCTCACTTCCCGGCTGATAGCGCTGAGAAAGGCCCGGGACCTCTACAACCATGAGGATTTCTTCACCCGACTGAGCAAAATCGGACTGTTGAAGAAATCCGACCGCGTGCACTGGTTCCTGCCGAACGGAAAGACGCCACATGATGCGGATTGGACGAATCCCTCGGTCCGATCGTTCGCCATGCAGCTGCTCTCCCCCGACGAGCCAAGCCTGCTCATTCTGGTCAATGGGTCCGACGAGAACGTCAGATTCCATCTGCCCAACGACATCGAATGGGAAATGATCTGGTCCTCGGCGGAAATCGCCGGCGAATATCCCGGACAGGGCACGCAGATCGAGAAGCTGGCCGAGTTCGATGAGGAAGCGGAGGACAAACCTGCCGGGCGATTCCGCAACCATCTGCAGCGTCTCAATACCATGTATTGGCAGATGGATGAGAATGCCGACAGTCTGAACTCCGCGGACGACGGGTTGTCCGAGGACGATCCGACCCTGTGGACGCTGCCGGCTCTGAGCATCAGCGCGATGAAGCAGATTTCGACGGATTGACGCGCAGCGGACGGCGCAACGAATCGGCGCATACATCAATACGCAAACGGCCCATCCGAAACGTCCGGTAACGGGTGGGCCGCGAATGAGGGAGATGCGGATGCTTCATCTGCAACGTCTGCCAGATACGTCCAACACATCTAACGAGCCCATTGCGCCCAACGCATCTAACGCTTGCCCACAATAACGAGGAAACCCCTCGGAGACCATAGGTTTCCGAGGGGTTTCGAATAAAGCTTGCTGTAAGCTTTAGCGCTTCGAGAACTGCGGAGCGCGACGTGCCTTGTGCAGACCAGCCTTCTTGCGTTCCACGACGCGGGCGTCGCGGGTCAGGAAGCCAGCCTTCTTCAGGGCGGCGCGGTTCGCATCACGATCGATAGCGTTCAGAGCGCGGGCAACGCCCAGGCGGATTGCGCCAGCCTGGCCGGTGGTGCCGCCACCGTCAACGAGGACGATAGCGTCGAACTTGCCTTCGAGCTTGAGCAGAACGATCGGGGAGTTGACCTCACGCTGCAGCA
>PPYF01268641.1_pt1 | contig 13262 bp, 10 predicted proteins | sample 1559871 | NCBI WGS metagenome assembly PPYF01 (sample SAMN08240021, study PRJNA423297) | Human gut metagenome, whole genome shotgun sequencing project. | reverse complement strand
AAGCATATCCTGCACCGCCGTCACCCCGTCTCCCCGGTCCCCCAGGCGCATGGTCCCCGGAAACTGAAACCGCAGGCGGTACATGGTCTGCCCCTGGCTGACCAGCTCGGCCAGACCGGTGACCCCCACATAGAGATAGACCAGCTTATACCAGGTCCCCTTGCCGATGACCCCATCCGGGGTCAGGCTGAACACCCGCTGAAACTCTTTCACCGTCTCCTCCATCTCCCGGGTGAACAGGCCGATGGTGGGATATATTTTAGGGATCGCCGGATAATTCTGCGCCACCCGGTTGAGCATCACCTGGGCGGTGAGCACCTGGGGACCGAAGTCCCCCCGGCGCAGGGGCGCGCCGGGATAAGAGCCCGCCAGGTCCCGGACGGGGGCATCCAGCACCAGCTCGATGTCATCCCCATAGTACCGCCGCAGGATGTCCATGAAGTTGTAGCCCGCCTGGGCCAGCTCCTGGCTGCCCCACTGGGACAGTCCATCGCATTTTGTGGTGGTGCCGTTGCAGAATTTTGCGCTCAGCGGCTCTACAAAGCCCACCCGGCGGATATAGTCGTCGAAAAATTCGTCCACCACCTGGCTGATGGGCTGAAAGATGTCCCTCCCCCGGATAAATTTCTGGTCATAGGCGGTGGTGGAGGTGATCTGAAAATCATAGCCCCGGCTGGGATAGAACTCGGTATACACCCGGTTCAGCGCGAAGGACACGATGGCCAGCACATTGGCCCGGATGGCCGCCGGCTCCCAGGTGGGGTAGATCTCGCTGGAGGCCACGTTTTTCACATAGTCGGGAAAGCTCACCGTCACGTTCTCCGCCGCCTGATCCGGGGCACCCAAATGGACGGTGATGGTGCGTGGGATATAGGGAAAGATCACCGGCATCCCGTCACCTCACAGATCCTGGGCGGGAATATCCCGCACCGTCCGCTGCTGCAGGCTGCTCTGTCCCCGCACCAAGGGGATGAGTTCCATATTCTGTACCGTCTCCACCCCGGGGAAAATCTGTACCCCATCCACCTGCAGCATGGCATAGCCCGGGTGCTCGGCCCACACGCTGCACACCGAAAAGCACTTCGGGCCGTCCGCCGCCCCGGGGGCGATGCTCTCCTCAGCCGCCGGGGCCGGGATGTCCACAGAGGTAATGCGCCCGCTGCTGTCTGTGGTCTGAAGACTGAGCAGGCGGTATCGCCCGCCCTCCCCCTTCTGCAGCACCGCCACCGTGGACCCCTCCAGCGGCAGCTCGGCCTGGGTGGTGTACACCCGCACGCTCAATCTGCCCATCTGTTTCATAGCCTCTCCTCCTGTTTTGACAGTTTGCCCATGCTATGCCGGGACCGGGCGGTTGGTTCCCGGGGCAGCGTGTGGTCAAATAGCTGACCTTTTTCCCCGGTCTCTGAAACAGATTCGGCGCTTGTACAAAAAATATAAACAGAATTGAAACGATAGGAAAAAGCCCTTGACATTGGGCGGCGGCGTGGTAAAATAATAAGCACCTTAACGATAAATAGGTTAACAATAGAGGCAGGACCACTGTCCCGCCACTGAAAGGAGGCAACGCCATGTCTATCCCCAGCGATCAGCTGGAGCTGCTCAGCCAGCAGATCAACCACGCCCACCGCAGCGCCGTCAGCGAGGAGCTCAACCGCCGGGGCCTAAGCGAGATCGGCCACCCCATGCTGCTGACCGTGTTAGAGGGGTATCAGAGCGACGACCCGGAGGGCCACGCCCAGCGGGACCTGGCCGTGCTGCTGCACATCTCCCCCGCCGCAGTGGCAAACTCCCTGAAATCCCTGGAGCGGGGGGGCTATGTCCGCCGGGAGCCGGGGCAGAAGGATGCCCGGCGCAACCGGGTGATGCTGACGGACAAGGGCCGCTCTGCGGTGGAGGGCTGCCAGGCGGCCTTTCAGGCCGTGTCCGAGCGGATGCTGGCCGGCTTCACCCAGGAGGAGCGGCAGCAGCTGCTGGTCCTGCGCCGCCGGATGCTGGAAAACCTGCGCCGCCCCGCCCCGCAGCCGCCCCAAGTAAAGGAGGAATCTTAATTTGCTTTCCCTGTTTATGACTCACCTCCAGGGATATCAGAAAGAGGCGCTGAAATCGCCCATTCTCATCATTCTGGAGGTCATCTGCGAGCTGCTGCTCCCCCTGGTCATGGCCCAGATCGTGGACACGGCCATCCCCGCCGGAGACGTGGGGCTCATCTTCAAGCTGGGGGCGCTGATGCTGGTACTGGCCGCAGTCTCTATGCTCTGCGGTGTGCTGGCCTCGAAATATGCGGCCTTTGCCAGCCAGGGCTTCGGCGCCAATCTGCGCCAGTGCCTGTTTGACAAGGTACAGGAGTTTTCCTTTGCGGACATCGACCGCTTCTCCTCCGCCTCCCTCATCACCCGCATGACCAACGACGTGAACAACATGACCATGATGCTGGCCATGGGGCTGCGGATGCTGGTGCGGGCCCCGGTGATGCTTGTGGCGGCCGTTGCCGTCAGCTGCTATCTCAATGCCAGACTGGCCCTGATTTTAGCGGTCATCATCCCCCTGATGATGCTCGTCATCGGATATCTGATGAAAACCTGCACCAAGCTGTTTAAAACCCTGCAGACCAAGATCGATGCCCTGAACAACACCCTGCAGGAGAATCTGGTGGCCATCCGGGTGGTAAAGGCCTTTGTCCGGGAGGACCACGAGCGGAAGAAGTTCAAACAGTCCAACGACGATCTCACCGGGGCCGCCCTGTCTGTGGGTATGCGCATCATCGCCATCATGCCCGCAATGATCATCGCCATGAACGCCGCCACGGTGGCCGGGCTGTACTTCGGCGGCAAAATGGTCATGGGGGGCACCTTTGACCTGGGCCGGCTCCAGGCCTTTTTGAACTATGTGTTTCAGATCCTGATGAGCGTGATGATGGTGTCCATGTCCCTGCTTCAGCTGTCCCGGGCCCAGGCCTGCGCCGCCCGCATCCAGGAGGTGCTGGACACCCGGCCCTCGGTGGCCGACCGGCCGGAGACAGAGGGCGCTCTTCTCCCCGCCCCCCGGGGTGCGGTGGAGTTCCGGGACGTGTCCTTTAAATACCAGGCCGCCGGCAGCGGGGACGACGTGCTCTCCCACATCAGCTTTACGGTGGAGCCGGGCAAATTCCTGGCCATTGTAGGCGGCACGGGCACGGGCAAGTCCTCTCTGGTCAACCTGATCCCCCGGTTCTATGATGTCACCGGCGGCGCAGTGCTGGTGGACGGAATGGACGTGCGGGACTATCCCCTGGAGGAGCTGCGGGGGCGCATCGGCATGGTGCTGCAGACCAACGTGCTCTTTACCGGCACCATCCGGGAGAACTTGCTGTGGGGCGACCCCAACGCCACCGAGGAGGACATGATCCGGGCGGCCAAGGACGCCCAGGCCTATGACTTTATCATGTCCTTCCCCGACGGGTTCGACACCGTGCTGGATCAGGGGGGCGTGAACGTCTCCGGCGGCCAGAAGCAGCGCCTGTGCATCGCCCGGGCCATGCTGCGCAAGCCCGCCATCCTCATTCTGGACGACTCCACCTCCGCCGTGGACTCGGCCACCGAGGCGGCCATCCGGGAGTCCTTCGCCAGGAATCTGAAGGGCACCACCGTCATCATGATCGCCCAGCGCATCTCCTCGGTGCAGTATGCCGACGAGATCATCATTCTGGACGACGACCACATTGCCGGACAGGGCACCCATGAGGAGCTGCTGGCCAGCAACAGCATCTATCAGGAGATCTATCGCTCCCAGCAGGAAGGGGTGGGTGAATAATGCCGGGACCCAATCGCGCCCCCAGAGGGGGCTATCAAAAGCCGAAAAATCTGAAAAAGACGGTAAGCCGCCTGCTGGGCTACCTCACCCGCAGCAAACTGCCCCTGCTGGCCGTGCTGGTCTTTTTGCTGCTGTCCGTGGCCACCAACATCGGCGGCTCCTATATGATGCGGGGGATCATCAACGACTTTGTCTGGTCGGGCTGCACCGACTTTGCCGGATTGGGCCGGGCGATCCTGCTGCTCATCGCTGTGGAGCTGCTCTCCGCTGCGGCCACCTATGGCCAGTCGGCCATTATGGTCCAGCTGGCCCAGCGGGGGGTGAACCGCCTGCGCCGGGACCTGTTTGACAAATTGCAGAACCTGCCCCTGTCCTATTTCGACCGCCACCCCCACGGCGAGCTGATGAGCCGCTTCACCAACGACGCAGACAACGTGCAGCTGGCCCTGGAGCAGAGCGTGGTATCCATGCTGTCCAGCTGCTTCACCTTTGTGGGCCTGGTGGCCATGATGCTCATCATCAACTGGAAGCTGTTTGTGGTCACCGCCCTGGTGCTGGCTTTGACCATGACCCTGTTCAAACAGCTGGGCGGACGCAGCCGCCGCTTCTATCAGCAGCAGCAGGCCGCCCTGGGCAAGGTCAACGGCAGCATCCAGGAGACCATCGAGGGGCTGAAAGTGGTCAAGGCCTTCACCCACGAGGAGCAGGCCAAGGCCGACTTTCAAAAGCTGAACCAGGCCTATCGGGATGCGGCCCAAAAGGCCAACTTCTATTCCACCATGATCATGCCCGTGTCCGGCAACCTGATGAACATCAGCTATGCCCTCACCGCTGCGGTGGGCGGTCTGCTGTCCGTCCTCCAGGGCTTTGACCTGGGCGGCCTGGTGGTCTATCTGAACTACTCCAAACAGGTGGGACAGCCCATGAACCAGATTTCCCAGCAGATGACCACCCTGCTGTCCGCCATGGCGGGCGCAGAGCGCATCTTCCAGGTGATGGACACCCAGCCCGAGACGGATCAGGGCCAGGTGACTCTGGTCCGGGCCAAAAAGGAGAATGGGGTGCTCACCCCCCTGGCCCCCGGTCAGGCCCGCACGGGCACCTGGGCCTGGAAAGTACCCAAAAGTCAGCCCATGCGCCTGGTGCGGGTACTGCACCTGCCAGACAAGACCGCTGTAGAGCTGCCCGAGGATGCTGATCCCTCCGGGGCGAACAAGGGCTGGGCCTGGAAATACCCCGGTCCCGACGGGATCATGGGCCTGCACCCCATCCGGGGTGCGGTGCGCTGTGTACAGGGGGAGGATGCCGCCTATGTGGAGCTGAAGGGTGCGGTGCGCTTTAACCATGTGGACTTCTCCTATGTGCCCGGAAAACGGGTGCTCCACGATGTGTCCGTCTACGCCAACCCCGGCCAGAAGATCGCCTTTGTTGGTTCCACCGGTGCGGGAAAGACCACCATCACCAACCTCATCAACCGGTTTTACGAGATCGAGGGCGGCCTGATCACCTACGACGGCATCGACGTGCGCTCCATCCGCAAGGACGACCTGCGCCGCTCTCTGGGTGCGGTGCTCCAGGACACCCACCTGTTCACCGGCACCATCATGGACAATATCCGCTATGGCCGTCTGGATGCTACCGACCAGGATTGCATCGCCGCAGCCAAGAGCGCCAACGCCCATTCCTTCATCCGCCGCCTGCCCCAGGGCTATGACACCGTCATCACCGGGGACGGGGCCAGCCTGTCCCAGGGCCAGCGCCAGCTGCTGGCCATCGCCCGGGCGGCGGTGGCCGACCCGCCGGTGATGATCCTGGACGAGGCCACCTCCTCCATCGACACCCGCACCGAGGCCCTCATCCAGAAGGGCATGGACGCCCTGATGGAGGGCCGGACGGTGCTGGTCATCGCCCACCGCCTGTCCACCGTGCGCAACGCTAACTGCATCGTGGTCATTGAGCACGGCGAGATCGAGGAGAAGGGCGACCACGAGCAGCTGCTGGAGCAGCAGGGCCGGTATTACCGCCTGTACACCGGTCAGTTCCAGCTGAACTGAGACCTGCGCCACTCAGCAGCCTACCACGCCGCCTGCCGGTGCTTACAGCCGGCAGGCGGCGTGTCTTTCTGTCTATTTTAGCACTCAACATACAAGACTGCTAACATTTACAGTTTAGACACAATTTTTGCAAGAATTGTTCACAGGCAGGCGGTATACTATGGACAAAGTTAAGAAGAGCTCCGGGCCAGGCGAGCATACCGGGCCAGAGCTTGAAAGGAGTTTTTTTCCATGTTTTATACTTTGATCCCTACCGACCGCCGCGCCGGAGAATATAGTTCCAACCAGTCTCAGCAGCCCGTCTCCTTCTGCGTGGATATTCTGGACCAGGGGGACAGCTACCGCATGGAGGCCGAGCTGCCCGGCTTCCGCAAGGAGGACATCTCCCTGACCGTGAAGGAGGATGTGCTCACCGTCGCCGCCCACCGGGAAAAGGAGCAGCAGGCGGGCCAGTATGTGTGCCGGGAGCGCCGCGCCGGCGATGTGCGCCGCAGTTTTGATGTGTCCGCCATTGAGCAGGAGGGCATCCGGGCCGCCTTTGAAAACGGCGTGCTGGTGCTGACCCTGCCCAAGGCCTCCGCCGTGAAGCCCGAGCGGCGCAGCATCTCCATCCAGTAACGTCACTTTTTACGAAGGTTTTCTGAAAACCCTCTTGAAAGCGAGAGGGTTTTGTTATACAATCAAATTAGCACTTAATCCTGTCGAGTGCTAAAACTCAAGCTATTTTCGGGAACCCGAACGAAGGAGGTTTCTATTATGAATATGAATCAGCTCACCCAAAAATCCCTCGCCGCCATCCAGGGCGCCCAGAGTCTGGCCCAGCAGTATGGTCAGCAGCAGATCGAACAGCAGCACCTGCTGCTGGCTTTGGTGGCCGATCAGGAGGGCTTTATCCCCCAGCTGCTCACCGCCATGGGTATGACCGTGCCCAGCTTTTTGGCGGCGGCGCAGGCGGAGGTAAATAAGCTGCCCAAGGTGTCCGGCGGCGGCCGGGAGGCGGACAAGGTCTATGTGGCCCAGGATGTGGACCGGGCCCTGAACGCCGCCGAGGAGACAGCCAAGTCTATGAAGGACGAGTATATCTCCGTGGAGCACCTGTTCCTTGGGCTGCTGGACACAGCCAACAGCGCCCTGAAGGAGCTGTTCCGCACCTATAATGTCACCAAGGAAAAGGTGATGCAGGCCCTGGCCTCCGTCCGGGGCAACCAGCGGGTCACCAGCGACAACCCGGAGGAGACCTATGATGCCCTGAAAAAGTACGGCTCTGACCTGGTGGAGCGGGCCCGCCAGAACAAGCTGGACCCCGTCATCGGCCGTGACGACGAGATCCGCAACGTCATCCGCATCCTGTCCCGAAAGAGCAAGAACAACCCCGTGCTCATCGGCGAGCCCGGCGTAGGCAAGACGGCCATCGCCGAGGGCCTGGCACAGCGGATCGTGAAGGGCGACGTGCCCGGCAGTCTGAAGGACAAGACCATCTTTGCCCTTGATATGGGCAGCCTGATCGCCGGTGCAAAGTACCGGGGCGAGTTTGAGGAGCGGCTGAAAGCCGTGCTCAACGAGGTGAAGAAGTCCGAGGGCCGGATCATCCTGTTCATCGACGAGCTGCACACCATCGTGGGTGCGGGCAAGACCGAGGGCGCTATGGACGCAGGCAATCTGCTCAAGCCCATGCTGGCCCGGGGCGAGCTGCACTGCATCGGTGCGACTACCCTGAACGAATACCGCCAGTATATCGAAAAGGACGCCGCCCTGGAGCGCCGGTTCCAGCCCGTGATGGTCAACGAGCCCACGGTGGAGGATGCCATCGCCATCCTCCGTGGTCTGAAGGAGCGCTACGAGGTATATCACGGCGTGAAGATCACCGACGGTGCCATCATCGCTGCCGCCACCCTGTCCAACCGCTATATCACCGACCGGTTCCTGCCCGACAAGGCCATCGACCTGGTGGACGAGGCCTGCGCCATGATCCGCACCGAGATGGACTCCATGCCCACCGAGCTGGACGTGATCCAGCGGAAGATCATCCAGCACGAGATCGAGGAGGCCGCCCTGAAGAAGGAGACTGACAAGCTGTCTCAGGAGCACCTGGCCGAGATTCAGAAGGAGCTCTCCGACATGCGGGAGGAGTTCAAGGCCAAGAAGGCCCAGTGGGACAACGAGAAGGGGGCCATCGGCAAGGTCCAAAAGCTCCGTGAGGACCTGGAGGCGGCCAACGCCGCCCTGGAGAAGGCCCAGCGGGAGTATGACCTGGAGAAGGCCGCCGAGCTGCAGTACGGCAAGATCCCCCAGCTGAAAAAGCAGCTGGAGGAGGAGGAGAAGATCGCCAACGAGGGCAAGGCCCGCTCCCTGCTGCGGGATAAGGTCACCGAGGAGGAGATCGCCCGCATCATCGAGCGCTGGACCGGCATCCCCGTGGCCCGTTTGATGGAGGGCGAGCGGGAGAAGCTGCTCCACCTGGAGGACATCCTCCACAAGCGTGTGGTGGGGCAGGACGAGGCGGTGCGCCTGGTGTCCCAGTCCATCCTGCGCAGCCGGGCCGGCATCGCCGACCCCAAGCGGCCCATCGGCTCCTTCCTGTTCCTGGGCCCCACCGGCGTGGGCAAGACCGAGCTGGCCAAGACCCTGGCCGAGGCCCTGTTCGACTCGGAGAAGAACCTGGTCCGCATCGACATGACCGAGTATATGGAGAAGTTCTCCGTGTCCCGCCTCATCGGCGCTCCTCCGGGATATGTGGGCTATGAGGAGGGCGGCCAGCTCACCGAGGCGGTGCGCCGCAAGCCCTATTCCGTCATCCTGTTCGACGAGGTGGAGAAGGCCCACCCCGACGTGTTCAACATCCTGCTGCAGGTGCTGGACGACGGCCGCATCACCGACAGCCAGGGCCGCACGGTGGACTTTAAGAACACCATCATCATCCTCACCTCCAACCTGGGCAGCCAGTTCCTGCTGGACGGCATCCAGCCCGACGGCGAGATCAGCCAGCAGGCCCGGGACCAGGTGAACGAGCTGCTCAAGCGCTCCTTCCGCCCCGAGTTCCTGAACCGCCTGGACGAGATCGTGTTCTACAAGCCCCTGACGAAGGACAACGTCACCCACATCATCGACCTGATGGTGGACGAGCTGAATCGCCGTCTGGAGGACAAGCAGCTCACGGTCCGCCTCACCGACCAGGCCAAGACCCACATCATCGACGAGGCCTATGACCCCGTATACGGCGCCCGTCCCCTGCGCCGCTACCTGCAGCACACGGTGGAGACCCTCATCAGCCGGAAGATCATCGCCGACCAGGTGAATCCCGGCCAGGTCCTCACGGTGGACTGCAAGGACGGCCAGCTGACGGTGGAGTAATACCAACGCCCGCATCCATGCAACACAAAAGGCTCCCGAAACGCTGCGTGCAGTGCTTCGGGAGCCTTTGCTGTCCCAAATTTTCTCTTGACAACTTCCGCCTCCCGTTGTATTGTATATGTAGTATATATACAGTAATTTCAATCAAACGCATTTTGCAGCCCTCTCCCCGCCCCGGGTGGGGGCGGCGGGTGCGTTGAAAGGGGCGGAATATGGACATTCTATTAAGCAACTCCAGCGGAAAACCCATCTATCAGCAGATCGCCGACCAGGTGAAGGAGCAGGTCTGCTCCGGGGCGCTGACGGCGGGGGAGGCCCTGCCCTCTATGCGTCTGCTGGCCAAGGAGCTGCGCATCTCGGTCATCACCACAAAGCGGGCCTATGAGGAGCTGGAGCGGGACGGTTTTCTGGAGAACGTTCCCGGCAAGGGCTGCTTTGTGGCCCCACAAAACCGGGAGCTGCTGCGGGAGGCCCAGCTGCGCCGGACGGAGGAATTTCTCAGTCAGGCGGTAGAGGAGGCCCGCAAGGGCGGCATCACCCTGGAGGAGCTGGAAGAAATGCTCACCATTTTGTATAAAGGGGATATATTATGACAAATTGTATTGAAGTCAAGGGGCTGTGCAGGTCCTTCGACGGCTTTGCCCTGAAAGACGTCTCCTTCACCCTTCCGGGGGGCTGTATCATGGGCCTTATCGGGGAGAACGGCGCCGGTAAGACCACCACGCTGAAGTGTCTGCTGGGGACGATCCGCCGGGACGAGGGGACCGTCTCCCTGCTGGGCTGCGACCCCTGGGACCAGCCCCGCCGGGCCAAGGCGGAGGTGGGCGCGGTGCTGGACGACTGCTTTTTCCACGACAGCCTCCGTCTCAAAGACATCTCCACCATCCTCGCCCCCGTGTTTCCCTCCTGGGACGAGGGGCTGTTCCGGGACTATCTGGACAAATTCCAACTGCCGGAGAAAAAGACGGTAAAGGAGCTGTCCCGGGGGATGAAGATGAAGCTGTCCCTGGCCGCCGCCCTGGCCCACCGGCCCCGGCTGCTCATTTTGGACGAGGCCACCGCCGGACTGGACCCGGTGGTCCGGGACAGCATTCTGGAGGAGCTGCTCTCCTTCGTCTCCGACGAGGAGCACGCCATCCTCCTGTCCAGCCACATCACCGGGGACCTGGAGAAGATTGCCGACTACATCACCTATCTCCACCGGGGGCAGGTCATCCTGTCCGGGCCCAAGGACGAGATTTTGGAGCGGTATGGTCAGGTGGGCTGCTCCGCCGCCCAGCTTGCCGCCCTGGAGCCGGAGCTGCTGACCCGGGTGCGCCGGGGGGAGTTTGGCTGCCACGCCCTTGTGGCAGACCGGGCAGCTTTTCAGCGGGTCCACCCGGAGCTTCCTGTGGAGCCGGTGACCCTGGACGATATCATGCTGTTTGTGGGAAAGGGGGAGGCCGTATGACCGGCTTGATCTTAAAAGATGCCCTGGTGCTGAAAAAAAGCCTGAAGAGCTATCTGCTTCTGCTGGCCGTGTATGCGGTGCTGACCGTCACCGGTCTATTCTCGATAAGCTTTGTGGCCGCCTTTTTAGAGGTCATCGCCATGATGCTGCCCATGTCCGCCTTCGCCTTTGACGAGCAGGCCCACTGGGACCGGTATGCCGCCGCCCTGCCCCTCAGCCGCCGGGACCTGGTGGCCGCCCGGTATCTGTTCACCCTGCTGGTGCTGCTGTGCGCTGCGGCCTTTGGGGCGGCCATGTGTGCGGTGCTGTCCTTCTCCGGGGACTGGGATGCGGTGACCGAGTGCGGCATGAGCATCGCCGCCACCCTGCTGGTGGGGGTGCTGGCCCTGTCGGTGGCCATGCCCCTGAACTATCGTCTGGGGCCGGAGCGGGCCCGGATAGCCCTGTACGTCACCCTCCTGCTGCCCGTGGCCGCCCTCTTTGTCTCCATCAAGGGCGAACTGTGGTCCGGCAGTCAGGTGACCCGTCTGGAGGAGCTGCCGCCCCTGCTGCTCCTGCTCCCCTATCTCCTGCTGGTCGGGGTGGCCCTGGCGGTGTCCTTTGCCGTCTCCTGCGGGATCATGGCCGAAAAAGACTGTTAAAGGGGTGCCATCATGATCCATCTCTATCACGGCGACGGCAAGGGCAAGACCACCGCCGCCATGGGCCTGGCTCTGCGCATGGCGGGGCGGGGCAGGCCCGTGGTCATCGCCCAGTTTTTAAAGGGGGCGGACAGCGGCGAGCGCCCGGCCCTGGCCCGGCTGCCCCAGGTGACGCTCCTCCCCGTGCCGGAGCGGGTAAAGTTTCTCTTCGCCATGACGGAAGAGGAGCGGCAGCAGGAGGCCAGACGGGCCCGGGAGCTGCTTGCCCGGGCCAAGCAGGCCGCCGCCGACCCAAATTGCGGCCTGGTGGTGCTGGACGAGGTGTGCGACGGGGTAAACGCCGGGCTGCTCCCCCTGGCAGAGCTGCTCTCCCTGCTGGACTGTGCCAAGGCGGAGGTGGTCCTCACCGGGCGGGACCCGGCGGCGGAGCTGGTAAAACGGGCGGACTATGTCACCCGCTTTCAAAAGGAAAAGCACCCCTATGATCTGGGAATCCCCGCCCGCACTGGGGTAGAATTCTAAGCCGGACCGGGAACGAAAAAAATTCACAGTTTTTTTACGCCGGATTCGCCCGCCTGATTGTTGCCGGTTTTTCACCTTTTTTCGGTTTTTCTTTATTTTTCTTGCGGTTACAAAAGAAAAAGGCCCCCTTCTTTTAAAATTTATCAAATATGGGCATTGCAATATTTCCTGCAAATGATTATAATGGTCCCGTAGCAATGATACACAGGATAATGACAGAGCATCGTTTGCATTCAGCGGCCTTTTCCGCCGGTCTCCCTGGAGAGAGACGGGGCGGACTTTTGCGGGAAAAACTGCTGATAAGAAGAAAGGATTGATGGAAAATGGCTACTAAATTCGTATACCTTTTCTCCGAGGGCAACGGCAAGATGCGCGAGCTGCTGGGCGGCAAGGGCGCCAACCTGGCCGAGATGACCAATCTCGGCATGCCCGTGCCCCAGGGCTTCACCATCACCACCGAGGCCTGCACCCAGTACTATGAGGACGGCGAGCAGATCAACGACGAGATCCAGGCTCAGATCATGGAGTATATCTCCAAGATGGAGGAGATCACCGGCAAGAAGTTCGGCGACCTGGAAAACCCCCTGCTGGTCTCCGTCCGTTCCGGCGCCCGCGCCTCTATGCCCGGCATGATGGACACCATCCTGAACCTGGGCCTGAACGAGGACGTGGTGGAGGTCATCGCCAAGAAGTCCGGCAACCCCCGCTGGGCCTATGACTGCTATCGCCGCTTCATCCAGATGTATTCCGACGTGGTCATGGAAGTGGGCAAGAAGTACTTCGAGGAGCTCATCGACCAGATGAAGGCCAAGCGCGGTGTCACTCAGGACGTGGAGCTCACCGCTGAGGACCTGAAGGAGCTGGCCGGCCAGTTCAAGGCCGAGTACAAGTCCAAGATCGGCCAGGACTTCCCCACCGACCCCAAGGAGCAGCTGATGGGTGCCATCAAGGCCGTGTTCCGCAGCTGGAACAACCCCCGTGCCATTGTGTACCGCCGCATGAACGACATCCCCGGTTCCTGGGGCACCGCCGTCAACGTCCAGTCCATGGCCTTCGGCAACATGGGCGACGACTGCGGCACCGGCGTGGCGTTCACCCGTAACCCCGCCACCGGCGAGAAGAAGCTGATGGGCGAGTTCCTGACCAACGCCCAGGGCGAGGACGTGGTGGCCGGCGTGCGCACCCCCATGCCCATCGAGGAGATGGCCCAGAAGTTCCCCGAGGCCTTTGCCCAGTTCCAGTCCGTGTGCAAGACCCTGGAGGATCACTACCGCGACATGCAGGACATGGAGTTCACCGTGGAGCACGGCAAGCTGTATATGCTCCAGACCCGCAACGGCAAGCGCACCGCCGCCGCCGCTTTGAAGATCGCCTGCGACCTGGTGGACGAGAAGATGATCTCCGAGCAGCAGGCCGTGTCCATGATCGACCCCCGCAACCTGGACACCCTGCTCT
>PPYF01545593.1_pt1 | contig 13263 bp, 9 predicted proteins | sample 1559871 | NCBI WGS metagenome assembly PPYF01 (sample SAMN08240021, study PRJNA423297) | Human gut metagenome, whole genome shotgun sequencing project. | reverse complement strand
AAGCGGGACGGTATACGACTCCAAAGGTGATGTTTTGGTTGGTGCTACTATTAAGGTAAAAGGAGAATCGGAAGGAACAGTGGCCAATGTGAACGGTGAATTTCTTTTGCTCGTAAATCCGGATGCTACTTTGGTGGTCTCTTTTTTAGGATATGAAAGCGTAGAGGTTCCCGTATCTGGAAAAACGGATTTCAAGATCGTATTGCAAGAAGATGCGGTGATGCTCGATGACGTGATTGTGACTGCATTGGGCATTGAAAAGAAGGCTTCATCTTTGTCTTATTCGGCCATGCAGTTGAAGAGTGATGAGCTGAACCGGGTAAAGGAGACGAATATGATTACCGCTTTGGCCGGAAAGGCGGCGGGTATGCAGGTAAGTAAAAACTCTTCCGGTCCGGGGGCTTCGGCTAAGGTCAGCATTCGTGGCATCCGCTCGGTGGTCAGTGATAATCAGCCACTGTATGTGATAGACGGAGTGCCGATGCTGAATTCCACTTCCGAACAGGCCTATTCGGCTATTGGCGGGACTGCTGATGCGGGCAATCGTGACGGGGGGGATGGCATTTCCAACTTGAATCCGGAAGATGTGGAGAGCATTACTGTATTGAAAGGTGCACCGGCAGCAGCTTTGTATGGAAGTCAAGCGGCCAATGGCGTGATTCTGATAACGACCAAAAAGGGGAGTACGGGCGCACATAAAATCTCTTTTTCTACCAGTCTGACTATTGATAAGGCTTTCAGTCTTCCCGAAATGCAGAATCGCTATGGCGTTAGTGATGGTGTGGATAGTTGGGGAGCACAGGAAGCATTGCCTGAACAAGATCATCTGAATGATTTCTTTCGTACCGGTTTTACCTCTATTACTTCCCTTTCTGTGAGTCATGGGAATGAGAAACTGCAAAATTATTTTTCTTATGCCAATACTACCGGGCGGGGTATTGTCGATAAAAACCGGTTATCGAAGCATAATTTGAATTTGCGGGAGACTTCCGTACTGTTCAACGGCCGTTTGAAACTCGATGGAAATGTAAATATCATGCGGCAGGTAGTGGAAAACAAACCGGTTCCGGGAGGATTTTATATGAATCCGCTTGTGGGATTATATCGTTTTCCGCGTGGTGAAGACCTTTCTTATTATCGCGATAATTTTGAGGTGTACGATGAAGACCGTAAGTTGAATGTGCAGAACTGGCATGCGCCTTCTGACGACTTCGAGCAGAATCCTTACTGGATTGTAAACCGGATTCAGAGCAAGGATACCCGTGCACGGGTGATCGCCTCTTTATCGGCGCGGGTGAAAGTAACCGATTGGCTGGACATTCAGGCACGCGGTAATATGGATTATATAGGTGATAAGTTACGGCAGAAGTTTTATGCGTCTACCGCTCCGGCTTTGGCAGGTGTGAACGGGCGGTATCTTGAGATGGATTATCAGGAAGTATTGCTTTATGGCGATGTGATGGCCACTGTAAAGAAACAGTGGAATGATTTTTCGTTGGATGCCGCTATCGGTGGCAGCATCAATGATAAGGTGGTGAATTCCACCCGTTATGATTCAAAAACGGCCTCATTGAAATACCCCAATGTCTTTACTTTGGCCAATATCCTGATGAACAGTGCTGCCGTGCTTGATCAGAGGATCGATGCACACAGACAACTGCAATCTGTATTTGCCACGGCACAATTGGGATATAAGGAAAGCGTCTTTATCGACGTGACGGCCCGTAATGACTGGGCTTCGACGCTTGCTTTTACGAAACATGAGAAGAGCGGCTTTTTTTATCCTTCGGTCGGTGCTTCTTTTATTTTCAACAAATGGATGGCTTTACCCGAATGGATCTCTTTTGGAAAATTGCGTGGGGCATACAGTAAGGTGGGGAATGATATTCCTTTGTTTATCACCAATTCTGTTTCGCATGTAGTGGCCGGTGGAGGAATACAGGCAAATGATGCCGCTCCTTTTGAGGAGATGAGACCGGAAATGACTTATTCTGTAGAAGTGGGGACGGAATGGCGTTTTCTGCAAAGCCGTTTAGGCATCAATGCCACTTATTATCGCACGAATACCCGTAACCAGTTCTTCAAGTTGCCGGCTCTTTCCGGTGATCGGTTTGCATACCGCTATGTCAATGCCGGCAATATACAGAACGAAGGATGGGAGTTGACATTGGATGCTGCTCCGGTGATGAACAGGGATTTTATGTGGAAAACTACATTGAACTTTTCGTCCAATAAGAATAAAATTATCGAATTGCATGAGAAATTGAAAGAGTTTGTGTACGGGCCTACCAGCTTTTCATCGAGTTATGCCATGAAGTTGGTGGAAGGTGGTTCCATCGGTGATATTTACGGGAAGGCATTCGTGCGTGATGCAGAGGGAAATATCGTTTATGAAACCGACGGAGACAACAAAGGCCTGCCGCGGGTGGAGGGTGACGGGAATACGGTAAAAGTGGGAAATGCCAATCCGGTTTTCTCTATGGGGTGGAGCCATACTCTTTCTTATAAAGGAATCAGTCTTTACTGTCTGATCGATTGGCGGTATGGCGGAGATATTCTTTCGCAGACACAGGCGGATATGGATATGTATGGGGTATCCAAAGCCACGGCCGATGCCCGGGATGCCGGATATGTCCTTTTGGAAGGCCGTCGTATAGAGGATGTGAAGAGGTTTTATAAGAATGTAGTCGGCGGACGTGCCGGTGTGACGGAATATTATATGTATGATGCCACGAATATTCGTTTGCGGGAGCTTTCGTTGAGTTATCGCTTGCCGGCAAACTGGATACAACAGATGAAGATCTTTCATGAAATACAGCTCTCTTTTGTGGGGCGCAATCTTTTCTTTTTCTATAAGAAAGCGCCTTTTGATCCGGATCTGGTACTCTCTACCGGAAATGACAATCAAGGGATCGATGTTTATGGAATGCCCACTACGCGTAGCTTGGGATTCAGTATTAAGTGTGACTTTTAAAACGGAGGGTGGATAGATGAAAAAGGACATGGTATTTTTATTTATAGTGCTGGGCGGTTTCTTTGTTTCCTGTACTTCCGGTTTTAGAGAGTTCAATACCGATTTGGCCGGCATTACGGATGAAGACCTGAAAGTGGATAATAACGATCATGGCATCCGTTTGGGAATTATCCAGCAGGGCATTTATTTTAATTATGATTACGGTAAAGGGAAAAACTGGCCTTTCCAACTGATACAAAATCTGAACGCGGATATGTTTAGCGGATATATGCACGATGCCAAACCACTGAATGGGGGTAGCCATAACTCGGATTATAATCTGCAAGACGGTTGGAACAGTGCGATGTGGGGACATACGTATGCTTATGTTTTCCCTCAGATCTACCAGTCGGAACAATTTACCCGTACCGGGCAACCGGCTTTTTTCGGTATAACGAAAATATTGAAGGTGGCGGTCATGCACCGTGTGACCGATTATTACGGCCCGATTGTGTACACCAATTTTGCCGATCCTAAAGGGGAATATCTGCCGGATAGCCAGGAGAAAGTATACAATGAGTTTTTTCTTGAACTGGATACGGCAGTAACGGCATTGGCCGATTATATAGAGCGGAAACCGGACGCTTCCGAATTTGCGCGTTTCGACATTTTGCTGGATGGCGAATATTCCTCCTGGATTAAGTTTGCCAATTCTCTGCGAATGCGGCTTGCCATGCGTCTAGCGGTGGTATCTCCCGATAAGGCGCGCATGGAATTTGTGAAGGCATTCGAAAATTCGTACGGTGTTTTTGAAACCCCTGATGAGCAGGCTGCTGTCTCCACTCAGAGCGGTTATAGCAATCCGCTTGGCGAGTTGAACCTTGTATGGAAAGAAACGTATATGAGTGCTTCGATGGAATCTATCATGAATGGTTACGATGACCCCCGGCGGAAATCCTATTTTACACACTGTTCGGCTGATGAGTTGAAACAAGAATACAGAGGGATTCGTCAAGGCACTTGCTTTGCTCACAACCGTTACAATGTCTTGTCGAAGCTTACTGTCACTCAAGCTACGGATGCCGTTCTGATGACTGCGGCAGAAGTCTGGTTTCTCCGTGCGGAAGCTGCTTTACGTGGTTGGACTTCGGAAGAGGAGGGCGATTGTTATGAGAACGGGGTAACTGTCTCTTTTCAGCAACACAATGTTACCCAAGTGGATGAATATCTCAACAGCGATAAAGTGGCCTCTGACTTTATAGATGTCTATGATCCCGAGAATAATATAGAAGCCCGTTGTCTGGTATCCCCACGCTGGATAGAGGAGGCCGATGACGAGGTGAAATTGGAGAAGATCATAACTCAGAAGTGGCTGGCTATCTTTCCCGAGGGTTGTGAAGCATGGGCCGAACAGCGTCGTACGGGCTATCCGCGTCTTTTCCCGGTGCGGTTTAATAATAGCAAGAACGGTTGTATCGATACGGAGACTATGATTCGTCGCTTGAATTTTCCCGGTTCGTTGATCACAGAAAACGAAAGCCAATATCGTGCATTGGTCGATGCCTTGGGAGGAGAAGATAATGCCGGAACAAGACTTTGGTGGGATACTGGTCGTAATTGGTGAAAAATGGTTGAAAACGGGCGGATAGAGTGAGGGAATACCCCGGTTTTTGTGCACCGTGCAAAGCTTTCCTCAGAACGGTACTTAAGAGCGCTAAGCACGGTGTATACAGGCGGTATGGACGGTGCTTAGCGGAGGTAAGTACCCTGCTTACGATTACCGGTATGCATAAGTAGTATTATCGTATATTATCCAATCTCCAGATTGCTCATCTTGTCCGTGATTCGGAAGTCGAATTCCGGATATTCGTATAAGCTGAACCGTGGTTCCGTTTTGCCTTCCGTATACGTCCAGATAGTGGCATAATCTTCCGGATCTTCTCCCATTTTTCCTAATTGCCGGAGATAAGCGGCGAGCGATTTATTTTCTACGATATAGATCTGTCCCATTTTATCGATAATGGGGCTGTGGCGGCGTGTTCCGTCATGATCGAAGCGAAGGATACGCTTACCGTCTTCTGTGATACCTATCAGGTTGAATGTCATGCTTTTGCCAATGGCAGGCAGATTGAGTACGCTTCGGTCGGTAGCGAGGAATGGCAGGTGGTGCTTTCTCATAAAACGGTGGATACGGGTAGCCGTGTCTTCTCCATTTTCGAGCAGGGTATATAGCTCGGCAGCCTGCTCGGAGGTGAGTTGTCCGTATATCTTTTCTTCATGTTGTTCCTGCAGAGAACGGCTGTTGGGAGTGAACACCGCATAGTTTTCATTGAAACCTTTTACTGAGAAAGTGTAGTAGCACACCACTCCCAATGAATTGAGCACTTGGCGCAACCGGGTCGTATGCCCCCGTCGGGAAGCTGCTACGGTATAGACCAATTGGTTTGTAATCAGCCAGCCGGCAGAAAGTATCTTGCTGATGGCATCCCGTGCTTCGGGGGTAACTTCCAGTGGTGTCTGGAAATGGGTTTGGATGATGAACTGCTTCACTCCGATGGCAGACGCTTTTTCTTTAAACTCCCGGAGAATCTCTACTAATTCGTCATTGATGCGCATGGGCAGATAGGCTGGCAGGCGGGAGCCGAGACGTACCCGTTGCAATTCGGCATATTTTTCTCCTTCCGGCCGTTCGAGGTTGGCTTTTCGCTTGCGGGCGGCCATTCGGTAGACGGCTTCCAGTATCGTTCGCAATGTTTTGTTTTGGCTCATCAGGGCATCCCCTCCGGTGATCAGTATGTCACGCAATTGGGTGTCTTCCTCAAAGTACCCCATCAGGCGGCGTAATTTTTGGTCCCAACTCTCTTTGGGACGCAACGCTTCGAATTCGAAGTTGAGACGTTCGCTTTGAAAGTCGTACATACGTTGGCAGGAGGCACAAAGTCCGCCGCAGGCACGTCCCATCGTGTCTGGTATCAAAATAGCCACTTCCGGGTAACGGCGGTGGATGTTGTGCCCGTCCGGCAATAGCCAGCCGGCAGCATTCGGCTTTCCGGGTTCTACGATATCTTCCCGTTCCCAGGCGCGAATGTTGCCATATGTCTCTACCAAGCGGGGAGAATAGAGGATATAGCTGCGGATGGCATCGTCATTATATCCGTCACCGGTGATGTCGAGCAGTGAAAGGTAGTAGGGGGTAGCGAAGAAAGGCATACCCTTTTTGCGTGCGCGCGACAGCAAATACATCGTTTCGCTGGAAAGAGAATTCCCCAAAAAGCGATTCAGTTCAGTGGGGCTTTTTACTGCCATCGACAGGTGAAAACGAAAATCATTCCACCATTGGCTGACGAGCTGATATTTTTCGTCATAACTGAGTCCTTCGTCAAACCGGAAACGGGTGGAACCGGATTTTCTGTTTTCAATCTTCTGGATCAGTATGTGCAGTATCCGTTCCTTGTTTTGGGCACGGATCTCCATCACTTCCTCGTTCAGTCCCGTAGGCCAGCGTTCGGTACGGCTCTTTATCCGTTGCGGAGAGGGGAGGGGGATTTCCGTCATTTCAAGTCTTTTGAACAGGTAGAACAGGTCGATGAATAAATCTGTGGCCATGTCGGTGTTTTCCAGATTTCCGGTAAGGAATCGGTGGAGTAATGAAAAGGTTTGCACCGGCATGTCTTGTTCTGTTGAAAGTTCGTGGATACTTCTTCCGTCGTAATTGATAAGGAGTCGAATTTGCTTACCCGTATTGCTTTCTGCTTGTGGATGGAGAGACAGGAATTTATCGAGGTTGTTTTTGAAGTCCGTTTCGTTAGTGGTTTCATTAGCCAGTTGGTAAAGTTCCGGTAGCTCTTGTTGGTATAGTTGTTTAAGTTGAGAAAGGGTGAGAGTTAGCATTTTCTTTTGTTTCATAAGCTATTATTTTTTACAATTGTTAAATTGGCATGTTATTTGCTTATAAATATAATAAAAAAAGCGGAGGAATTTCTCCTCCGCTTTTATGTCACCACGTTATTTTACAGTTATTTTTTATTTTCTAACACTCTGGGTTACATTTATGCTTTTGTATCTTCATTTTTATGCTTGGGCTCTTTCTTGGCCAGCAAAACGATGTTATAAACGTATTCTGTCATCCATTCTTCGGAATAGCCGAGCCTTTCTTTATATTGACGTACGGCCATTGCGGTTTTGTGTACATCGTCTGCTTTCCATACGGTTTTTGTACATACATCGTGCACAGTCTTTGCTGTCATTCCGCGCAGTGTCTTTTTGAATATCGACGGCATACGGAATTTCCATTGCATGAGGTTACCCATCAGCATCATCAAATCGTTGGAAAATCCCTGATACATAAACAGGTAAGCCTGTATATCGTTCTGTGTACGGCAGTTTTTCTTAATGGAAGCATCTATCTCTTTGAAGAATGACTCATTGATACCATAATCTTCCATCAACATTTTGCGGGCAGCGCTTTTTTCGCCCAATCCCAGTTTGCCGCCCTGGGTCGGTATCTTAAACAGACGTTTGAATTGCGCTACATCCGGCAGGAAGCGGATATTGGTGATACCGAGATTTACGGCAATTACCGATTGGAAATATACGCGTGTCAGTGACACGAAATCTTCTACATTACCTACCGCCTTTCCGTTGGCATCGGCTTTTTTCTTGAATAAGTCAGCAAATATGCCCATATATGTATGAATTACAATTTTAAGATTATAAATTATGAATTTCGTATTCCGGTTGCAAAAGTACTAAATAAGTTGATTTACACCAACTATTCGTATTCTGCAATTTATGTTATATTCATTTCTGATAAAAAAGAGGCCTCTCCCCAGCCCTCTCCGGAGGAGAGGGGGCAGATAGATACTCTTATTTAGACTAACTCAGCCAATCAATAGTATACTTGGTACACAGCTTACTGTAAAATTGTCACAAGACTAACTCAGCCCCCTCTCCTACGGAGAGGGTTGGGGAGAGGCTTCATTTCAGCCTGAAATAGAACTTATGATTTTCGAATACCGGCTCCACGATATCGAACCGGATAAACTTGGCCAGCAAATGTTCGGCAGCCCGACGTGAAATTTTAGCTTGGCGGCAATACCGGTTCAATGAAAGCGAACAATTCTTTTCAAGCAAGTCGAGAAGCAGTTGCTCCCGTTCGGTATATTGTATCAATTCTCCTGCCGGGTTGCCACTCTGTTGCCACACGCGGAGGTGTATGGGAGTCGCCAGGATGTTCTCATCCTTAATACGGATATAAGCCAGTGGTTTCCCGGTTTCATCTTTGGCATACACCGGCTTTTTATCACTTTTATCTATTTGAACGATTAATACATTGCGTCCTTCAACATGAAATGTTTGCATGGTATAATGCACCTCCGGCAGGCAATAGAGTTGGGCGGCCGCTTCTATCATATATTTCTCTTCTTCCGAGCGTACACCGGCTATTTTTCCATTGTCTTTTACGCCGATGAGCAAACGGCCCCCATCGGTATTGGAAAAGGCCGACAAGGTGCGGGCTATCTTGCGGGCATCCGAAATTTCAAATTTAAAATCCTGTTGCTGATGTTCGCCTTCAGCTATTAAAGTATGTATGTATTCGGTATCTGTAAGTGGTTTCATGATTGCAAAGGTAAAGAAAAAAGCATAAACCGCCTTTTTTAGCGTTATTTTAGCAGATTAATTCAAAAAAAAGATTGTTTTTATGCGTTTATTTCGGGAAAGAATGTATTTTTGCCAATCATTATTAACGAAGAAAATAAAAAGGATCATGAAAGAATTAGTAGAAAAAATCGCAGCTCTTGTAGCTGACTTTAACAAAGATGCAAATGCACAAATCGAGAACGGTAACAAAGCAGCAGGAACCCGTGCTCGTAAAGCTTCATTGGAAATTGAAAAAGCAATGAAAGAATTCCGTAAAGTATCTTTGGAAGAGTCTAAAAAATAATTAGCTGTATACGAAGAAATGCAAAAGCCGGTCCATGTGAGGACTGGCTTTTTCTTTTTTAATAAGGCTTGCTTTAAGGCAATAGCTTCAAATACTCACCGTATCCCTCTTCTTGCATTTTTTCTTTGGGGATGAAGCGGAGAGAAGCACTGTTGATGCAGTAACGTAATCCGCCTTTGTCCGCAGGACCGTCCGTGAATACATGTCCTAAATGAGCGTCTCCCGTTTTACTGCGGACTTCCACACGTCTCATACCGTGAGAAGTGTCTATGTTTTCTTCGATCAGCGATTTCTCTATCGGTTTGGTGAAGCTGGGCCAGCCGCATCCCGAGTCGAATTTATCGGTAGAAGCGAACAAAGGTTCTCCGGTTGTGATGTCTACATAAATGCCCGGGCGTTTTTCGTCCCAGTATTCATTACGGAAAGCCGGTTCGGTGGCGTTCTTTTGCGTTACGGCATATTGCTCGCTGGTAAGGGTAGAACGTAGTGTGGCTTCATCCTGTTTTTTGTAAATGGGGTTAGCTGTTGTTTTAGGGCTGTTTGCTTTTTTGGCCAGATCGAACAGGGATGGGTCGATGTGACAATATCCTCCCGGATGTTTATCCAGATAATCCTGATGGTAATCTTCCGCTTTATAGAAATTGGCGAGGGGTTTGATTTCTACGGCGAGAGGTTTGGAATACTTCTCGGCCAAGGTCTTTACCGCTGATTGTATGACAGGAAGATCCGCCGGGTCTGTATAGTAAATACCGGTCCTGTATTGTGATCCGTGGTCATTTCCCTGGCGGTTGACGCTGGTCGGGTCTATGGTTTTGAAATAGAGGTCTATCAACAGGGGAAGTCTTACCTTACGGGGATCGTAGGTAACTTTCACCGTTTCGGCAAAATTGGTATTTCCACTGCATACTTGTTCATAAGTAGGATTTGCGATATTTCCGTTGGCATAACCCACTAAGGTGCTCTCAACACCTCCGATCTGTTTCAGAAAATGCTCTGTCCCCCAAAAGCATCCCCCGGCGAAGTATATTTCACTTTGATCTTTCATTTTTTGGTTCTCCTGTTTTTTAAGATTATTACTCTGCACATTTTGTGCATTCATCACTTGCAAATAGCTCGTTAAGAGCAATATGAATATAACGGTTATTTTTATCTCTTTCATATGATATATAACAAATATAACTGTTCTTTTTGACAATGCCGACGGAATTTTTTTATTTATTTCACGCTGCCAGACTGAGAAACAGTTTGGATTTTTATAGGATTTCTCTTTTTGTTTGTTTCGGGCTTCTTCAACCTTCTTTTTTGCCCGTTTGCAACTTTGTCTTTAGTCATATAGACCGGCTCCTAAAAGGAAGACAGACCGAGAATAAACTCAAAATAAACTGATAAAAACTTTTAAGAGGAAAATTTAAACAGGCTCTTTAATGTTACTAATTTTTTTATTTGTAAAATAGGGATTATTAGACTATCAGCGAACGGTTACCTTTCTGGTCTCTCCATCGACTATCACTATGTAAATGCCGGACGGACATTGAAAACTCTTCCTGTTTTCGCTGACCAGTATGCCGTTGGCGGTATATATCCGGATCGATTCGGGATCTCCCGATATATACAGTTCTCCGACACCTCCTGCAACGATGACATCGGTTTTAGGAGGATCGGGCGTTTCAATGCCCACGCCCCGGCTACGTCTGTTCAGGATGTGGCCGGCAATCCTGTCCAGAATAAGCGTATTCTCGATAGAGTTTGAACGGTACATATCGAGGATTCCCTTGGTTCCCGAATAATAGGCAATGGATGACTCTTCGAAGACGCCGTTGTTTTCGAAAGCATTGATATAGCTTTCCAATCTGCTATAATAAGAATCCTCTTTTTCGTATAGCACGTTGCTGTCGAACTCCATTTCCAGTCCCATTCCGAATTTTCGGGCAGTGTTGCAGGCTTGATCCAGCCGGATGTCGGGTATGTCCTTGCTAAAGAAATGGTTCGGTTGTAGGAAAGCGGTATCGAATCCAAATTTTTTCCATAAGTTATATCCGGATGCATTCCAATATGGAATCCAATAGAAGCGTTTGTCCAGTTGATGAATGTATTCGCTGACATCTTTAGGCAGATCTCCGCACTTGGCTGTACTCTCTTCGAGCCAGTAGAAACCTGTCAGTTCCAGATTGTTGTAGGTTTCTTCTGCAAATCGTTCCATCAGTTGGTCTATATACCATTTGGCGGCTGTTATCTGATCGTCTCTGTTTGTGAAATCCAACGTCTTCCCATCAAGACTTCCCCAGTCGGTTTGACCGGTGATGGGCGATACGACTCCAAGTACAATTCGGTGTTTGAATGACGGCTCTCCGATGATCGTTTTGTAATGCTCGATACACGAATTTAAGGCATCGAGAGACTTACCCTTTTCGAATACTCTGTTCAGCAACCATTCCCAGTCGCTTCTTTGGGCATTCCGTGTTCCGTAGCTGGAACCGAATGCTATCTGCCAGCTATCTGTAAATTCGAAAAAGAGAAACGAGTCGAAAAACCATTCCATACGACCATCGGCAAAAGTGTGGACCACGTAAGGACGCAGTTCGTCTTCCGTCCACTCGGGTCGATGGTTACCGCCCTGATAGATGAGGGCCATATCCGAGACTACATCCGTTTTATAAGCAGCTGTTGCCGTACTTGCACCGAGGAAAACGGTAATGACCGTAATGGCGAGTGTGATATATGTTTTTTTTAAAGTTGACATCATTTCTTTTTATGGTTTATGGCTTTTTTTAATATAGGTAATATTGCGTCGACGTATTGTTCGAATCCACAATCGGTGAAATGGATGCCGTCGACAGTCGATTCGCCGTTGGCGGAGATTAATGACCTCCCTTTCACCAGATATATTTTTTTCAGTCCCTGCTTTTTCAGTGATGAAAAGGCTTGGTTCATAGCATCATTTTTGTCCTTAATCTCTTTGGCCATTCTAAGGTCGAACTTAGAATGGGGGAAAATGGGGTCCTCGACAAATATCAAAGGGACGTCCGGATGCTTTTCTCTCAGTATCCGTACAAACTTTTCCGTTTTTTCCAGAATCTGTTCGGGAGATGCATTCGGCACATAATCGAGCACGTAAGCGGATGCATCCACATGGGCCATCATCTCTGCCACTTCATAGTCGATGAAAGCATTGCCACTGAATCCCAGGTTGATGGTTTCTACGTTTAGTTTTCTTCCTATCAGGTTGGTGGCAGCCATTCCGGGACGTGAGGCACAGGCTCCTTGCGTAATGCTGCTTCCGTAAAATACGATGGGTTTTCGGGTATCGGGGTAGGGTAACGAAGGCTGCCCGATGTGAGACGGTGCAGCGACTCCGATCTGCAATGAATGAATCCCGTCGTACAGGGGAAGGTAGAGCATATATTCACGCTCGGTGGCATCCATGCCGGATATGATCTGCCATTGATTGGTTTTACCCGAAGGTTGCGCACTGTTCATAAACCGCCATTTGCCATCGATAAAGCAGTAGAGGTCGAGTCCCTTGATACCGACCGGTGCCATGTGTTTCATGGAATTGTTGAACGTATTTTCCCATTTCACAGCGATCACGGGCGAGTCGGAACGGAAGCGTACTGCAATTCCGGCGGCATTCTGTCCTAAGTTCCATACCGCTTCCCGCGTAGTTGGTTTCAGGAAATAGGGAATACGGGAAAAAAACGGCAGGGAATCGGGGTATATCTTTCCGATAACCGGGAACCGGACGGCATCGAAATATGTCAATGAGTCCGCCCCGGAGGTACCGGACGCCTGTGTGGTACTTCCGAAGAGAATGAGAGTCGATAGACATACATATAGAAAAATCAATGCCAAGCGTTTCATCATCCGGTTATTTTAAGGGAAATTTCATGACGTTTATTTTCTCTACCGGGCGAAGTACATTGTTTACTTTCCAGGTTCTATTTTTGCTGATGTTGAGAGGAAGCGTAGCTCTGAAATCCTTGCTTGACGCGCCGAAAGAGAGCGTATATTCCCCTTTGGATGTAAGCCATTGCGAGTTGGCTTCATCAAATGAGGCCAGATCGTAATCGGTAAATTCAAGTTTTACCGTTTCGCTTTCCCCCGGCTTTAATTCCCGTGTTTTTCCGAAAGTTTTTAGCTCTACACTTGGTTTTTGGATGGAAGTCTGCGGGGCGGAAATGTATAATTGTACGGTCTCTTTTCCGGATACGTTTCCTGTATTGGTTATCTGGATGGTCGCTACCCATTTTTCGTTCTTTCTTTCGAGCTTCGGTTTGCCGAAAGAGAAATTCGTATACGACAATCCGTATCCGAAAGGATAGACGATGGCTTTATTGGCCGTATTGAAGTAGCGGTATCCTACCCAGAT
>PPYF01115020.1_pt1 | contig 13275 bp, 10 predicted proteins | sample 1559871 | NCBI WGS metagenome assembly PPYF01 (sample SAMN08240021, study PRJNA423297) | Human gut metagenome, whole genome shotgun sequencing project. | reverse complement strand
CGGTGATCTTCAGCATCCACTGGCTCTTGACGCGGTGGACGACCTCGCTGCCGCAGCGCTCGCAGACGCCGTTGACGACCTCTTCGTTCGCCAGCACGCACTTGCAGCCGGTGCACCAGTTGACGTTCATTTCCTTCTTGTAGGCCAGACCCTTCTTGTACAGCTGCAGGAAGATCCACTGGGTCCACTTGTAGTACTCGGGGTCGGTGGTGTTGATCTCACGGTCCCAGTCGAAGGAGAAGCCCAGAGTCGTCCTCCCACACCTTCTGCCACTTGGCCTCCACGGCCTTGTAATCATACTTCATTTTTGTAATCAGCTCCAGACTTTTTCTAAAACAATACCAATGATCTATGACAAACTCAGCGATGCGGCGGGCAACCTCTCAGTCTCGCTTCGCTCGACAGCTCCCCTACCGAGGGGAGCCTCTGGCGAAGAGATTAAGCTTTACGAAATGCCAAAGCCTCCCCTCGATAGGGGAGGTGGCACGCCGCAGGCGTGACGGAGAGGTTATCTCCACACCCGAGCTGTTTGCCTTACAGACTGTTATCCGGGGTCAGATACTCCGAGATGTCGATGGGTTCGCCGTCGGCCCACAGGTGCTCGAGGTCGTAGTAGGTGCGGGTGTTGGGCACGAAGACATGGACGATGACGCTGGAATAGTCCAGCAGCACCCAGTTCTTGGAGTCGAAGCCCTCGGTGGTGTGCGGCTCGATGCCGCTCTGGGAAAGCTCGTACTCCACCTCATCGGCCAGAGAGCCGACCTGTGTGGTGGACGTACCGGAAGCGATGACGAAGTAGTCGGTGAGGACAGTCAGGCTGTCCACCTTGAGCACCCGCACGTCCTGCGCCTTCTTCTTGTCGAGGATCTTTGCGATCTCAATGGCAAGGGTCTTGCTGTCGATGTTCTTATCCATAGATGTTTCTCCTTATCATTGTCCGACCGGCTGACCGTCGGTGGTGGTCGCGCCTGCCACATCGGTGTCGCCGCTGAGGATGGCGTCGTCCGACTCCTTATCCAGCTGGCCCACGAACTGGACGTTGGCGCTGGTGGAGGCGGTGCCGTGGGGCCAGCTGTCCGTCACGAGGTTCAGCTCGTCGGCACTCACCGGGCCGGTATAATTGCGGAAATAGGTGTTGAGCAGCTCTGCGATGGAACCGGCGTCCGGCACCACACAGGAGTAGCCGTCAAAGCTCTCGGTCGCGCCCACATTGGGCACGCCCATGAAAACAGGGGTCTGCGCCAGCATGATGTTGGCGCTGTCGATGCGGGTGAAGGACACCAGCATCTTGGCGATGGTGGTCAGATCCATATCCGTGTGGATATAGTTGTTGAAGACCAGCGGCAGCTGGTTGAGCACGTCAGTGATGCCCATGCTGCGCACCCGCTTGAACAGGCCGGCGTAGAAGTAGCGCTGCATATTCAGGCGGTCGATGTCCGAGTTGGAGTAGCCCTGACCGTGGCGGCAGCGGACGAAGAACTCCGCCGATGTGCCGTCCAGATTGCGGTAGCCCTTCTTGAGAGCGCTGCCTGCAAAGGACATATCGTGGGGGATATAGACCTCGATGCCGCCGAAGTTGTCCACCATCTCCACCAGCGCCTGCATATCCACCGTCACATAGTAGTCGATGGGCAGCTTGTACTGGTCATAGATGACCTCAGCCAGCCCTTGATGTCGAACTGGCAGTAGAGGATCATGTCCGTCATGCCGTCGTTGGAGGTGGGGTCGTTGGAGTAGTTGCGGCCCTCCTCGTAGTCGATGCCGCAGACGAGGATGTTCACCACATCGCCCTTGTATTCCTCGAGGGTCTGGATCTCCTCGATGATGGAGGGAGCATCCTCCTCCGGGCGGATATTCTCCTCCACCCGGTTCACCATGCTGGCGGCATACACCACCACGCCTGAGATGACGGCCAGCACCGCCAGCGTCACGACCAGCGGGAGCCAGAGCGGGGTCTTTTTCTTCTTTTTGCGGCGGCGGGGCGGCTCGCTTCTGCCTGCGGGAGACGGGGCACGGGGCGGCTTTGCGCCGCCGCCTGCGCCTGCGCGGCGCAGCGGCTCTGCGGGTCCTTCCTCTGCAAAGAAGTCCGGCTGGGCAGGCTGCACAGGCCGGGACGCGGAGGCTTTTTCGGCCCGCTGTTCCGTCGGGCGGTTGAGTGAACGGTCTGTCTTGATATGACGCGGATTCTGACTCATTCCATCTTATTCCTTCCAAGCGTTTTAGGGAGCAGGCCGGCCGTCGGCCAAAGCTCCTGTGCTCTTTTTAGTATACCATTCTTCCCCACGATTCGCAATCAGCATTCTTTTTTCTGATGGTTCAGGATGTCCTCGTAGGCAGCAGCGGATTCGGGGTCCAGCGGCTTGCCCTGCGAGAGGACGAAATCGTTGGTCTGCCGGAGGGCCGCCAGCATAGCAGCGTCGAGGTCCTTCAGCTCCAGCTTCCGCAGCTTGCCCACGCCGGGCCAGTCCCGCTCCTTGCTGGTCATGTCGGCCAGATAGACCACCTTATCCAGCTTGGACATCCCCGCCTTGCCCGCCGTGTGGCAGGCGATGGCGGAGAGGATGGCTTCGTCCTCCACGCCCCACTGGGTGCGGGCGAGGATGGCGGCACAGATGCCGTGCCAGACCGGGGTGGGCCGGGCCTCTCCGCCCTCGGCGTACTGGGGATACTGGCGCATCAGCGCACGCATCTCGTCTTTGGAGATCTCTTTCGCAGCGTCATGGAGCAGCGCAGCCAGCGCGGCCCTGTTCTCATCCACGCCGTGGCGCTTGGCCAGCTTGACGGCCATCTTTTTCACATTCAGGGTATGCTCGTAGCGCTTGTCACTCAACCGGCTGCGCACAAGCTCTTTTGCCTGTTTCTGGTTCATTTGTGACTTCTTCTCCTTTGGTGTAAAGCCCCTCGCGCCGGATGACCCGGCGCACCGAGGCCGGAAGCTCTTTTTCGCATTCCTCTCCGGCCGCGAGCCGGGCGCGGAGGGCGCTGGACGCCATGGGCAGAGCTTCCACCGGCGCGAACAGGATGCGGCTCCCGCTTTCGTCCAGCTGGCGGGCCTTTGCGTGGAGCGCCGGGTCGTCGCCGACGTTCCGGCTCGTGACCACCAGACGGGCCAGCTTCAGGATGTCCTCCCAGCGGCACCACCCGTCGAAGCTGAGCAGCATATCGCTGCCGATGGCCAGATACAGCTCATCGCCGGGGTTCTCCCGGGCCAGCTTTTCCAGCGTGAGTACGCTGTAATTTTTCCTGCCCAGCGCGGCCTGCTCCACTTCCCAGCCGCTGACTTCGAGGCCGAAGCCCAGCTCCCGGGCCAGCGCGGCAAAGCATTACTTCAGCAGGTCGGCGTAGGCGCTGTCCTTCTTTTTCTGGAGGTAGAGCACGAACTTGGAGCCGATGACCTGCACACAGTCGGCGCCGGTGGCCTCCGCCAGCTTGACGGAAGCCTCACGGGCGTTGTACATGCTGCTCTCCAGCACCTTCAGCTTGATGAGTTCGCGGGCCTCGAGGCAGTCCTTGACGCCCTGGATCATGGTCTCGTCGATCTCGCCCTTACCCACGATGAATACGGGGTCCATGGTGTTTGCCTTGCCGCGCAGGATCGCGCGCTGTTTGCTCGTCAGCATAATTGTAGTTTCTCCTTTGTGATTCGTTTTATTTTAATATTCAGTATTGGTTGCAAAAAAGGAACATCCGTCGCGCAGCGACTTCAAATCGGAGAAACGAGAAAAAAGCGTTTAGCGAAGCGGCTAGCTTTTTTCCGTTTCGACTACTCCTTTGGGGTCTGAAAGGGGCGAGCAGCCCCTTTCTCGTGGATCCAGCGCGTCGAAATCGCTGGCGGTTTTCTGGTTCTCTTTTGGCGGCAAAAGAGAACATCACTCCGCTTTCTTCAAAAACTCCGGCAGCTGCTTCTCCATCTGGGCCAGCGCATTGCCGCGGTGGCTGATGGCGTCCTTTTCGTCGGGGGTGAGCTGGGCGTAGCTGCGGCCCTCTGTGTTGGGGCGCTTGCCGGTCCTGCCCACGCCGCACTCGGCCGGGATGAACAGCGGGTCGTAGCCGAAGCCGTAGTCCCCGGCCAGCCGCTCGAAGGCCACCCTGCCCGGGCACTCGCCCCGGCAGGTGAGATGCTGGCCGGTGGGCAGGATGAAGCAGACCGCTGCCACGAACTTCGCGCCGCGCTGCTCCGCCGGGACGTCCTTCATCTCCTCGAGAAGCTTGTCGTTGTTGGCCTCGTCGTCGCCGTGATGGCCGCAGTAGCGGGCGCTGTAGACGCCGGGCGCACCGCCCAGCGCGTCCACGCAGAGGCCGGAGTCGTCGGCGATGGTGGGCAGGCCGCTGGCCTTGCAGATGGTCTCGGCCTTGATGAGGGCATTCTCCTCAAAGGTGGTGCCGGTCTCGTCCGGCTCGATGGTGATGCCAAGCTCCTTCTGGCTGACCACCTCGTGGCCCTGTGCCTCGAGGATGCGCCGCAGCTCGCGGAGCTTTCCGGCGTTGCCGGTAGCTGCACAAATTCTCATCGGGTTGCTCCCTTTCTATGTCTGTTGCCCCCTGCCCTCGGCAGCAGGGCACTACTGTCTCCGGGGCATCGAGCCTTGCTCGTCCAGCGTCGGCCTGCCCGGCACGCCAGTGGTGCTTCGCACCCGGGTTGCGGCACCCAGCGTCTGCTTCACTGTCGCTCGCATCCTGCTGGCCGCTGCCCCAACAACTCCTCCCTGTTTCCGCCACTGGCGGCGGTCGTCGTCGTTGCCCCTCTTGGGGAGAGGTGTCACCGCAGGTGACGGAGAGGGCTCAATGCTTCCATCCCGTGCGGGGAATCAGCTCTTCCACAAAGCCCTCCGGGGTGAAGGGAATGAGGTCGTCGATGCCCTCGCCCACGCCGATGAACCGCACCGGCAGGCCGAGGCGCTGCTTGACGGCCACCACGCAGCCGCCCTTCGCCGTGCCGTCGAGCTTGGTGAGGATGATGCCGGTGGCGTCGGCGGCCTTGCAGAATTCCTTGGCCTGACTGATGGCGTTCTGGCCCGTGATGGCGTCCAGCACCAGCAGCGTCTCGAGACTGGCCTCGGGCGCGGCCTTCTTGACGCTCCGGCTGATCTTGGACAGCTCATTCATCAGGTTCGACTTGTTGTGCAGACGGCCTGCGGTGTCGGCGATGACCATGTCATAGCCCCGGGCGGCGGCGGACTTCACGGTGTCGAAGATGACAGCGGCAGGGTCCGCACCCTCGCCTGCCTTGACGATGGGCACTCCGGCCCGACCGGCCCAGATCTCCAGCTGCTCGCTGGCGGCGGCGCGGAAGGTGTCGCCTGCGGCCAGCATGACCTTTTTGCCCTGACGGGTGTAGTAGTCGGCCAGCTTGGCGATGCTGGTGGTCTTGCCCACGCCGTTGACGCCGATGACGAGGATGACGGCGGGGTGGCCGTCCAGCGCCATCTCGGCCTCCGGGCGCATCTCGTCGGCGATGAGGCCGCGCAGAGCGTCGGCCGCCTGTTCGCCGGTCTTGAGGCCCTTTTCCTGCACCCGGTCGCGGAGCGCATCCACCAGCTTGATGGCCACATCGCCGCCCACGTCGGCGAGGATGAGCTGCTCTTCCAGCTCATCGTAAAGGTCGTCGTCGATCTTGCTGCCGGTGAGGGTGTTCATGATGCTGCCCCAAAAGCCCGTGCGGGTCTTTTCGAGGCCATCCTTCATTTTGTCCTTTTCTTTTTTGCCAAATCCAAAGAGTCCCATTGGTTCTCTCCTTAATATGTTTTGTTGCCCTCTCCGTCTGCTTCGCAGCCACCTCTCCCAGAGGGAGAGGCTCTGGCGTGCCGGTCAGGCTCACGCGGGACGAGAGAAGTTTTTTGTATCGGAAACAGTAGTGCCCTGTTGTCAAGGTCAACGGATGCTAACCTCTGTAGCAAGGCCCGGCATTTTATGCCCAATCAGACTTTCAGCGGCCAGCTCAAAGTTTCCCGGTCTGACAATGGCTCCCCCTCTGGGGGAGCTGGCGCGGAGCGCCTGAGAGGGCTACTTTTATTATACCTACGAAACCATCTCCGCGTCAACCTGTTCAAGGTCGAGCTTGAGCAGCTTGGAGACGCCGTCCTCCTGCATGGTGACGCCGTAGAGGACATTGGCGGCCTCCATCGTGCCGCGGCGGTGGGTGATGACGATGAACTGGGTCTTGTCGCTCACCCGGCGGAGATACTGGGCAAAGCGGACGACGTTGGCGTCGTCCAGCGCGGCTTCGATCTCATCGAGGATGCAGAAGGGCGCAGGGTTGACGGCAAGGATGGCGAAGTAGATGCTGATGGCCACCAGCGCCTGTTCGCCGCCGGACAGCGCCTCCAGATTCTTGATGACCTTGCCCGGCGGGGCCACCCGGATGCCGATGCCGCAGGCGAGCACATCGCTCTCGTCCTCGAGGACGAGGCTGGCCTCGCCGCCGCCGAACAGCTCCGTGAAGACCCGCCCGAAGTTCTCGTTGATGGCTCGGAAGCTGTCGGTGAAGATGTCCCTCATCTGGTTCGACAGGCCGTTTATCATCCGGGTCAGCTCGTTTTTGCTGCCCTCAACGTCCTCCACCTGTGCCCGGAGGGCATCGTAGCGGGCTTTGACCTCCTGATACTCCTCGATAGCGCTGACGTTGACGCTGCCCAGTGCGCGGATCTTTCCGCGCAGGTCGGCCACCTGTGCCCGGAGGGCGTTGATGTTCTCGAACTCCACACAGAGCGCCTCGGCCTGCGAGAGGGTCAGCTGGTACTCGTCCCAGAGCTTTGCGGCCATCTGGTCGTATTCGCTCTCGGCGGCGGCCTTCCGCTCGGCCAGACGGGCCATCTCCCGGCCCATCTCTTCCCGCTCGTCGGAGGCGGCACGGCCCTTGGCCAGCGCCTCGGTCTCGCTCTTCTGACAGAGCAGCCGCTTCTCGGTGGCGGCACGGATCTCCGCCTCCTTCTCGGCAATGAGTCCGGTGCTGTCCACCTTGGCCCGCCGGATGGCTTCGATCTCCTCCTGACAAGCCCCGCTGCGGGCAGCAAGGGCGGTGAGGCTCTCTTCCAGCGCAGCGCGGCGGCTCTCGGCGTCCTTGGCCTGCTTTTCCAGCGCCTCGATCTGGCTGCGGGCCAGCTCGGCGTCCTTCTGGCGGGCCAGCTGCTCCATCCGCTTGGCACTCAGCCGCTCGGCGAGGCTCCGCTGCCGGGCAAGGAAGGCGTCGTCGCCCTCGGCGATGCGTTCCAGCTCTGCCGTGCGGGCGTCGATGTCGGCGGCGAAGGCCGCTTCCTGCTTCTCTGCCTCGTCGGCCCGGGCGCGGGCGGCTTCCAGCTGGGCCTTCCACCGCTCCATCTCGTCCTGACGGCCTGCAAGAGCAGCTTCCGACTGCGTCACAGCCGCCTCAAGCCGTTTCTGCTCGGCCTCGGCGCGGACACGGTCATTGGCGGCAGTGATGATCTCGCTCTCGGCGGCGGTCAGCTCTGCGGCCAGCGCATCGGTCTGCGTCTTCAGCTCGTCGGTGCGCTCCTGTGCCGCGAGGCAGTCCTTCTGGAGCTTGGCGGCCTTGACCCGCAGCTCTTCCATCTCCTGCCTGCGGGTGAACAGGCCCGCCGACCGCTGGACGCTGCCGCCGGTGAAGCTGCCGCCTGCGTTGATGACCTGACCATCCAGCGTCACCACCTTGTTGTGGTAGCCCAGCTCCCGGGCCACCCGGGAGGCTTCGTTGATGTCGTCCACCACCACGATGCGGCCCAGCAGGTTCGACACGATGTTGGCGTAGCGGGGGTCTGCCTTCACGAGGGTGGAGGCCAGCCGGGCCGAACCGGAGAGGTTTCCCCGGAAAAAGCCGGGCTGGACGGTATCCAGCGGCAGAAAGGTGGCACGGCCCGCATTCTCGCTGCGGAGGAGGGCGATGCCAGCCTTGGCGGCGGCTTCGTTCTCCACCACAATGTTCTGCAAAGCGCCGCCCAGCGCCGTCTCGATGGCCACTTCCCGGCCCGGCTCGACGCTGAGGATGGACGACACCGGCCCGATGATGCCCCGCAGGCGGCGGGCCGAGGCGGCGCGCATAACGGTCTTGACCGAGTTCTGGTAGCCGTCCATGTTCTTTTCCAGCTCTTTCAGCACGCCGAGGCGCTGGCGGGCGGCATCCAGCTCCCGGCCCAGCTTCTGCTCAGCGGCATCGGCCTCGCTGAGGGCGGCTTTCCGGCCCTTGAGTTTGAGGCTGAGGCCCGCCCTGACGTTGGCCAGCTGCTTTTCGTTCTCGTCCAGCAGCTTCCGGTACTGGATGGTATCGGCGAGGTCCTGCTTTGCTTCATCCCGCTGGGCCTCGAGGGCCTCAGCGTTCTCGGCGAGGGTGGGCAGCTGCTGCTGCGCCGCCTCAGCGGCGGCCTCGGCAGCGGCTTTCGCCACCTGTGCCTCAGTGCGCTTGGCAGTCAGGTCGGCCACCTCTGCCCGCAGGGTGTCCCGGCGGGCACCGCTGGCGTTGTTCTCACTGGTCAGCCGCAGAAGCTCTGCATCCAGCTCGGCCAGCTCTGCGGCCAGTTTCTCCCCTGCTGCCGCCATCGACCGGGCCACGGCGCGGTGGCGTTCCAGCGCGGCGGCGGCCTCGGTGCTGTCCTGCTCCCCGGCGGCGATGTCCGCCTGTAAAGCAGCAGCGCTCTCCTCGTTGCGGACGATGTCGTTTTCCAGCACGGCGATACGGCTGTCGCTGCCGTTCAGTTCTTCGGTGATGCTGCGAATATCCCCATTCAGGCGCTCGACGGCGATGGTCAGCTGCTGTGCCTGCATACGGATCTTCTCAGCCTCGGCTTCGGCGGCCTTGGCCTCCCGGTCGAACCGCTCATAGTCGGCCTGCGCGGTCTCATAGTCCCGCACCTGACGGCGGACGGCCTCCCGGGCGCGGTGGACGCCGTCGGTCCAGAGGGTAACTTCCAGCGTCTTGCGCCGGGCGCTCAGCTCGAGGAAGCGCTGGGCCTTTTCGCTCTCTTTTTCCAGCGGGCCGACCCGGGCCTCCAGCTCGCCGAGGATGTCCCGCAGACGCTCGAGGTTCTCGGCCGCTGCGGCCAGACGGCGCTCGGCCTCGTTCCTGCGGTAGCGGTACTTGGCGATGCCGCAGGCCTCCTCGAAGATCTCGCGGCGCTCGCTGCTCTTTGCGGCGACGATCTCCGCGATGCGGCCCTGCCCGATGACGGAGTAGCCATCCCGGCCGATGCCGGTATCCAGCAGCAGCTCGTAGATGTCTTTGAGGCGGCAGACCTGACCGTTGATGGTGTATTCGCTCTCGCCGGAGCGGTAGTATTTGCGGCCGATGACGGCCTCATCAGCGTCGATGTCCAGCGTGTGGGCGCTGTTGTCCAGTGTCAGACGCACCATGGCAAAGCCCATGGCCCCCCGGCGGCGGGTACCGCCAAAGATGACGTCCTCCATCTTGCCGGCAGCGCGAAGCTGGCGGGAGCTGGTCTCGCCCAGCACCCACCGCACCGCGTCCGACAGGTTCGACTTGCCCGAGCCGTTGGGGCCGACGACGCCGGTGACGCCCTCGTCGAACCGTATCCGGACCTTGTCCGGAAAGCTCTTGAAGCCTTGGATCTCCAGTTCCTTGAACACCATTTTACTTTTCCTTAATGACGCCCAGCAGCTTCAGGGCCTCCCGGGCAGCGTGCTGCTCTGCCATTTTCTTACTGCGGCCCTCGCCCCGGGCGATGCAGTCCGAGTTGAACCGGACCGCCACCACGAAGTGCTTGTCATGGTCGGGGCCGGTCTCCTGCTCCACCACATAGCTCAGTTTCTCTTCGGGGTTCTGCTGGACGATCTCCTGCAGACGGGTCTTGTAGTCAGCCTCGGCGTGCTTGCCCTCAGTGATGAAGGGCAGGATGAAGCCCTTGGCCACCTCCATGCCGCCGTCAAGATAGAGGGCGGCAATGACAGCCTCGAAGGCGTCCGACACGACGCTGGGGCGGGTGCGTCCGCCGCAGCGCTCCTCGCCGCGGCCCAGACGCAGGTAGTCGCCCAGATGGATCTCCTGCGCAAACTGGAACAGCGCCCCCTCGCTGACGAGGCTGGCACGGATGCGGGTCAGGTCGCCCTCGGGACGGTCGGCGTAGGCGTGGAAGAGGTAGTCTGCCGAAACGATCTGCAGCACGCTGTCGCCCAGAAATTCCAGACGCTCATTGTGCTTGACCGGCGGGCGGGTCTCGTTGGCGTAGCTGGTGTGGGTGAGCGCCGTTTCCAGCAGCTCCGGGTGCTTGAACTTGTAGCCAATGATAGTTTCCAACGGATGGCTCATGTCTTTTTAACTCCCTTGATTCTTTGTCAGCGTCCTTGCCCTCTCCGTCATTGCTTCGCAATGCCACCTCTCCCAAGGGGAGAGGCATTGGCTCCCCTTTTAAGGGGAGCTGGCGCGAAGCGCCTGAGAGGGCAAGCTCGTTTCCCCTTTACTCTTTTGTTGCCGTATTTAATTCATCCAGCGCAGTCTGCATGGTGCCGCACAGGTCGTTTTCCACGCAGATCTTTGCCTGCCGGATGGCGTTCTTGATGCCCTTGGCCTTGGAGGAGCCGTGGGCCTTGATGACCGGCTGCTTTGCGCCGAGGAAGGGTGCGCCGCCGTACTCCTCGCTGTCCATCTGATGCTTGAGGCCGGACACGCTGTTCTTCAGCAGCAGGAAAGCCAGCTTTCCGCCCAGATTTTTCAGGAACATCTCCTTCAGCATCCCCAGCAGCATCTTGGCCACGCCCTCGGTGAGCTTGAGGATGACGTTGCCGGTAAAGCCGTCGCAGACGACGACGTCCACGTCGCCGTTCGGCACATCCCGCGGCTCGATGTTGCCCACGAAACGGATGCCCGGGGTGGTCTTGAGGAGCTGGTGGGCCTCCTTGAGCATGGGCGTGCCCTTGCTCTCCTCCGCGCCGTTGTTGGCCAGCGCCACGCTGGGGGAGGTGCGGCCCTCTACCTTGTTCACATAGCAGCTGCCCATGACGGCGAAGGCAGCCAGCATCTCGGGGCGGCACTCCACATTCGCGCCGCAGTCCAGCAGCAGATAGGCCTTATTCTTGGCAGGCACCATGGTGGCCAGCGCCGGGCGCTTGATGCCCCGCAGGGTGCGGACGATAAGGCTTGCGCCCACATGGAGCGCGCCGGTGCTGCCGGCCGAGACGAATGCGTCGCCCCTGCCCTCCTTCAGCAGGTTCAGGCCCACGACGATGGAGGAGTCCTTCTTGGTGCGGATGGCCCTGGCCGGCTCGTCGCACATCTCGATGACCTCGGTGCAGTTGACCAGCTCGATGCCGTCCAGCGGGATGTTGTTGTCCGCAGCAGTCTTGCGGACAAGGGCCTCGTCGCCCACGCCGATGAGCTGGACGCCATACTCCTTGACAGCTGCGGCTGCGCCCTCCAGCACAGCCAGCGGGGCGTTGTCGCCGCCCATCATATCCACGATGATCTTCATAGGTTTCATCCTTTCTGTCAGCGTCCTTGCCCTCTCCGTCATTGCTTCGCAATGCCACCTCTCCCAAAGGGAGAGGCTTTTGGCTCCCCTTTTAAGGGGAGCTGGCGCGAAGCGCCTGAGAGGTCCTTCCGGGCCAGCGCTCTATGGGAGCGCTCCTGAGAGGGCAAGCCCGCTGCCCGTTCAGAAATTGTTCGCATCCAGCCACTGCTGGAAGCTGGCCACGGCGCGTTCAGCCACGGCCATGTAACGCAGGCGCTTGTCCCGCGGGCGGGTCTCGGCGGGCAGCGGGGGCAGGATGCCCATGTTCGCGCCCATCGGCTGGAAATGCTTGTTCTCGGTGGTGAGGTACTGGATGAGCGCGCCGCACATGGTATCGATGGGCGGCGCGGGCAGTTCTTTCCCCTCCAGACGGGCGTAAAGGCTGCGGGCCGCCAGCAGGCCGCAGGCCGCGCTCTCCATATAGCCCTCAAAGCCGGTGATCTGGCCCGCGAAGAAGACATTTGGGTGCTCCTTGAGGTACAGGCCGGTGCTCAGCACCCGGGGCGCGTCGAGGAAGGTGTTGCGGTGCATGACGCCGTACCGGACGAACTCGGCGTTCTCGAGGCCGGGGATCATGCTGAACACCCGCTTCTGCTCCCCCCATTTCAGGTTGGTCTGGAAGCCCACGATATTATACAGCGTCCGCTCCTTATTTTCAGCCCGGAGCTGGACGTTGGCCCACGGGCGGTGGCCCGTGCGGGGGTCGATGAGGCCCACCGGGCGCAGCGGGCCGAACCGCATGGTGTCCGCGCCCCGCGCTGCCATGATCTCGATGGGCATACAGCCCTCATAGACCGTGACGGTGTCGGCCTTCTTGCCGTGGGCGTCGGGGTCGGGCTGTGCGCCCTGCTCTGCCCCTGCATCAAAATCGTGGAGGGGAGCGCGCTCGGCAGAGGCCAGCGCGGCGTGGAAGGCCTCGTACTCGGCCTTATTGAAGGGGCAGTTGAGGTAGTCGGCCTCGCCCCGGTCGTACCGGGAGGCGGCAAAGACCTTCTCGTAGTCGAGGCTCTCCGCCGTCACGATGGGGGCCACAGCGTCATAGAAGTGGAGGCGCTCATCTCCGGTGAGGCGTCCGATCTCGTCCGCCAGCGCGCCGTCGGTCAGCGGGCCGGTGGCCACGAGGACGGGGGCGCTCTCATCAATGTGCTCCACCCGCTCGCGGTGGACGGTGATGCCCGGGCATTCCTCCACCATCCGGGTGACTTCGGCGCTGAAGGTGTCGCGGTCTACCGCCAGCGCACCGCCTGCGGCCACGCGGGCCGTCTCGGCGGCATTCAGGAGCTGGCTGCCCATCCGGCGCATCTCCTCCTTCAGCAGGCCGGAGGCGGAGTCCAGCCGCTCGGCCTTGAGGCTGTTGGAGCAGATCAGCTCCGCGAAACCCTCGCTCTTGTGGGCCGGGGAGAAGTGTGCGGGCTTCTGCTCGTAAAGCTCCACCTGCACGCCCCGGCCCGCCAGCCAGAGGGCCGCTTCGCAGCCCGCCAGACCGGCGCCTAATACGGTAACTTTATAGTTGCTCATTTAATATCCCTTTTATCTCACTTCAAGCTCAAGGCAGTCAGCGAAGACTTTCCCGCACTGCCAAAGGCTCCCCTCGATAGGGGAGCTGTCTGCGAAGCAGACTGAGAGGTTCACTCTTAATCGCCCTTTTTCGGCACCGGCATCTCGAAGCCGCAGCCCTCCTTTGCGCAGTAGAGCTTGGAGCCTTTGCGGAAGAGGGTGGAGCCGCACTTCTCACACTTAGTGGGTACCGGCATATCCCAGGTCATGAAGTCGCAGTCGGGGTAGCGCTCACAGCCGTAGTAGATGCGGCCCTTGGCGCTCTTGC
>PPYF01028774.1_pt1 | contig 13276 bp, 13 predicted proteins | sample 1559871 | NCBI WGS metagenome assembly PPYF01 (sample SAMN08240021, study PRJNA423297) | Human gut metagenome, whole genome shotgun sequencing project. | reverse complement strand
GGCGATGCCGGACAGTCGCGTGCTATACGTCGCAGGCTTCTTATGTCTTCATCGGACAGCTCCTGTGGCTTCTCGATGGCTTTTATCATCAGGTCGTTAAGCGAATCCATTGCAGGGATAATTACCAGTTGCCCAAGGTGGCGTTGAATATGAGTTCTACAAGTTCTTTTGAAATCTGTTGGCAGAGGTCGTCCTGTACGTCGGTCAGCATCAGTGTGGCGTCGAAGTCTCTGTAGGCCGTGAAGGTCTGGTCGATATCATTCTTGTCGTTTCTATTGTCGGTATATTTCACCCTTACCGATATTGTCAGGCGCGTCTGCGATGCATAGGCGTCTTCGGTCACGGCCTGCGGCGAGAGGTTATAGCCGGTAATCTCGCCTTCTATCTGGAGGTCGGATGGGCCGTCGGTTGTGCGCAGGCGCGTGTTGCGCGATATGTAGTCGAGCAATTCGTTTTCAAAGGTCTGCTGTAATGGAGGATACACGAGAGCTGCACGGATTGGGAAATCCGACACACTCACGGTTTTATACACATTGTAGTCGATGGCGGAGCCGTTGAGCTTGTAAGAAGGAATGCACCCTCCCATTATCATGGCTATGACCATGCACATAAGTGTGTTGAGGCTTTTATTCCAGTCCATATTCTTTGATTTTTCGGTAGAGGGTACGTTGTGAAATCTTGAGTTCGTCAGCAGCAGCCTTGCGGTGGCCGCCATTGCGTTCGAGGGCGTCGCGGATGGCCTCGCGTTCCTGATCTTGCAGGGTCTGGGGGTGTTCGGTTTTTGCAGTCGTTGCCTGAGCCGCCGGTTCTTCGGAGTAGCTTACGAATCCGTCGCCCTCACTGAGGTCGTGTATGAATCTGTCTTGCGGTTGGCTGAAGTTGTGGGCGGTTTTGTGGAAGATAGGTGGCATTGAAGCCGGGCTGTCCTCGATGTTTTCATCCTGCATCAGTTGCGGCCGCGTGGTAGTGAGTGCCTTGGTCATAGGTACGGTGGCATGGCTGCTGTCGCTGTGTTCGGATGCCGTCCCGCAGCTGTCGATGCGCGACTCCAGTTCGTCGATACGCGATTGCAGGCGCATTATCATGCTCATAAGCATCTCTCTCTCGTTTTCATAGCTGTGCGCGCGGTTTATTACAGCCGGAGCGGTAACAAAGGCATTGTCGGGAAGATAGCTTCGCAGGGTGTCGGAGCTTACTTCTTTGCCGGCTTCAAACAAGGCCACTTGCTCCACGACGTTCTTCAGCTGGCGTACGTTTCCGGGCCAGCGGTATCGGTCGAGTACGGCCTGGGCTGTATCAGAGAAGCTCACCGCAGGCAGACGCCATCGTTCTGCGAAGTCAGTCGCAAACTTGCGGGCGAGTAGATTTATGTCGTTACCACGGTCGCGCAGTGGCGGTATATTGATTTGCACGGTCGACAGGCGATAGTAGAGGTCTTCACGGAAGCGTCCTTCCTCTATGGCCTTTAGCATATCGACATTTGTGGCCGCTACCACGCGTATGTTGGTCTTCTGCACCGTCGATGAACCGACTTTCAGAAACTCACCGGTCTCAAGCACACGGAGCAGGCGCGCCTGGGTAGTGAGGGGTAACTCAGCCACCTCGTCAAGGAATATCGTGCCCCCGTTTGCCTCTTCAAAGTAGCCTTTACGAGATGCGACAGCACCGGTAAATGCTCCCTTTTCGTGACCGAAAAGCTCGGAGTCAATGGTGCCTTCAGGTATTGCACCGCAGTTGACGGCAATATACTTGGCGTGCTTGCGTGGAGAATAGGCATGTATTATTTTTGGAAAAAACTCCTTGCCCGTACCGCTTTCGCCGGTCACCAGCACCGACAGGTCGATGGGAGCAACGCGCAGTGTGCGCTCCACCGCCGCTAATAGTGCCGGTGCGTTGCCCACTATGCCGTATCGCTGCTTGGCCTGGAGCACTTCTGCCGATGGGCGTGAGGGTGTCATTTCCATGAGCGCATTTCGTAGGTTTTGGCCTTGAGCCATTCTCCGAATTCTTCTGTTGAACCTTGGTGTTTCTGCTGTTCTTCCACGCTTATGGGGTTGCCAACCGATACATGGATGGTAGAATTGCACTTGCGCCATACCTCGGATGGCAGGCGTAGTGTGCGCAGCTGCCAGAATGTGACACCGAGCAGGTTGAACATGAACGAGTTGGTGCCGTGGAAGTAAATGGGTATCACAGGCACTTTGAGCTGTTCTATAAGGCGTATGATGTTAGGTTGCCATTCGCGGTCATTGAGCTGCCACTTCCAGTTGACTTTCGACATGGCTCCGGCCGGGAAGAATCCTATAGGGTGCCCGCTGCGCACCTGCTTGATGGCTTCTCTGATGCCGCGGATCGACACAGCCTTCTTATCAGGGTCGTCACTGGCTGTCTGGTCGACGGCGATGAAGTTGGGACGCATGGCTGTAATATGGTTCAGCACCATATTAACCATTACCTTGTATTGCGGGCGTCGGGAGGCTACCATATGGATGAGCGATATGCCGTCGAGCGCGCCGAAGGGATGGTTTGAAACGGTAATGACGGATGGTCAAATCCGCGCGAATGCACGTCATTCACCTTGTCAACATCGAGCCAGTGGAGCACTCGGTTGACAAGTTTCTCATGCCCTTTCAGCTTCGGCACGAGTTCAATGACATCTTCAGCGTCGAGCACGGTGCGTTTCACCGGTTTTGCTTCGGCAGCCACGGGGATGTTTTTATCTGAATTTTCTGACATAATCAAAAATATCTATTTCTTTGCACGCCAATATGCTTGCAACTTGCAAAATTACAAAAAAATATTGAGATTAGAAAACTCGGAAATTTTCTCACAACTCTGCGAACAATTTATCTTTGCCGTATGTTTGAATAGTACATAGCAAAAATTACTTTTTCCATTGCAAAAATGTGATAATGATTGGTTTATTCTAACGAGGCGACGTCGAGAGGACTGTCGCCTCGTTGGAGTTTATACCGTTACTGAAAAAAGGTTATGTACCGTGATTCGGAAACTTATGCGGTCTTTTCGTCGGTTATGAGCATATATCCGAGTCCCAGCCTATTGGCGATGCATGATCCGAATCCTCCCAGCTTGCGTCGCATCCGGGATATGTTGGTGTCTACGATTCGCTCGTTGGCACCGGTGCCGTCGGGCCACACTTTCTTGAATATTTCTATGCGCGAGGTGTATGTGTTGGCATTGCGCAACAGTAGTTCAAGGATAGCGAACTCCGTGTTTGATAGATTGACAAATTCTTCTTTGATGGTTACGGTTTTGCGCGATGTGTCAATGCGCATGGCGCCGATGTTCACTATGTCTCCGCGTTCTTCCGGAGTGCGTGGGTCGCGTGAATAAGCCCAACGGCGCATTACTGCTCTGATGCGGGCCAGCATCTCGCGCAGAGAAAAGGGCTTGCAGATGCAATCGTCGGCTCCGGCGTTGAGAGCATCTATCAGGGTGCGTTCCGACTTATAGTTTGAATAAAAGATGATGCCGAGGTGTTCGCCTGCATGTGAGCTTTTAATTTGCCCTATAAGCTGGAATCCCGAAGGCTCTTGCGAAGCACCGTCTATGAGGATGAGGTGATAGTCGCGGAGGTCGCGAATGTTCACCCGGTCGGTACGCCTTTCGACGACAACATTGTATCCCTCACTGCGCAGATTGAGTAGGAGGAGGTCTGTTATAGCCTCGTCCTCATCAATTATTAATATGTTGCCCAGCGATGTCTGAGGTGCCATGTTTGTGATGATTGGTTTATTGACTCTGTGTGTTGTATAATCTCTTTGATGAACTTGAACGGTTCTTCAAAAAACTTTACACAAAGTAAATGTAAAATTTTCAAAATGGCAAGTTTGTAACAGTGAATTATAGGGTTTGTCACAGAAATTTAACCAAAAGTAGCTTAAAATATAATAAAAACAATCAATTTGCCATTTTTGATACTTATAAGTGTGATACATACACTATTAGGCGTTTCACCAGCTTTCGGCGGCAGCAAGCGTGAATACTGAAACCGCTCCGGCTCCGGCCTGCACAAGAACCTCGGCCGCCTCACTGACGGTGGCTCCCGTGGTGAGTATATCGTCCACTATTCCTACATGTAAACCGGCAATCTCAGCTCCGGCGCGCATCTCCATAAGTCCCCTGACATTATGTAGGCGTCCCTGACGGCTGTGCTGTGTCTGCGACCTGTGGCCTCGCTTAGCTTTTAAGCATCGCGACATATTTACACCTGATTCTACAGCTATGGTTTTGGCTATTATATCGGCCTGGTTATATCCACGCCGCATGCGTTTCCACCAGTACATGGGTACAGGTACGAGCAAGTTAACCCCATTGAGAGCATTCTCTTGCAGGAGGCTGTGTGCATACATCTGTGCAAGTCCCTTGATAAGTTCCGGACGGTTATGGTACTTCCCTTCTCGTATAAGGCTGCAAACAGCGCTCTCGTTGGTATAAGTCAGCCACGGGTATACGTTGTTTACGGGCACTGTTCGTGGCAGGCGTGCGGCCCGCAGGTCGGCACGGCTCATCATGCACAGAGGCAGCCCGGCCACACAGTGCATACACAGGGTCTGCTCGCCGTCGAGAAGTTCGCGTCCGCAGGCTTCGCAGAGTCTCGGGGCGACCATTCCGATTATGACATCGAGCAATCTCATCCTGTCGGGGGGTGTGAGAGGGGTCAGAGCACATAAAGCTCCGACGACTTGAAGCGTGGCAGCGGAGCAAGGTACACTGTGCCGCTACGTATGTCGGCCGGAGAGGATGCCGGTACTATTGACACCGAACGTAGCGCATTGATGACAGTAGCCATTGCAGTTTCGGGCGTGTTGTTGTCGTGGCTGAGATGGCAAAGGAAGATATGGCGCAATGTTGGACGATACGTTTCGGTTATGTATCTTGCCGTGACAGCATTGTCCATGTGGCCGATTGCTGAGCGTATGCGGGCTTTAAGATATTCAGGGTAACGTCCTGAGGTAAGCATTTCTTCGTCATAGTTGGACTCAATCATCAGGGCATTGGCCTGGCGCATATAGAAGTCGGCACGTTCAGTTATGATGCCCATGTCAGTAGCCACGACAAATACCAGTTCGCCAAGACGAACGCAGAACCCAACATTGTCGGTTCCGTCGTGCGAGGTTTCGAAGGGGGTTACCCGTATGTCGTCGAATAGATAATCGTGTTCCTTGAAGATAGGCGAATGGAAATCTTTGATTCTGCGCGATATGTTATGGCGTCGCAGCATTCCTTCGAGTGTGCGGGGGGTGGAGTAGAGCAGCATTCCGGGATTGCGTCTTACTATGGCATACGAATACCTTACATGGTCGGCATGGTCATGTGTAAGCAGTATGCCGCGTATGGTGCGTATGTCTATGCCGTTACGTGCCAGCTCTGCGTTCACGAAGTTGTTGTCGACTCCAGCATCAATGAGCAGCCCGCATTCCGGGGTGCCTATATACGAGCAGTTTCCGCTGCTTCCCGAACCGAAGGATATGAACCGTAGCGTGTGGCGCGGACGTGTATATTTCTCGTCAAGCAGGAAATCGTTTTCAGCACCTTTGTCCTCGGATGGCTGCGATAGTTTAATCTCAAACGACGACATACCGGCGTTCTTACTGCTCGCGGAGACATCCGAGAATAGGCTCGGCAGGTCTTCGAGAGGGCGTGTGGAGCGTCGGTTGTAGCGTTTGGCCATTTTTTAGTCAGGAGAATAGTAGGAATATGGTTGGTATTTTTGAATAATCGTATTGTCGGGAGCGCCATTTACCGATGGGCAATGTTATTATGCTTTCATTCTTTCCCGTTATGTCTGAAGCCACACACAGCAGGAGGTCTTGCGGCAGGTCGCGACATATTTCGGCTATGAGCTTGTTGTTGCGATAAGGCGTCTCGATAAATATCTGTGTCTGGCGCCGGTTGCGTATGTTGCGCTCCATATCGCGGAATGCCGAGGCACGTGCTTTTCCTTCAATAGGCAGATAACCCAGGAACGCGAAGCTCTGGCCGTTAAATCCTGACCCCATCAGCGATAGTAATATGCTCGACGGTCCTACGAGCGGCACTACTTTGTATCCCCTGCGTTGCGCCTCGGCTACAAGGTCGGCGCCAGGGTCGGCTACGGCCGGACATCCGGCCTCTGAAATCACGCCTATGGGCAATCCTTGGGCGAGAGGGGTAAGCATGGCTCCGACCTCAGAAGCCGGCGTGTGTTCCGAAAGCTCGGTGAACGTGAGCTCGTCTATGACTATCTCGCGCGAGACTGAGCGCAGGAACCGTCTTGCCGAACGCACGTTCTCTACAACAAAATGCTTTATCTGCATCAGCAGCCGGGCATTGTTGGCGGGCAGTACGTCGCTTGCCGTGCCGTCGCTGAGGGGCACGGGAAAGAGATATACAGCCGCCTGTATCTGCCCTGCGTCTGCCATGCTTAGTTAAAGGTCTGGCCCATGCGGATGAATGCTTTCGCAGGGCTGAGGTTGTGGTAAAGGATGTCGTATACGGCATCGAGAATAGGCATGTACACCTTCAGCTCCTTGTTGATGGAGCTGATACATTTGGCAGCATAGTAGCCTTCAGCGGTTTGCTCCATTTCCATGCGGGCTGCGGTAACGGAGTAGCCGCGTCCTATCATGGACCCAAAATTGTGGTTGCGTGAGAAACGCGAGTAGGCGGTCACGAGCAGGTCGCCGAGATATACAGAGTCGCATATCTGGCGTTTGCCGGGGGCAGCCGCGTCAATGAAGCGTTGCATCTCGCGTATGGAGTTGCTCACAAGCATTGCAAGGAGGTTGTCTCCTCCCTTCATGCCGTGTACTATGCCGGCGGCAATGGCGTAGACGTTTTTAAGCACAGCGGCGTATTCTATCCCTTCAAGGTCATTGCTCAGGATGGGGAAGGTGCGCTTGCCCTCGATGAGCCATGCGAATGAGGCCGCAAGCTCATGGTCGTGGCAGCCGATAGTAAGGTACGACGGGCGGTCGAGAGCAACCTCTTCGGCATGGCACGGTCCGGAGATTACAAGTTCGCGGTTGAGGTCTACCCCGAAGTGCTCGGCCATATAATCGGTGATTATCTGGTTTTCTTCCGGTACTATACCCTTGATTGCGCTGACAATAATCTTTTTGGAAATGTCGACTGTTATCTTTTCGGTATGCGACTTGAAGTAAGGCGACGGCATTGCCAGAAGCAGCACGTCGGCTTCGCTGCATACTTTGTTGATGTCTGAAGAAAACTCTATGCGGTCGACGTCAAAGTTCACGTCGGTTATATAGGCCGGATTGTGACCCAGACGTTTGAACTCTTCTATACGGTCGTCGCGACGCATATACCACATTATGGTCTTGCAGTTTTGCAGCAGAAGCTTGGCCAGGGCTGTGGCCCAGCTCCCTCCGCCCAACACAGCGACTTTGCCTAAATTGTCTACCATAATATCCTTATTTTCCGGCGTTCTCAATCCACACCTCTATTTCTTGTGGAGTAGGATTCTTGAGGCCGAGTTTATACTTTTTGTTCACTCCGCACAGGTCTTGGAAGAGCTTGCCGGCTACAGCACCGGTCAAGGCTTCCACGGTCAGCACTCCGGTTTTCTGCAGGGGTGCAACCCACTCTTCGGGCACACCTACGGCAACAAAAGCTTCTGCCTTGTCGCGCTTTTCAACCTTTTCGGGGCGCATCTGCGGGAAGAGAAGCACTTCCTGGATGGTGGTCTGGCCTGTCATGAGCATCACAAGGCGGTCCATGCCTATGCCCATGCCCGATGTCGGAGGCATTCCGTATTCGAGAGCGCGGATAAAGTCGCCGTCGATAATCATGGCCTCGTCGTCGCCACGGTCGGCCAGACGCATCTGTTCTACGAAGCGTTCATACTGGTCAATCGGGTCATTAAGCTCTGAGTATGCGTTGGCCAGTTCCTTGCCGTTCACCATAAGCTCGAAACGCTCGGTGAGCTCGGGATTGTTGCGGTGGCGTTTGGTGAGGGGCGACATCTCTATGGGGTAGTCGGTGATGAAAGTGGGCTGGATATACTTGCCTTCGCACTTTTCGCCGAATATCTCGTCGATAATCTTGCCTTTGCCCATTGAGTCTTCTATTTCGATGCCGAGTTCCTTGGCTGTCTTGCGCAGGGCTTCTTCGTCCATGCCGGTAATGTCAACACCGGTATGTTCCTTGATGGCCTCTGCCATGGTGACACGCGGGAAGGGAGCCTTGAACGAAATAACATTGTCGCCGACCTTCACTTCGTGTGTGCCGTTGACGTCCATACAGATTTTCTCAAGCATGCGCTCCGTGAAGTCCATCATCCAGTTGTAGTCCTTATAGGCCACATATATTTCCATGCAGGTGAATTCCGGATTGTGGGTGCGGTCCATGCCTTCGTTGCGGAAATTCTTCGAGAATTCATACACACCGTCGAAACCTCCCACAATCAGACGCTTCAGATACAGCTCGTCGGCTATGCGGAGATATAGAGGTATGTCGAGCGCATTGTGATGGGTGATGAACGGACGGGCCGATGCACCACCGGGAATCGACTGGAGAATAGGCGTCTCAACCTCGATATAGCCGGCATTGTTGAAATATTCGCGCATAGAGGTGTAGACCTTTGTACGCTTGAGGAATATTTCTTTTACACCTTCGTTCACAACCAGGTCTACATAGCGACGGCGATAACGCAGTTCGGGGTCGTCGAAAGCATCGTAAGTCACGCCGTCCTTTACCTTCACGATAGGCAGGGGACGAAGGCTCTTGGAGAGCACGGTGAGTTCGCGGGCGTGAACTGAGATTTCGCCTGTCTGTGTGCGAAACACATAGCCCTTCACACCTATGAAGTCACCTATGTCGAGGAGTTTCTTGAATACTGTATTGTATAATTCCTTGTCTTCACCGGGGCAGATTTCATCGCGCGAGATATAGACCTGAATACGGCCGTCTGCGTCCTGAAGTTCTACAAATGAAGCTTTACCCATGATGCGGCGGCTCATGATTCGGCCTGCCACACACACTTCGCGCTGAGGTGCATCGTCCTTGAACGACTCCTTAATTTCTACGCTGTGGGCATCAACGGGATATTCGGCTGCGGGATAAGGCTCTATGCCCAAATCGCGCAGACCTTGCAGGGAATTGCGACGGATTATCTCCTGCTCGCTCAGCTCAAGAATATTCATATGCTGTAAGATAGTATTTTAAATACAAAAAAAATCCTTGCAAAGTTAACGAATTTAAGCCAAATAGGCAAATAAAAAATACCGCCCTCCAAACATTTGGCCTTTTGATGCGCGAAAACTCCACAATGCGATTATAATTAAATAAGCTCTAAATATAACAAAAGGAAAGGCAGCCTTTTGACCGTCTTCCCTTTTTGTTTTGCTAAATTCTTTTGGTGAAGGATATTTTATTTAGCGATGATTTTCTGAGCTTTCGAGCCATGGACGCGGATTACCACAGAGCCGGGTTCAGGAGTGTCAATCATCACACCCTGAAGATTGTAGTACTTTACCGGCGTATTATCATTGTCCATGATGTCGTTGATGCCTGCAGTCGCCTCGCAGCCCTCTACAAAGTCGGGAACTCTGCCCTGCCAGTTGCAGGTGACTTTGTTTCCCTCTTTAGTGGTGACATTAATATCGACGTTAAGTACGTCAGGGTCGTTAGTGCCTGTAACTTTGATTGTTCCGCTTTCGGCGAGACCGGTCAGGACGACATCACCCATGTCATTATAGGTCGAAAGATTTGTTCCAATGGCCATATAAGTGCCATAGAAATCATACCATACTCCTTGAACAAAGTGTCCGGGCCATTCGGAAGGTTGGGAGTTGAACATGTCAAGTCCGGTGTACTCTCCTATGAGTTGTGAGGCGGTAAATTTCTCGGCGTCCTCAGTATAGAGCTCAACGTTCATCAACTCGCCGGCACCGATTATAAATCCGTCTTCATCCAGCGGAAGGTTGTAGAATGCGAGCGACCAGCCTCCACCGGTCGACACACGTCCCGACAAAGATACGTTTTCAACATTCATATCGGCGCCGAGCGGGGTATAGGCATTATGGTCGAAGTAGTGGCTTTCGCCTTTATAGGAGGCGTTTATGGGTGACTCATAAATTACCTCATCGTTATTGTTAACGATTTCACCATTCAGCACGGCATTGATGTCGTACATTGAATCATTGTCTTTGGAAATAGACAGGCTTCCCGCAGTTATGTTGAAATTATAGGCATAGAGCTCCTTGCTGGCAGGATTATCAGGATTGTAGAAAACATCAAGGTAGTTGGAATCTTCGGCGAAGAATGTTCCGGCAACAAGAGTTTCCGGAGTTTCATCTGTTGTGCATGTGAAGGTGCCGGCGGGAAGGGTAGGCGACTCCGGATTTTGGTCTTCGCCTGCAATAAGAAGAATGCGGAGCATCTGTCCTTCGGCAGTAGGATTGCCCTTGAACATTTCCATGTTGGAGAGAAACAGATAGTAGACGTTGGTGCCGTTGCCGAGAAGGTCTCCGTAATACCAGAATTCCATACGGTCGGCATTAAGGTCGGTGGCGGGTTGCTCTGCCGAGCGTGACGTTACCGGGAAAACCTGAGACGGTGAGGGGAGTTTGATACGTGCAAGTGGTTGCGTTGTAGCCAGTTTGTGCTCAAGCTGGGCTTGGGCATCTTGAATGTTGGTGGCGTTTGCTGGAAATGTTGCTCCCAATATGGCTGAGAGAGCCAACGACAAGTAGAGTTTTTTCATAAGCAAATTAAAATTTTGACCTGAAGTTTGTAGAATCTTTTTTACTTTTTGCTTTAATAATGGCGCAAAATTAAGCAAATTATTTATAAATTCAAAAAATTTATGTAAAAATGTCAAATCAATACTTTTGCAGTACTTTTATATTCGTTTGTTTATAAGTATTTCATGAAAAATAAGTATATTTGCGATTATAAAAATAATATCCATGAAAAAAGAATTACTTACAGTATTTTTGCTTATCGCCACAATTGTGGCGAATGGTGCTTCACCCAACGCTTTACGAAAATCCGATTCTTCTGTCGATATTGTTGACAATAATAATTCAGTTACTATTGATACTCTTATGTATTCCTTAGGTAATCAGTATACTATCTCTTTTATGGCCGGAGAAAACGACTTGATGCGCTCAGAAAAGGATTTTAAGGATTATATCCGTGCGCTCGAAGATTATCTATTGGGGATAAACGATTCTTCATACATTATGTCGTATGATCTTGGAGTAATGCAGGGGCGTTACTGGATTGATGGCCTACCAATAAAGGAATTGAAGACAGATCTACCATGCATTGCCAAAGGTTTGCGAATGGTTGCTGACGGTTCAATTATACTCCCCGATGATACTGTCAAGGCTGTTTCTGTCATTAACCGCTATTCATCTGTTACGGCTAATGAGTTGGAGGGCGACGAACGGTGTGATTACTTAACTGCTGTCGGTATTATGAAAGCCTTTGCTACCGATTTGCTGACGTATGTCAATGATCTGGCTCCCGGCAAAGGTCTGCTCTTTAACCAAAAAGCCTTTGCGTCCGGCATGGCTGATTTGTTTGAAGGTGCAACGGCAATTATACCTGATAATGCCTATGAATTTGGCAAGATGGTGGCTCGCGCCGCCAGATGTGGGTGGGGTGTTCGTGGTGCTATCTACAAAAATTCATTTGTAGCTGGCGCAAAAGCCGCTCTGCGCTTGGGAGAGGAATTGATTCCGCGGGATCTCGCTGAGGAAGTCGTGTTAAAGCAGATGAATGGTGGAAGGGAACAAGCCAAAGGGGATGAGAACAATTCTAATTTCTTAGAGAAATTAAAAGACTATTTGAATCAACTTGACAAAAAGGTTGATCTTGGAACTATATATACAGTCAATTGGTGTGTAAAAGCGTCACCGGTAGCATCTGTAAATACATCAGCAGCCAAAACATTTGAGCAGTTTAGACAAGAGAATCTCCTTGATGCCGCTGTCGTTTCGGGTGAGCTTATGATTGTCGTACCGGATGAACCGGGTTTGTTCGACCATATTTCTTCAGTAATTCATAAATATCCTTTGGCAAACGGATTTAAATGGTTTTGCGGGCACAACTGGGCAAATGAGTTAACAGTAGGTATTGCGGCAACAGATGACAGCTTTGATGCTGTTGTCCACAAAGCAGCTTTTGGGTATGATCTTAAGTTGACGTGGGGATATGATAATGAGACTGACGCGCGCCGCTGGGCACAATTCACGGGAAATAATATCGGAAAGAATGTAGCTATTGTTATAAATGATCAGTTCATTATGGTTCAGAAAGTTAACTCCCAGGTTATGTCTGGCGTTTGCGCTGCATCAGATGTGCTACCTGATACAGTGAATAATCTTTTTAGAGAGGCTGTTCCGATAGGAAATGAAAATTCTGACGAAACAATCGTAATAGAATAGGGCCTTTTCCCGACTGTCATAGCGTCGATAACCTTCATGTAATCGCCGTGGTGTTTTATTGGGGCAAAGAATAATAACAGCAAGTTATTGATTTACTCAATTATATAATGTATATTCGTTTAATTAATCCGTGCTAATTGAGTTTATCACGGAAAGAAGCTGTGTCAAAATAAACCGGTGTAGGAACGAGTTTCTGCATTTTGACACAACTTCTTTTGACGGATACTTGAATGATTGTGTGAGAGGTGTTTTTCAGGAATTTTTCAGATACTTGTTTTTAGAGTAATTATGTTTCCTGGAAAAGACATCTATGGTTTTCATCTGCAAAGTTAGTCGGCCGGTATAACCATTTGTTGCACACTAAGGTTAAAATATGTTTATTGGAAAAATAATGCCCGAAATATCGTATATTTGCAAATCAACAATATAATTATGGCCAAACAGGAATATATCGAAAAGAACAAGGCATGGCTTGCCGATAAAGCAAAAGAGCCCGGAGTGATTGCACTTGATAAAGGTGTGCTTTATAAAGTTATACGTAGTGGCAAAGGTGGCCCTACGCCTAACCGCAACAGTGTGGTGACGGCGCATTATGTCGGAAAAACCATTAATGGCAAGACTTTCGACAGCAGCCGTGGCGGGGTGGCACCTGCTTTTCGTTTGCGCGATTTGATTCCGGGATGGATTATTGCACTACAACAGATGCACGTTGGCGACAAATGGGAAATTTATATCCCTGCCGAGCAGGCTTACGGCCGCTTCAATCAGCCCGGTATTCCCGGCGGTTCAACATTAATTTTCGAAATAGAACTGCTTGGTATCGCTTAGTGAATATTTTTTTGCTTTTGAAGAATTTATTC
>PPYF01508657.1_pt1 | contig 13278 bp, 7 predicted proteins | sample 1559871 | NCBI WGS metagenome assembly PPYF01 (sample SAMN08240021, study PRJNA423297) | Human gut metagenome, whole genome shotgun sequencing project. | reverse complement strand
CGTTTCCGTATGCTGCTTTCACTTCGGCATTCGTTGTTGTGTCGCTATTGCCATAAGGACAACGTAATGGGAAAGAGTTTGGATTTTTTAGCTCAATAAAGTTTTCGCCTAGTCCTTTCATTCTGCGAACATCATTGTAAGATTCTGTCGCTTCACCTGAAGCTCCCCATAATGCGAAGTATTTTTGAGTCATTGTTGTTTTCAAAGGTTCAGCTGTATATTTGGCCTCTATCGTATTGTCAAAGTAACTTTCGGCTTCAGCTTCCGTAATACTGCTTGCTGCATTGATGAGTGTTTTGCCCAACTCTTTTCTTGAAATAGTAAAGCTGTTTTCCGCATTTAACAGTCCAGCCACTACTGCATCTTTTAATGCACTTTTAGCATCACGTTCCAATCTGCACAGAGCTTCTGCTTCCAGGAATTTTAATTCATGATAACTCAACAACAGTGTTGGTGCTGATATAGAATACATAAATAAAGAAGTTCCATATTTGGAAGTGCCTTGTTCTGGTGTACCGTTAGGCGCATATACGGCGTTGTCTGCGGTTCCCGGAGCTTGTTCTTTTCCGGAGGTACCCTGTTTAGTGATGAAAGCTCTGGACAGACGTGGGTCATTGTATTCTGCCAGTTTGCTTCTCATGCTTTCGCTTGCACCTAATCCGGCACGTGCCACAAAGAAACCATAAAGCGGATTTATGTTATTAGCGTCATATACGTCGAATGCTGCTTGTTCTTCTGCGCTTTCGAAAGAGTTATTTACATATTCCAACACCTTCTCCATATCCGCGTCTTTGTTGGCAGATCTTTTAAGAAGATGCATCGTGTAGCGTGCTTTCAGACCATATGCTAACTTAAGCCATTTTTCAGCATCACCCTGGTACAGCAAATCTTGAGCTTCCGGGTCTATCAGATCTTCTTTCTGTAAGTCTGCAATGGCATCATCCAGATATTGCATTGCTTGGGTATAGATTTCTTCTTGCTTATCCATTTTAGGAGTTAGGTAAACAGGAGAACCGTTTTCGTCAATTAATGCAGCCTGACTACATGGAGCATCTCCAAACATATCGGCTATCAATGCGCAATTATAAGCAGCCAACACTTCAGCCATACCCTTGGTTACATAATTCCCATGGTCTATGCCTCCCTCGCTGCATTGATTGATAATGATACGGGCGGATTTCAATGTTGAATACAGACCATTCCATGTATTGTTGAAAGTGGAAGATGAGGTCGGTTCGCTCTCTCTGGTTTCTGCATAATACAATTGGTTGTCAACACCTACTTCATATTCAATGTAAGCAGATAGATAAGTATTGAAATCACCTCCTGCATTGGAAAATGCAGTAGAGGTTATCACATCTGTCAGAATGAATCTTGCGGCTACGCTTTGCGTATGGCCGTGGTCCTTGTTGATTCTATCCATTGCATCTTCCGAGCATCCGGAAAAAACAACTGATAAAACAGTAGCGGCAAAAATACCTTTAATTATATTATATGTTTTCATCTTTCTTTTTAGCTAATTAGAATTTTACATTAAATCCAAAACCATAGCTGGCTGTTCCCGGAAGAGAGAAACGTTCGAATGCACCTCCCATGTTGTCATTACCTTGTGAAGCTTCCGGATCGAAACCTTTCATTTCAGACCAAACCAAAATGTTGCGGGCAAAAACATTAACGTTCACATTCAGCCATTTCTTTGAGAAAACCGGATAACTTACAGATAATTCACGCAATTTGATATAAGAATTATCATAAATGTAAGATTCGTCAATTGATCTTCTTCTGGTGAAATATGCTTGAGCATCTGTTACTTTTATATCATTGGGGGCATAGATTGAATTACCATCCGCATCTTTTCCTGTTTCTTTAACGGAGTTTTCCACAATGAATTCGGTATTACGCATATCACCAGATAATTTGCTCACACCGTAATAGTTCATTTCACCTGCGGTACCACTATACATCTGTCCTCCTTGTTTCCAGTCGAATACTGCAGAAATACGGAACTTGTACAATTCGATATTTGTATTGAAACCTAAACGGAAGTCAGGAGATACAGTTCCGATAACCGCATCTTCTCCCTGCATGGGAAGTCCGTTTTTGTCTACTACAATCTTGCCTTCGTCATTACGCATATAGCTTTTTCCATAGATCACAGGGAACTTGTCACCAATTCCGGCACGTACCTGCGGAGTTACAAATCCTCCTAACATAATACTTTCTACTCCTGGAGCCAATTCGTCTACGTAATTGTCGATTTTGGAGAAGTTGAAAGCGAAGTCGAGTTTGAAGTTTTTGGTATCTACCGGAGATACGCCCAATGTCAACTCGTGGGTATTTGTGTGGATTTTACCTCCATTCATTATCATACTTGAGGCTCCGGTTGAACCTGCCAAAGGAACTTCGAATATCTGATCTTTCACATTCTGACGTGAATAGGTATAATTCAAGGTTACCAGTCCGTTTAAGAAAGTAAGATCTGCTCCCAGTTCGTATGATTTTGTATTTTGTGGTTTTAAGTTAGGGTCATATACCTTATAATATGGAATGTAAGCCATTGCTCCATTAATTGGATAAACAATAGGATTTCCCATATAGAAGCCGCCACCATAAGACGGAGTATAATAATAACTTTGAGTATAATCACCGGCCATACCAACTTCTGCATAAGAAGCACGTATCTTACCGAAAGTCAATATGTTATTCTTCAGGGGAGCCAGTTCGGTGAAGATGAATCCTAATGACACTGAAGGATAAGTGAAAGAACGGTTGTCACGTGGCATGCTTGAAACAATATCGTTACGTATACTTCCACTTAGATAGAGCATGTTTTTCCATGCTACTGACAAGTTGGCGAAATTACCTACCGTCCGTTTCTTGTTGTATTGGCTTTCGTTGGAGAATACAGAAGCATTATTCAGATGATTCCATCCGGGGAAATTGAAATTCATGCTATATGCGTATTCATATTTTGTCTTTTTATCCACAAACTCATTACCAATCAATGCATCCAAGGTCCATTCTTCGTTGATATTCCATGTGTAAGCGGCAGTTAACAGTGAGTTTAATTCATTAACAGTGTAATGGTACTCTGAATCTTCACCTGTAGGTGCCCAAGTACTTCCATATCCGTAGATTTCTGAATAGTTGGTAGTGTAAGCGTCATCACCGATCTGGTATTTAATATCCAGTTTGTGGTTGTCTGTTCCAAATTTAGTAGTATATTTCACGAAAGCATTTCCGAAGAAACGTTGTGAACGTTCGGAGAACTGGTTATTGTCAACTGCCCAATATGCATCGTCGATCCAGCTGTCTCGATATGTATTTTGTGTGTAAGGGTCGCCTTCTATGTGAGAAGGAATACCGGCCATATTATAGCTGACGGGTGCATTATAGATCGTAGCAACCACACTGGTGTTGGCTGTAGACTGTTTGGAGATTTTTGAAGTCACAAAGTTTCCATTAAATCCGGTAGTCCAGTTAGGATGGAGTTGTGCTTCGGCGGACATTTTCACGTTATATCTATCCATACCGGTTGATGGAACGATACCATTACTGGTGGTGTTACCCAAAGAAAAGGAGTAGTTACCTTTGTCGAATCTCTGGGCTACATTGACGTTATTGCTCCAAGATACACCTGTTTCAAAAAAGTCCTTCATGTTGTTATATGCTTGTGGAGTAGCCCACGGATTCATGCCGGCAGCTGCAAGTTGAGGAACATAGTATTTTCCGGACTGTTTACCATATTGGCTGGTGTAACTGTTGTCTGTATTTCCTCCGTAGGTAGGGTCGTTAGCTAATTCGGAAATCTTAGGACCCCATGCGAAAGGAGATGACGGATCGAAAGTACCGCCTGAACCTTGTGCATATTCTTGTTGCAGTTCCGGAAGAGTTGAAATCTTATCAAAGGAAAGGTTAGTACTGAAAGTAATAGTCGGTTTTCCTTTATCTGCTCCTTTACCACTTTTGGTGGTGATAACGATAACACCATTGGAAGCTCTCATACCATACAAAGCAGAAGCGGCTTGTCCCTTTAATATATTGATACTTTCTATATCATTAGGGTCAATGTCGACAGCACGGTTAGCATAGTCCGTTCCATACGCTCCATCGGTAAGAGAAGTACTCACATCTGCGGTAGAAGCGATAGGCATACCATCAATTACATACAATGGAGTATTGTCTCCAGTGAAAGAACGAGAACCGCGAATCGTGATCTTTGAAGAAGCACCCGGCATACCTGATGATGGGGTGATGTCAATACCTGATACTTTTCCTTGTAAGGCTCCCGCTAAATCTGTATTAGCAGCACGTGTCAACGCATCCGATTTGACGTCTTGTACGGCATATCCCAATGCTTTCTTCTCACGTGAAATACCCATAGCGGTAACTACTACTTCGTCTAGCTTTTGGGCGTCAGCCTTTAATACAACTCTCAAATTTGGCTTAATAACTACCTCTTGTGTTTGCATTCCGATATACGAAATCTGCAAAGTCTTTGCAGAACTAAATACAACTATAATATGTTGATTACTAACAATATATATGATGTTTGCTTTCCTTTGGAAATATTTTTTGTTGTAGTTATTATGCAGATTATCAATATATTAAGCACCTACCAAACATATTAGTTTACTGATTTATGATACCAGATTTCTATCAAAAATAGGGCATAACCATCTATTAATTAATTATTTAAGTTCTTATCTTATATGATATAAGCTAAAACTTATTTCCATCTTAACTGTTGAAGATGGTTTTCTTGTTCTAAATTATATCCAATAATTATTGACTATAATAATATATTCATTAGCAAACGGTAATCTAAGAAAAAGAAAAACTCCAGATGAAAAAATGCATATTTTATTACTGTATATTTTAAAATATGCAGGGGTGGATTCAAATATCCTCCAAAATCGCAGAGAATATGATTGATGAATATTTATATTGGATGGTTATATGCTTTTTCTGTATCAAAGAGATTGTGTAATTACATCTAATTATGCAAAAAGAGGTATTTATCATTTATCTGATGCTAAAATGAAAGAACCCCAAATGCCGGATTTTAATAGCTATTAGAGGCTGTCAAGTTTATAAATTAGCTTTTAATCCTTTCCTTTTAAAGAAAGCAAGGGCTTCTCTACGACCAATGACTCGTTCCTTTTAAAGGAACGCTTTATTCCTTTAAATGGGACGAGTGATAATATTCGTAATTATGATGTATCTTTAGATTATATATATGCGTTTTCGGAACTTATATTGCATATTCTTTCATTTAATTATACACACTTTCTTCTATTAGAGAAAATTATACCTTCCATTTCTATAACCAAATCTTAAAAACAGAACACTTTCGTTTAGTTTTTGTGCTTATTATTATTTTTTTGATGAGGCAGTTTTCTCAAGATCACGCACCACTGTAATATCCATTATATTCGCATATACCTGCGTGGTCTTTACACTTTTATGTCCTAACAGTTTTTGTACAGTAGTTATATTGGCACCATTATATAATAATAAGGTAGCATTTGTATGACGGGCGGTGTGAAACGATACACGTTTATCAATTTTAGCCAAGCCTGCCAATATGTTTAATTCCTTATTAATATTAGAATTGTCTTTCAACTTGAAAAAACTATTGAGGTCATCTTTATAGCGTTGTAATATCTGGATTCCTTTACCCTCAAATAATAAATATAAAGGAAGGCGTACCTCCATACCTGTTTTGACAGATTTGTATATTATCCAAGTCTCCTGATGGAACTCAACAATATTTGCAGAGGTCAGATTAGTGAAATCAGAATATCGTAATCCAGCATAACAGCAAAATAAAAAAGCATCTTTTGTTTTTTGCAGTCTCGTATATCTTCCAGTCAGCTGCAAATTCTCAAATTTGTGTAACTCTTCCGGAGCTAAGTGTGTATGGCTTCCTTCTATACTTTTAATTTTATATTTTCTAAAGGCATACTTCTGTATATCCATATACTCCTTATTTATTGCAACATTAATATATCGTTTCAGATGCTTCATGTGCTTGGCAATAGTATTAAGGTGATAACTATCTCCTCTTTAAAAAAAGTCAAAAATGACCTTCCATTGCTTAGAGGTTTATCAATAGAATTTTTTAATAAATCTAACGATATGGACTTTCCCTGTTGCCATAGTCCAAGTTCTGTTTGCTCAATAGCTGCTATATTTTCATATAACATACGATTCAAAACATTCGCATTAGGATGATTCTTCACCATTTTTCGTTTGGCATCCCACTGTTCCGGTTTGAGATATATTTTGGTGGAGAAATACATCTTTTTCCTGTTCAGATAGGCTTCTACCTGAACTAATGCCATTCCTCTTTTATTCAATCTCTTCTTTCTGTTAAACACAAGGTTGTAACTGATCTTTTCCATACTTTCATTTTTTAATTAATAATAGAACAAATTAGACGTAATTCTGTGCTATATCAGAGGCGAATAAGCATTAATATCTCTAAAAAATAAATCTTCAAATCACTTGGTATTCACAAAACTTTAAATTAAATGCCACTTTTTTATTCGCTTTTTCACGAAAAAAGCAAAAAGAATGGCTTTTAAAGGTGTTTTATGACTAAAAACGAGTAAAAGAAATATTAAAAGAGGCATTTTGCTTATGCAAAGTGTCAATTGCTGTTTTAGCAATCAAAGCTTTTGGTTGAAAAAAATATGCTTATCGGCATAAATACAGCTTGTAAAATAACAAAATGTTATATTTGCAACCTTTTTTTATTAATATAATTGCTAGTTTCAGTTTTATTAATATATTTGCAAATTGTTAGAGTAAAGATACAAATAATGTAAAGTTAAACTTTAAGAGAGAATTTATGAAAAGAAAATTAATGCTGTTATTGGCATGCCTTTTTGTGGGCATAGGCCTAGTAACTGCCCAGACTCAAAAGGTCACAGGCGTTGTGATTTCTGAAGAAGACGGGCAGCCAGTTGTTGGCGCTTCTGTGTTGGTAAAAGGTACCACTCTGGGTACAATCACAGATGTAGATGGTAATTTTAATTTGTCGAATGTACCAAGTTCTGCAAAGACTTTGCAGATTTCGTATATTGGTATGCAGACACAAGAAGTGGTGATCAAACCAACTTTAAAAGTTGTGCTAAAGTCTGATTCCCAAAATCTAGATGAGGTTGTAGTGACAGCTATGGGGATTAAGCGATCGGAAAAATCCCTAGGTTATGCCGTATCTAGTGTGAAGGGAGATGAAATAACTAAAGCACGTGAAAGTAATGTACTTAACTCATTGTCTGGTAAGATTGCGGGACTGCAAATAGCCCAATCATCTGGTACGGTAGGTGGTAGTTCAAGTATACAGATTCGTGGTGCCTCTTCTATTGGTTCCGTTTCTTCTCCTTTATTTATTATTGACGGGCTTCCAATTGACAATGGTTCTTATAATCCTGACAGAACTAATGGTATAGTCGATGTTGGTAACCGTGCAGGGGATATCAATTCAGACGATATTGAATCTATCAATGTATTGAAAGGAGCAGCTGCAACAGCATTGTATGGAGCGCGTGCAAAGGATGGTGCTATTGTTATTACTACAAAGAAGGGAAAAAAGAACTCTCCGGTATTTGTAACAGTAAACTCTTCTACACGATTTGAAAATGTACTGAAGTTACCTGATTTTCAAAATGAATATGCACAAGGTAGTTATGGCGTATATAATGTGAAAATGTTGAATGGTTGGGGACCGAAGATTTCATCGGTACAAGATCAACAGTTTACAGATTACAAAGGTGACAAAGTGACTTTGAAAGCAAATCCTGATAATGTAAAGGATTTCTATGAAACTGGAATGAGTTATATTAATAATGTATCAGTTGCGGGTGGTGGTGAAAAGGCCGACTTCCGCTTGAGCTTTACTTCTACTAATCAGACTGGTGTTGTACCTGGGTCTGACTACAATAAATACGCTTTTTCTGTCAATGCGGGTATGAATTTTACTAAGAACTTCACTGGTCGTATTTCTGCTCAATATATACGTTCCGATTCTGAAGGTCGTCCGGCACAAGGTGCAAATGATAGCAACCTACTGATTCCATTGATCAACGGATTGCCTAGAACTATTGATATACATGATATTCAAAAGAATTGGATTGATGAGAATGGAAAGCAGATAACATTAGATCCGGAAGGTAAAAGTAATAATCCATATTGGATTATTAATAAGAATAAGTTTACCAATAATTTAGATCGTATGATTGGTAATATTACATTGACTTATAAACCGATTGAAGGATTGACTATCACCAATAATGCCGGAACAGATTTTTACACAGAAGGAAGGCGTAAGGTGTATGCAAAGGGGACTGTAGGAGCCTTGAACGGAAAGTTCCAGACTTGGAATTTGTATAAAAGAATTATAAATAATGACTTAATGGTTTCTTACGAGAAGACTTTTGCAAATGACTATCATTTTAAGGTAATGATGGGGCATAATCTCTATCAGGAGGAATGGAAAAATGAAAATGTGCAGGCGCAGAATCTGGTTGTTGATGGGCTATACACATATACTAATGCGAAGTCTACTACTCCGGTAAATTATTATGAAAAGAAACGTCTTGTTGGTTTATATGGAGATATTAGTTTGGGATACAAAGATATGCTTTTCGTAAATGTAACAGGACGTAATGACTGGTCGTCTACTCTACCGATCAATAATCGTTCCTATTTCTATCCTTCCATAAGTGGTAGTTTTATTTTTACGGAGTTGATGGAAAACAAAGATATTCTGAATTTTGGTAAGGTTCGTTTGAGTTATGCTAATGTGGGTAGTGATGAAGATCCGTACAATTTGGCATTTAAATATACTCCCGCTAGTACTTACTTTTTGCAATATCTGGGTGATGTTAACACTTTCCCCCATATGGGATTAGTTGGCTTTACGGGACCTCGTGTCTTACCAAATGAGAATTTGAAGCCGCAAAATCAAAGTTCTTTTGAAGTTGGAGCTGATTTGCGTTTCTTCGGTGGAAAAATTAGGTTAGATATGACTTATTATAGCAATATTACAAAGAATCAGATTGTAAGTATTGATGTCCCATTGTCAACAGGCTACTTTGCCAATAATATTAATGCCGGGAAGATTGCCAATAAAGGTGTTGAAGTAACTTTGGGGTTGACTCCTGTGGAAACACGTGATTTTAAATGGGACCTGGATGCAACATTTGCTTCAAATAAGCAGACAGTGGAGGAGTTAGCTGAAGGACTTGATGAATATACGTTAACGAGTGGACTGAGCGGTTTACAAATTAAGGCTGCTAAAGGAGATTCGTTTGGCTTGTATGGCACGGGTTGGAAACGTGATGACCAAGGAAATTATGTGATTAATTCTAAAACAGGTTTGAGAGAAACTGTTAATAACGTGCGTTTAGGAGATGTATATCCTGATTTTACGATGGGAATCAACAATACATTTACTTATAAGGGAGTTACCTTGAGTTTCTTGATTGATATCCGTCATGGAGGTTCTTTGTATTCAGAGACTGTAGCTAATTTAAGAAGTAGCGGTTTGGCTGCTGAAACAATAGCTCACCGTGAAGATGCTTCCTTTATTGAGCCGGGTGTAATCCTTCAGGATGATGGAACATATAGACCTAATGATGTTCCTGTGAAAAGTATGCAGGATTATTGGCAGCATATATCCAATTCTAGTAATAATGAAGGGAATATCTATAATGCATCATTTGTAAAACTCAGAGAGGTACAGTTGTCTTATAGCTTCCCGCGCAAATGGTTCAAGAGCTTTTTTGTTAAATCATTGGATTTAGGTTTTGAGGCACGTAACTTATGGATTATTAAAGATCATGTGCCACATATTGATCCGGAAGCTAACTTCTTCGGTCCTTCTCAGATTGGGGGTGGTGTAGAGTTTAACAGCATACCTTCTACCAGAAGTTTTGGATTTAATGTTAGATTAACATTGTAAGATTTAAACGAATATGATAATGAAAAAGAAAATATTAACATACGCATTGAGCGCTTTGGCATGTTTAACTTCATGTAGCGATTGGCTCGATATTAACCATGATCCCAATACTGCCGAGAAAGTTGATCCCGGGTATTTGTTTAACTATGTAGCTGTAAACTGGGCTGGAACACGCACTGGTGGTGACTTTTATATTCCTTTATCTATGAGTTCGCAGTGTCAAGTTGATGGTGGACTTGATTACGGTGGCTGGGATGAATCTGTATATACTATTTCTCCTTATAGTACAGGGAATGTCTGGAAACATTATTATTCTGTAGGTGGCAATAATTTGATGTTAGCTATTAAAAATGCAGAAGAGTCAGAACCGGTGAATCACAATGCTATTGCGCAGTGTAAGATTCTTTTAGCTGAGCATATGTATGAGGCAACGATGTTGTGGGGAGATATTCCTTTCACAGAATCCTGGAACGGAACAATTAAATATCCGAAATTTGATTCTCAGGAAAGTGTATTGAATGGTGTTTTGTCATTACTTGATGAGGCATTACAGCTTATAGATCTGAATGATGCTAATGCAATTGATGAGTACGATATCTATTACAAAGGTGATATGAACAAATGGATGACTTTGGCAAAGTCTTTAAAGTTCAGAACATTGATGGTTATGGTAGATAAAGACCCTTCTAAGGCTGCTGCTATTGGTACGTTGCTGCAGGCTGGAGGAATGGTTGCATCAGCAGCGGACAATTTGGTATTTCCTTACTCTACAGATCCGGGTAACCAGAACCCTAAATATGAACTTATAGAATTGGTTGGGGGGACACAAATATTGTTCTTTGCCAGCAATTATATGTTGAAACCGATGCAAGAACGTAATGATCCCCGTATTCCCTGTTATTTTGAACCGGGTGCGGATGGTGTATACCGGGGGTTGGGTAATAGAGAGGCTGCAAAGACGGATGATGAAGAAAATCTACTGTCATCTGTTGTAAGTAACTACCTTTTCAGAAGAGACGCTCCGGAATTGATTTATTCTTGTCAAGAACAGCTACTTTTGGAAGCAGAAGCTTATGCGCGCGGATTAGGAGTTGCTCAAAATCTGTCGAAAGCTAATGAACTGTACCTGAAAGGAATTCGTGAAGCATGTGCTTTTTATGGAGTTGCGGAATCCGATATTGATACATATGTTACAGGTTTACCGGAATTGACAACGATGACCCAGGAAAAAGCTCTGTATGAGATTCATATGCAGCAATGGATTGATTTGATGGATCGTCCGTTTGAGGAGTTTGTACAATGGAGGCGATCTGGTACTGCCGGAAACGAGGTTCCGACATTGCAAGTCCCGGAAGATGCAACTTCAAAAGAATTGATCAGAAGATGGGAATATAGTCCTGAAGAAATGACAGCTAATATTAATGCACCGAAAGAATCTCCGAAAATCTGGGAAAAACTATGGTTTGATTTATAATTGAATTACCATAAATGATACGAAAAAGAGGACAATAAAACATTGTCCTCTTTTTTTTGTTATATTTGCGCCCACATTATTATATATAATAGAAGTAAAGAATGAAAGAATTTGTAATATCCGAAGCCAAAGTAGAAACAGCAGTGCTTGTAGGACTCATCACACAGACGCAGGATGAGCGTAAAACAAACGAGTATCTGGATGAACTGGCTTTCCTTGCCGAGACGGCTGGGGCGGAAGTTGTGAAACGATTTACACAGAAGTTGCCGACGGCTAACTCTGTGACTTATGTTGGAAAAGGAAAGTTGGAAGAAATCAGACAATATATCCATGACGAAGAGGAAGCAGAACGTGAAGTAGGAATGGTCATCTTTGATGATGAGCTTTCTGCGAAACAGAGTGGTCCGGGTGAAACACAGCTTGAGATGGACCGCCGTATCATCCTGAACCGTATGTCATTGCTGAAAGAACGTCTGGCGGAGATTGACAAGCAGAAAGCTACCCAACGCAAGAATCGCGGACGCATGATACGTGTTGCACTGGTTGGTTATACCAATGTGGGAAAATCAACCATGATGAATCTTCTCTCCAAGAGTGAAGTGTTTGCGGAAAACAAACTGTTCGCTACTTTAGACACTACTGTGCGCAAAGTGATTATCGATAATCTACCGTTCCTGTTGTCAGATACAGTAGGGTTTATTCGCAAGTTACCTACCGACTTGGTAAATTACACGTTCAGAAATATCCCTATAACGATTTTCTTTATCAGACCTACGAAGAAGAAGAGGAAGAATAATCAATATGCTAATGTGCTGATGTGCCAATTGGTTGCGCGTACTGCATCAGAATTGGCACATTGGCATATAGGCACATTAACACATTATTAAGATGAAAGACTATCGTAGATTGACTGAAGATGAGATACTTCAGTTGAAGAGCCAGTCATGTCTGGCCGATGATTGGGGAAATGTATCAGTGGCAGAGGGTTTTAATTGTGAGTACGTCCATCATACCCGTTTCTCGGGTGAAGTAAAACTGGGGGTATTCGAAGCTGAATTTACATTGCCGGGGGGAATCAAGAAACATTCGGGATTACGTCATGTGACGTTGCACAATGTGTCGGTGGGTGATAACTGCTGTATTGAGAATATACAGAACTATATTGCTAATTATGAGATTGGCAGTGACACCTTCATTGAGAATGTAGATATTATTTTAGTGGATAGGTTAAGCACTTTTGGTAATGGGGTAGAAGTGGCTGTCTTGAATGAAACAGGAGGCCGTGAGGTGTTGATGAACGATAAATTGTCTGCGCACCAGGCATATATTCTTGCACTCTACCGCCATCGTCCCGAGCTGATAAACCGTATGAAATCCATTGCGGATTATTATTCCAATAAACATGCTTCTGCTGTCGGCAGTATTGGCAATCATGTGATGATTCTCAATACGGGCTCGATCAAGAATGTCCGGATTGGTGATTACTGCCATATCTGTGGGACCTGTCGCTTATCCAATGGCAGCGTCAATAGTAATGTGACGGCACCTGTACATATCGGACATGGTGTAATCTGTGATGACTTTATTATTTCTTCCGGCTCTAAAGTGGATGACGGTACGATGCTGACTCGTTGTTTCGTCGGACAATCCTGTAAACTGGGACACAATTATTCCGCTTCCGATTCTTTATTTTTTAGTAATTGTCAGGGAGAGAATGGTGAGGCATGTGCTATTTTTGCAGGTCCTTTTACGGTGACACACCATAAATCTACTTTATTGATTGCCGGTATGTTCTCGTTTATGAATGCGGGTTCGGGGTCCAATCAGAGTA
>PPYF01114753.1_pt1 | contig 13278 bp, 9 predicted proteins | sample 1559871 | NCBI WGS metagenome assembly PPYF01 (sample SAMN08240021, study PRJNA423297) | Human gut metagenome, whole genome shotgun sequencing project. | reverse complement strand
GGTTTTAATATATAATAGTTATATATTTATTTTTTTAATTCTACCTGATATCTAACTCTGGTGGAACATCCAGCTCGTGCGGAACTGGCGCACCGTTCTTCTTTCTCTGTCGTACACACTCGGTCAGCAGGTACTCTATCTGTCCATTAACAGACCTGAAATCGTCCTCTGCCCACGCTGCAATGGCATCATAGAGTTTAGCTGATAACCGGAGAGGAACCTGTTTCTTACCTGAATCTGCCATTAGTAAAGACTTCCTGAATTAACTACTGGCTGGGCATCTTTGTTTCCACAAAGGACGACTAAAAGGTTGGATACCATAGCTGCTTTTCTCTCTTCATCAAGCTCTATAACCTGTTTTTCTGATAATCTCTCAAGTGCCATCTCTACCATTCCTACAGCACCATCAACTATCATCTTTCTTGCATCTACTATTGCTGATGCCTGCTGTCTCTGAAGCATTACTGCTGCTATCTCAGGTGCATACGCAAGATATGTAATTCGTGCTTCTATTATCTCAAGTCCGGCATCTGCTACTTTGCCCTGGATTTCTTTTCTTATTCTTTCTGCTACAACTTCACTTGAACCACGAAGGCTTCCCTCATCTGCAATTCCATCTCCCGTTGTATCTACATTTTCTGCAACATCATATGGATACATGCGGACAATATTACGGAGTGCGCTGTCACACTGTAATGAAAGATATTCCTTATAATTATCTACATTAAACACTGCCTTAGCTGTATCTGTCACTTTCCACATAACCGCAATACCAATCTCAACAGGATTACCAAGGCAGTCATTAATCTTCTGTCTACTGTTGCTCAGTGTCATTATCTTAAGTGAAATCTTCTTATTAGCTGACTGTGAATTATTTCCTGCTGCAATTGCCATTCCTGCAACACCTGCCATGCTAGCCAGATCAAGCTTTTTTCCATCTCCTGTCACATCACCGCTCTGGTTAAGCTTAGTTGACGCTGCCGGGTTAACAGCCACACAAAAAGGATTCACAAAGTAAAATCCCGCTTCTTTAATAGTTCCAACATACTTGCCAAAAAGTGTAAGCACAAGTGCTTCCTGTGGCTTTAATACCTTAAGACCAATAAAGAATATCCAGCCTATTGCTGCGTATACACCGCCTGCAACGATAAGTACTATCCATCCTGCTTTAGTCTCTGCCTGTTCAACCATAATCGAACCGACAATAATTGCTGCTATAGCTGCTGCGTAAAGTAATATAAACAGTGTAACCATTGCAAGACCATTCTTGCTTTTCTTCAAAACCTTTTCTTCCATATAAAAATACCTCCTTAACACCCTGATTATTAATCTTGTTATCGATTATTCTTTTAATGGTGTCTTTATTGATATTTGCATGATATCATTTTGATATCACATTGTCAAGATATTAACATCTTCAATTCTCAATTGGTGCATTGCGTTGTTTTTTGTTGTATTTAAATTCCGGCTATGCTATTATTTCTTTGGGACTTATCATTCACGGTAGGCGGTTAGCCTTTAGCCTCTTTTGAAAGGAGGTGATAGGCGTGCTAACTTTTTCAGATCTTCTTACATACACACTTGTATTAATTGAAGTTATAACACTTGTTGTTATTCTTTCTGATAAAAAGACAAAAAAATAACCGCCCCAGCCTGGACAGTTTGGGCAGTTATTTTTTAACTCTCTAATCTACAAAGGCTAGCCGTCTATCGGTAAGTTCCTTTGTATTATCATAATACTCTATTCATATATTTATGTCAAACATTTGTCTTAACATAAAAATAAAAGCCTTACAACCTAGGATTCCCTAAATCATAAGACCTTCCAGTGCACCGCCAGGGGTTCGAACCCTGGACACCCTGATTAAGAGTCAGGTGCTCTACCAACTGAGCTAGCGGTGCTTAACTTATTTTGTTCTGTGCTTTTGTGTTGTCTCAAGCACAAGTGATATTCTATAGCATGGTTTAATAAAATGCAAGCACTTTTTTGTATTTATTTAAGAACAATTTAACTTTTTTTATAATTTTCTTGTTTTTTCATCATTTTACCATGTTTTTTATATTGATATGTGCCTTTATACCCCTTATAATTCTATTATATTCCCAATTTTAAGAGAAAATATTTATATTTAATATACATTTATTAAGAAAAGAGAGTTGATATGAAGTTAAAAAAATTTGAACAACAGCCAAAACACGTTGACAATATCCCAATAGAAGCTATTAATCTTGATTCTGAACAGGAACAGCCGCCAAAACCTGACAAAGCTGTTGGCAAGAATGTATTCCAGCCTAACAGCAAATACTTTACAATTGTTATATATGGTCTGCTTTTTGTGCTAGGTGCAATTCTTATATATAAGTTCATTGGTAACTGGCCTGCAACCGTCAAGTCATTGGGCAATATATTCCATATACTGTCACCCTTTCTTATTGGTGGCATGATTGCGCTTGTTCTTTATCCGTTTATCAAGACCCTTTATAACAGGTTCTTCATGGGGGTATGCCATATCAAGTCCAAGAAAGCCGCCAAAATGCTTTCAATTCTTGTTGCTTACCTGATAGCAGTTGGCGCATTTGCAGTATTAATAGGCTTTGTTGTGCCTCAGATATACAAAAGTATTACAGAGATTGCCAATCAGGCTCCTGTATGGTACGAGAATATCCGCAACTGGTTCACTGAGTTTGAAGATAAGCACGCCAATTCTTCTATTGATTACAATTTCATTAATCAGAAGATTGAAGATGCTCTTCCTAAACTTGTTGACTACATGACTGGTGCACTTACCAATATGGTTCCTTACATTCTTAATACATCCATGGCCATTCTTTCGGGTGTGTTAAACCTTGTTATTGCAATTATCGTGTCCATCTACATGATTTCTGATAATAAGAATATCTTTTATCATTTTAAGAGATTTTTATATGCCGTGCTTCCTAGGAAAACAGCAGACAATACACGCATCATCTGTAAGAATTGTGCAAGCATTTTTATTAATTATATTATCGGCAAATCATTTGACTCAATTATTGTCATGATTATCTGCTTTATTATCATGCTGATTCTCAAGCTACCATATGCTGTTCTTATAAGCGTGATTGTCGGCATAACGAACATGATTCCGTATTTCGGACCATACATCGGTGGCGTGATTGGCGGTGTGATTATTGTTATCGCAAGCCCTATCAAACTTATCATATTTGTAATCATGATTGTCTGCATCCAGCAGGTTGACGGTCTGCTTATCGGACCTCGTATAATCGGCAGTACTACAGGTCTTAAGCCTGTATGGGTTGTGTTCTCAATAACCGTAGGTGGGGCGCTGTTTGGCGTAATTGGAATGTTCCTTGGAGTTCCCGTATTTGCCGTATTAAGCTACCTGTTAAACATTACAGTGCAGCATTTTCTGGACAAAAGAAAAGTCACCGTGCAGCCTTATGACTCGCCCGATGACCTCTAGATTATTTTTTGGTATTAAGAATTCTCACGACATCGTCGAGGGAATTCTTAAATCTTACCACTCTGTAATTCGCACCTTTATGCACATACATCACTTCTGATACTTTCCTTGCAAATGCTTTATTCTTCACAACAATTCTCCAAAAGCCTTTATATAGTATATGCATTTATTATTAATGATTTCTTACTGCGATAAGTTTACAGATAGGATTGCCCATCTGTGAAAATCTTGTCTCATACTCTGTCATTACATTACCCTCGTTAAGTACAGAGTCATTATGTAAGTCAAATGTGACAACAGGAAGCTCCCAGTCTGCCTCTTTAATCTCTTCTAATGAAAAATCGAATAAATCTTTATTATCTGTTTTGAATTCCACCTGTCCGTCCGGCTTTAATATAATGTCATATCTTGCCATGAACTGTCTTGAGGTAAGTCTTCTCTTCGCATGTCTGTCTTTGGGCCATGGATCTGAAAAATTAAGGTATATTCTGTCTACCTCTCCCTCTCCAAACACCTCACATATTGCCTCTGCATCCATTCTGATGAATCTTAAATTAGGAAGCTGAAGCTCATCCTGTTTCTCTACAGCTCTTAAAAGTACGCTTGAATACTTCTCTATACCCACATAATTAATATCAGGATTATTTGCTGCCAATGTTGTTATAAATGTGCCTTTACCCATACCAATCTCAATACGGATTGGATTATCGTTACCGAAAACCTGTGACCATGTGCCTTTCATCCCTTCTGGCTCTGTAAACACATATTCATTCTCTATCATTACTTCCCTTGCTCCGGGTACATTTCTAAGTCTCATAACCCACTCCATTCCTATTTCTAATAAATATTTAGCATTTTTCTATGCCTTCATGTTTCTTTGTAATATATTTACCATAAATATCACTTTTTGCCAAGCGGGGTTTACTTATGTACAATCCTGGGCTACAATGTATTTGTATATTTTATTAATCGGAGGAATTATCTCTATAATGAAAAAGCAATTTTTAAAAGGATTACTTATAAAGATAACCAGCGCTGTATCTGCCACTGTTTTGGTATTCTCAGCTTTTGCAGCGGATACCCAGGCTGCAGCATACAACAAAGTCTACAGCGAGACAGACACAACCAGCACAGAGGCTGTATGGCCGGATGCACCTGATGTTAACTCAAGCAGCTGCATTCTTATTGATGCTGATACAGGTTCCATTCTTTTCGAGAGGAACTCTCATGAAAAATGTTATCCAGCCAGCACAACTAAGATTTTAACAGGACTCCTTACTATTGAGAACTGCAATATGGACGATGTTGTAACATTTTCACAGTCAGCTGCTAACTCAATTAATGTATATGAGGATGCCAACTTAAGTTCAAAAGCAGGCGAGCAATTTACTGTCAACCAGCTTCTTCACGGACTTCTGCTGTATTCTGCCAACGAGATGGCTTATGCCCTCGGTGAACATGTGGCTGGCTCAATAGATGCATTTGTCGATATGATGAATGCCAAGGCAAAAGAACTTGGTGCTTTGAATACACATTTTGCCAATGCAAGCGGATTATATAATACCAACCACTACACAACGGCATATGATATGGCAATGATTGCAAGAGGGTGCTATAACAATGCTTCTTTTGTCAGCATTGATTCAACTGCCGATGCATATGTAATTCCTGCAACTAACATGTCTGCACAGCGTACAATAAGACACCGACACAAGATGTTAAAGGGTCGTGCCTACTATTATGAATACTGCAAGGGTGGCAAAACAGGATATACTGATGAATCACAGAATACACTTGTTACATTTGCAGAAAAAGACGGTATGCGTCTTATATGCGTTGTATTTAAGGAAGCCACAGATGAGATAAGATATGTTGATACAAGAACCCTTTTTGACTGGGGATTTGCCAATTTCCAGAAATCAACAACAACCGGAAGCCAGCTCGGAGCAATGTTCTCTAATGACAACTATTACAACTCGGCTGTTTTCTCAACTCTTTCACTAAACTTTGGACTAAACGCTTCATTTATCACAATACCTAATAAAAGTTCATTGTCAAATGTATCAATGACGGTTGATGATAATTATGACATGACCAATGAGAATGGTGTTATGACAACACATCTTAAGTTCTTATACAATGATAATACTGTCGGCACAACTACACTTAATATATCTGCTGCCGGAACAGATACCGGAAGCCTGCTGCCATACATTAATAATGATGTTTCATCATCTTATAAACCAAAAACATGTATCAGAATTAATATATGGATACTTGTTGGAATTGGTGCCGTTATTCTTTTTATCATCTACATTATTGAAGAACGGGCAAGAAGAAAAAGACAGAGAAGACACTATAACAGAAGAAGACGCAGATTATAATAAACAGAGGATTCGGAGCTAAACCCTGAATCCTCTGTTTTCTATATTATCAGTCTGTGTTTCATTACTAATTCCACCTTTTGAATATGTAAGGCCTGAATATACAGCCTGTGTATTCTTCATAAGCGGCTCAGAATCATCCTGTTTACTAACCTCATAAAAGGATGCCCTGAGTTTCTTTAAAAGCCCTGTAATTCTGTTAATCTCATTATTATCAAGACTTACAGATGCTGAAATAAGTGACCTCTTCATATGATTATATATTACAAAAAGATTAGCTGATATCTCATACTGCATATCAAGTCCGCATATAAGCTGGTCTATAACCTTCTGCGCCATATATATATTATTATGTGCCTGCTCTGTACTATCACTCTCACATGCATCATTAAGATATTCTATAGCCATATCATACAGAATCACAACAAGCTGTGATGCTGTTGCCTGTGTAATTCTATACTGAAATGTCTTAATTGTTTCTTTAGTCATAGCATCCCTTTCCTATATAACCATTGAATCTTAAACTACTGTAATAACTGTAATACCTGTGAAGGTCTTTCATTAGCCTGTGCAAGTATTGACGTAGCTGCCTGTGTAAGAACTGTTTCAGAAGTATAAGTAGTCATCTCTTCTGACATATCAGTATCTATCATTGTTGATAATGACTTGGTAAGGTTCTCACTTGAAACCTCAAGGTTATTAGTTGTATGATCAAATCTGTTCTCGTATGCACCGATTCTTGAACGTATTTTATTAGTCTTATTAATAGCTTCATCTACAGTAGATATCGCCCTTGATGCTGTATACTGAGTCATGACATTCATATGCTCCGTGCCAAGTGAATACGTTGTTATTGCCGGAATATCAATAACAATAACCTGATCCTGATTAGCACCTACATGTATGCTCATAGTTCCAACGTCTGTGACTTCCTGACTTATAGTTCTCGCTGTACCTGCACCTGCAGCTGACTGTCCATCATTGTTACTATCGTCAAATACAGTACCTGCCGCATTACCTGGAACATCCATTGAAAACTCTTTGTTATTAACATCTGTTACTGTAATTACAGTTCCCTTTGTTGAAAGAATTGCCGAATCAGCAAAACCAATTCGCTTTCCATCATCTCCTGTAGCAATCTCTGCCTTAACATCGCTTCCTTCTACATATATACCATCTTGTGTTGCTGCCTGTGGTATTCCCAAAATATCTGCAAGCTCTGCATTATCGCATGTTATATTCATCTTCTGGTCGCTTCCATACTGGTTAGTCATAATAACAAGTGTTGAACCAGCATAATCGGCTGTTGGCACATAACCTGCATAATCAGTACCATTAGCTGCTGTATCATTATTAAGGTCTTTAACTGTAAATGCAGAACCCCCTGTGATGTTAACTCCGTCAATAATCTTTCCCATCACCTTATCAAGTGTATCACCTTCGGAAATGCTTATCTTGTAGCCATTAATGTTTATTGCTCCAGCCTGTTCTTCTGTTATAGAAGCTGTTGATGACATAGTAATACTTCCTGCTCCTACCGCTATAGCCTGTCTTGCATCCTCAGTAACAGTTATTCCATATACACCTGCTGTATAGCTGTCAGATACAGAAAGCTGATTAACTCCCTGAAGATCTGAATATACTCTTCTTGAAAGATTACCATTAATAAGAGACTGTGTATTGAATTCTGTCTGATCAGATATTCTGTCAATCTCGTTATTAATCTGTTCTATCTCTTTCTGTATAGCCTCTCTTTCATCATCTGAATTAACATCATTAGCAGCCTGAACGCTAAGTTCCTTTAATCTTGTGAGCATACTCTGGATTTCTGTAATTGCACCTTCTGCTGTATTTAAAACAGAAACTCCATCAGCTGTATTATTCTGGGCCTGACTAAGACCTCTTATCTGTGCTCTCATCTTTTCAGAAATAGCACATCCTGCAGCATCGTCCTTAGAGCCATTTATCTTGTATCCTGATGATAATCTTTCAATTGATGTTGACAGATTATTCTGTGATTTCTGTAATGCATTGTTGGCAACAATCGCTGCCACATTAGTTCCTATTCTCATATCTTAACCTTTCTGTCTGTCCAATTTACCTGTTCATGCTCTATATATCGGACTTTCTGTGCAAATCTTTAGCCTGCAAGCAGTTTTACAATCTGTGCTGCAATTTCATACAGCTTATCTGTTGCCACACTGTCAGCCGCTGCTTCATAAGTCACATATGGCACGTCTGACGATTTTGTAATGTTGACAGTCACATTTGTAAATCCAAATCCTTCTTTTAAATTTTCTTCCATATCCTCAAGAAGCTGGCTTCCTTCATCTGAAACTGCTGTGTCACTGACAATGTACATACCAAGACTTTCTCTGTCAGCCTTAGCCTCAACAGAAACTTTTCCTAATACGCTGCTTAGCATGTTTACAGATATACGACCTTTATTGTCGTCATCCTGAACCAATGTAAGTTTCAGCATACCTGTACTTCCTGAGTCTGTTATATACGGTATTCTGTAATCATGCCTTAATGCCAGATTCTTAATATATCCGATTGTTCTGTCCTTAAGTCTTAAATCCAGAAATCCCTCGTAATTGACATCTATCTGTGTATCAAGGTCTCCTGCTTTGGAAAGAACCTCCTGAAGTTCTTCCTCTGTCTCATCTTTCATTTCTTCATACATAAGTGACAGTTTTTCTTTATGTCCGATTTTTTCAATCGAATCCCTTGCATAATCACGTGTTGTCTTAACACCTCTGATATCCGGGAACTGTCCGGATTCTAAAAATGCTTTAACAGCCTGTATGTTACCACTGTTTATTTCTGTATCTGCATTTCTTATCTGCCTCAATATATCAGCTCCTGCCTGCACTGCTGCCTGCTGTTCCTTAAGATATTCCTCATAATATTGTTCCTCGGCTGCCGCATCATAGTTATCCTCTAACTGTTCAATAAACATTTCAACGGACTGTTCTCCGATTCCGGATGAGTTATCCACATTCTTTAATGTATTCGGGGTAACTAATCCACCATTTGCCATAAATAATGCACTGTAATAGTTAGCAATTCCGCTTACCTCTGCCATTCCTGTATTCTCATCAATAACAGCGTCCATGTCATAATGCTTTCTTGAATTATATGCAGTCATAAGATTATTCATAGTGACCTCAGCTCCCTGCTTAATCAGCGCACCTGCTGCCACTCCGGCATCTCTGGTGAATATATTCATCATCTGGTATATTCCTATAAACTGCTTTCTCTGCTCTTTAGTAATACCATTGGTACGGTCAAGCTTATAAAGAAACTTTGAAAACTTCTCCTCATTATCCTTAGATGCCTTATCATTAGCCTCTGTAAGATATTCGTTGACTTCCTCAATTGAAGCATTCATTGGATTTACTCCGTCTTTTATCATATTAAGAACTGTCTCTGGTTTCATATTCTTAATAAGATTATTAATCATTGCATTAACAGATTTGACTATCTCTACATTTTCCTTTGTCATATCCATGTTATTAGCAGCCAGTACCTTTATTGCTTCCTTGTCCTCATCAGTTCCCTCAAGTCCAAGCTCCCTAATAATATCATCCGCACTTCCCTGTACTGCCTTCTTTAATGAATCACCCAAATCGCCTCTTATCTGAGTTCCGACTGCCTCATAAGTTTCATTCATCTTGTCAAACATACTGGCAAATACACGCGCAGGATTTCTTACTATCTCATTCAATGTCTTTCTTGCTTCAAGAACATCTGTATATGCAATCTGCGCTTCTTCATACATTTCATCCGCCTGTTCATATTCCATAAGCATTGAATTAAGCTCATCTATCGGAGTTGTAAGAATAGAAATGTTATTCTTAACTAGATATATAGACGCATTTGCACTCATAAGAACCCTTGCTGTTACAAGCGTGTCATACGCCTTATCTGCTGCCTGCTGTACATCAGATGCCTGATTCCTAACTTCACTATTTCCTGTGCTTACTGTTGCTGCACTGTATTCAATTCTGAAGCTTCTTGCATCCATCTCCAGCTTAAGGCTTGCTATTGTAAATGTTTCCCCTTTTGATACCACATTTGCAACATCTGAATACTCTGCCCTGTTAATAGTATCAAGAGCTGTCCTTATATCATCAATTGGCGAACCTGTAACGAGCGTATTCTCTGCCTTGCCTCCAAGCTTCATGTTATCAAGTATCTTATTAAGCATTTCATCAGGGTCAGCCTGAATCTTTTCAATATCTATCGCATCAAGCTGTGCCTTATATTCAAGATTTTCTTTAGTAACAGGAATCTGTGCATCAATAAATGCTCTTGCATCCGCAAGTGTATTATCATTAACCTCAAGTCCTGACGAAGCAATTATCTTCTCAATTCCCGGCCTTAACGCTTCAAAATCAGCGTCAGATATTGCATTTACACACCTTCCTATTGTAACGCCATCTGCACTGATACTTGATGAGGTTGCCGCCTGTGCCTGATATATTCCAGCAATTGAAGGCTCAATGCCATTAGCAACCATGTAATTCTTTGTGTTCTCTGATAATGGCTTTAACTCTTTACTCTTTTCAAGTGTGCTTTTAACCTCAGCAACACTTTCATCATTGACAGCTATATCTGCTCCCTGCATACGGCTCTCGACACTTGCCGCTGTTGCTGCACTTCCAGTCACACTCTCAATCTTATCCTTAGAAACTGCTGTGCCATAATTAACATAATCATCAGAGTGCATCGCAAGTTCAATCTTAATTTTCTCAATAATATTAACCATATCATCTGGTGTAGCATCTGTAAGATTAAAGCCGTCCTCATCTAGCTTTACCGCATCAGCACCTGATAACTTCATCATCAATGCCTTAAGGCTTATCTTTGCACTGGAAGCACTCGCCATAATCTGGCTCTTTACATCATCTGCCTCCTTAAGAAGTCCCTCATATGTATTGTCAGTTGCAGCTGTCACATTGCCAGAGATTACCACTCCTGCAAATGAGCCTGCCACACCTTCACTTTTAACTGCCTTATTTTCTTTATAATTAATAGATGTTCCCTGTGCCGCAACATCTTTATTAAAATTCGCGCCTGAAACTGTATATGTCATATTCTGCTGCCTTTCTTATTTACTATCTGAAACAATCACTCATTGTCATATAATAAATATTTCGGCAGATATGGTGGGATAATTGAGAGATATATTATAGCAAATAAAAAGGAAGCTAATTCAGAATTAATAAAAATCCAAACCAGCTCCCTTTCTCTATATTATTCTCCTATATCTTCGTAGCATGAACCTTAGAAACATCACCGTTAAACTCATACACAACTATTCCATACTTATGTAAGTCAATAAGCAATGACTGCGGATATCCATCACAATCTCCCTTAACGGCTGTAAGAGTCTTCTTCTGGTCAGCCTCATTATCTCCAAGAACCAGCTTATACTTAGTCTTGAACGGAACTCCTATTCTGAAGCTGTCTCTTTCAACTGGTGTAAAATTAAGTACAAAGAGAAGATTCTTCTTTCCATCCGGACTGATTCTCATAAATGATAAAACGCTATTATCTTTATCATTGGCATTAATCCATCTGAATCCTTCACTGCTGTAATCAGTAGCATACAGACATGGATAATTCTTATTAAGCTTCAGACACTTCTTCGTAAAATCCTTAAGTTCTGTATGACTTTCATCCTCTAACAGATACCAGTCAAGAGCACGCTTCTCACTCCACTCATTCCACTGACCAAATTCCTGTCCCATGAATAAAAGCTTCTTGCCAGGATGTCCACACATATATGCATATGCCAGCTTAAGATTCTTGAACTTGTCCTCCCTGTCTCCAGGCATTTTACCAAGCATAGAACACTTAAGATGTACAACCTCATCATGTGAAAGCACAAGAATGAAATTCTCGCTGTAAGCATACATCAATGAAAATGTCATCTTGCTATGATTAAACTTTCTGAAATATGGATCAAGCTTCATATATTCAAGGAAATCATGCATCCAGCCCATATTCCACTTAAATGTAAAGCCAAGACATTCCCCATTGTCAGGATCACCACTTACCATAGGCCATGCTGTTGACTCCTCAGCTATAGTTATTGCCTGTGGGAATCTCTTCTTTAACATGCTGTTAAAATGCTTTAAAAAGCTGATTGCTTCGAGATTACCGTTGTCACCATATTTGTTAGGAACCCAGTTTCCTTCTGTCCTTCCGTAATCCAGATACAGCATTGAAGCAACAGCATCAACTCTTAAACCATCAATATGGAACTTGTCCACCCAGAACATTCCATTAGCAATAAGGAAGTTAGACACTTCATTCTTGGAATAATCAAATACCTTCGTTCCCCAGTCAGGATGCTCTCCCTTTCTAGGGTCTGCATACTCATATACACAGCTTCCATCAAAATTAGCAAGTCCATGTGCATCCTTTGGAAAATGTGCCGGTACCCAGTCAAGAATTACACCAATTCCTTTTTCATGCATATAATCTACAAAATACATGAAATCCTTAGGTGTTCCGTATCTTGCTGTAGGTGCATAATAACCAGTTACCTGATATCCCCATGATCCATCATATGGATACTCTGCAATTCCCATAAGTTCAATATGTGTGTATCCCATATCTGTTACATATTTTGCAAGCTCAGGTGCCAATTCTCTATATGTATAAAATCCGTCCTCTGTTCCATCATCTTTCTTCTTCCATGAGCCAAGATGACATTCATATATAGAAAGAGGTGCTTTAAGATGATTCTCTGTCTTCTTCTTCTCAACCCATTCAGAATCTTTCCATTCATAACCTGAAAGATCGGCAACTATTGATGCTGTCTCTGGTCTTAACTGTGCCTGATTAGCATATGGATCTGCCTTGTAAAGAGCCTCTCCACTCTGGGAAATAATAAGGAACTTATACATATCCCCTGCTTTAGCTCCTGGTATGAACAAATCATATATTCCACCATCTGAAATCTTCTTCATATCATAACCATATGCATTCCAGTTATTAAACTCACCTATAACATAGACTTCCCTTGCAGCAGGTGCCCACACAGCAAAATACACACCTTCTTTTCCGTCTTTTACTCCAACATGCGCACCCATTTTGTTATATATCTCATAATGAGTTCCCTGTCCAAAAAGATATGCATCCACTTCTGTGATTGCCAGCTGCTCGTATTTTTGCATATTCTTCATAAAATCCTCCATTATATTATTATCCTACACGATACTCATGGGTCCCCTCAGATTATCCCATTAATTAATAGTATATTACCACATTAGCAAATTAATTACTACATTTCATTAGCAAAAAAAATGTTCATTTCACATATATTATGTTATACTGTAAATCGCATTGAAATAAATGCTTTATATAAGTTAGAAAGATGAAAAGGAGTATTAAATTCTTATGATATACTATATTAT
>PPYF01196455.1_pt1 | contig 13288 bp, 9 predicted proteins | sample 1559871 | NCBI WGS metagenome assembly PPYF01 (sample SAMN08240021, study PRJNA423297) | Human gut metagenome, whole genome shotgun sequencing project. | reverse complement strand
TTAATTCCATAAGCTATGAATTTGGAGACAAAGATAACAATTTATAAATTTACCCCTCAGGTTTTTACATTGACCCGTTGAATTGACGGTTGACTTAGATAATGTCAACCAAGATGTCAACCATTAAAACAATGAATGCAACTGTAAATGTAGTATGCTACAAATGGAAAACATTATCCAATGGCGAACATCCGTTGATGCTTCGCATCTGTAAAGATGGTAAAAGGAAATACCAAAGTTTGGGAATATCGGTTAATCCGAGATATTGGGACTTTAAGAAGAATGTACCAAAGTCTAAATGTCCTAACTTAGAATATATCCAAAAGATAATTCTTGATAAGAAGTTGGAGTTTCAAGAACGAATGCTTGAAATGAAAGCCGACCAAAAGGATTATTCGGCTGAAACACTTGTTGCGATGCGAGAGCAAACAACTACGATTAAAACAGTCGGAAGTTTCTATCAAGAAATCATTGCCCAATGCAAAGCTGATAATAAATGTGGGAACAGATTGGTCTATCTCAATTCTTACAATTCGTTGATGAGGTTTACAAAAGGAAAGTTGGAGATACCGTTTGACGTAGTTAATGTGGCGTGGCTCGAAAGATATGAAAAGTGGCTTCGAGCAAATGGGAATAAGGAGACAACAATCAGTTTGATGTTCCGTACTTTGCGTAGCACATATAATAAGGCTATCAATGCCAAATGCGCCCGAACGTCCGATTATCCGTTCAATGAATATAAAATCTCTAAGTTCGACACTACTACTCAAAAGCGAGCCATAGCCAAGACAGAGATGTTGAAATTTACAGAAACATCCCAGCCGATAGGTCAGAAGAAATACGTGGAATTGAGCAAGGACATATTTATATTTAGCTACCTGTGTGGCGGTATCAATTTTACCGATATTGCCAATCTGACGCAAGAGAATATCGTCAATGGTAGGTTACACTATATCCGTCAGAAAACTGGTAAGCTAATCAAAATTGGAATACCCCAAGAAGCTATGCTGATAATAGAGAAATACGCAAAGGAGGGTAACGGTTATCTGTTCCCGATATTGAATGTAACAGTCCATAAAACAGCTTTGCAGAAGCAGAATAGGATTCATAAAATACGCGGCAAAGTGAATGAGGTTTTAAGGATACTCGGTAAGCGATTGGGAATTGAAGCCAACATTACGACCTATGTTGCAAGGCATTCGTTTGCAAGTGTCCTTAAAAAGTCGGGAGTGAACATTGCATTAATAAGCGAAGCATTAGGACATTCAGACTTAGCAACCACTCAAATATATTTGGATAGCTTCGACAACGAGCAAGTAGATGAAGCGATGAAAAATTTACTTTGAAACCATTGCAATATGAGTGAAAAGTTATATCTTTGCATCAATTCTACAACGTGGTAGAAGATACGGGCTAAGACTTAAATAAGCCCTCCTGAATGGTTCACGTGACAGTGCAGTTATCAAGCGGATAATCAAGAAAGGTAACCGTTCTACAAGAAGCTTGTCAGCAATTAAATTCTACTGCATAAGTAGCGGCTTCTGCAACTAAGTTCTCGGAGCGATGACTTCCGAAATTTATTATTGGATGAAGATTCATTCACACCTTGCAAGGGTGAATTATATCCAATCGTAAGGGAACTTGGTTGCAGGAGCTTTTTTATTTCCCTTAGTCCAATTGTTAAATTTCTAAATTCATCTAATTATGCCAATGAATTTAAGAATCCGAACAATTGGATTGAGCCGCCAATCGGTACTTGTCACCCCGACAAGTCTTAATCGGCTCACGAGTTTTAAAACTTTATATGGGTCTGAACTCCATTCTTCGAGTGGGGTAACAAAATCAACATGCCCATATAACAAAGAGTTCTCCCAAGTTTCTTACCCCCTAAATCTGATGTACCATGAATGACGCGGCAAACAGAACATTGGACGTGGAGGTACTGAACATCCACAAGGGAGAGTATCTGTCCGAAGCCTTAAAAAGACAAGGCTACCCCATGCTGCCGAGCAATGCCATTATTAATAAGGTAATGACAGGTACGGGAGCTACTTATATGGAGTTGAGCCCGAAGTTAAGTCCAAGAAATTCTATCGTAATCGAGCCGTATCGTTCTGCGGTGGAGAACAAAGTGCAAGCATTTGACGAAGTGCAAGGAGTGTTCAAGGAAGTAACCGTTAAGAAACTGACCGCCTACCTCAACAACCCCAATATCAAGTACAAGAAAATTATCACCACTCCCGAAGGGTTTCAGACCAAAGTCTTGAAGGCTGCAAAGAGTTTGAAGATGAACATCTATAAGGAGTTCTTCAACTTGTACGATGAATCCGACCACATTACGGAAGATACAGGCTATCGCAGAAGCATATCTACCCCAATGAAGGAGTTCTTCAAGTTTGAGGGAAAGGCTCTCGTATCTGCCACTCCGTTAAAGCCGAGCAAGTACACCTTAACCCTGTTCCTGCGCCATCAATTTAGGTGGGTGGAGATTAAACCCGACTATGACTATCGGGAAGATATGACTTTGATAACGACCCACAGCTTTTACAGTCAGGTGAAGCAGGAAGTAAAAAGACTGTTGGATAATGGTTCTCCCCATGTGTGCATCTTCTATAAGACAACAGAGGGTATATGTAACATCGTGGAATCATTGCTGCATGACGGAATAATAAAAGAGGATGATTACAAGGTGTTCTGTTCAAAGAAAAGTGCCGACGAATTAAAGAGCCGTTTCTTGGAACACAGTACGGACAGGCTGGAGCTTCCCCTAAGAAAGGTGAACTTGTTTACCTTGCGGTTCTTCCCGTCAATAGACATCAATCTGAAAGAACTTTGCGATGTGCTTGTGTTGTCGAACTACGACCATGTGAAGCACACCCTAATCAATCCGTTCACCGAAGCCATCCAATGTCAAGGAAGATTCAGACGCGTCTTTCCAAACGGTAAGAGGTACAACTCGCTTACGGTTATAGCTTCAATTCCAAATGAGCTTAAAGTTAAATCCGAAGAAGAAATCTATAAAGACATCGAAGCGAGAGTTGCAAGTTACCGAGCCGTTCAGAAGGAAAAACTGAAAGCTGATGAACCCACATATTATGATAAGGAACTAAAACGGCTACGGTTGAATGAAGTCTTAAATCCCGAACGGAACGGATTTGACAGGTTCGCCATAGAGCAACTGTTACTTGACGAGCAGGTTAAGAGATATTACCTCTCACCCGATGCACTTAGACAGGCATACGAAGCAACGGGATATTTCAATGTGGACTTCCAGCCCGAAGATGAAGCGGTCGGTGAAGATGATATTTACAGAATCAAAGCAGCCAAGACCAAAGAGAAATGGCAGTTCATTGTATCCGTCTTAAGCAATATCAAGGAAGATGAAAATGCCGTACAACTTCTCCGAGCCAAGTGCGTAGAGGAAGAATGGCTTATCAATGCATTCTTCAAGTTAGGGCGAGAAACTATCGAACAGCAGAAGTACAGCAAGACTGCAATCAAGAAGCTGTTGGAACAGACCGAGCAGAAAGAAGCCATGCAACGGAGATTCAGCCGAGAGTTCCTATCAGACATAAGACATGAATTTGAAGCTGAAACGGGTAACGATTTATATATCCCCGTAAATGATGTGCTTGATAGAATTTCTTACCTGTTGGACTGTTACGGAATAACCTACTCCCGATATGGAGACGGTAAGAAAGGTACAATGTGCAAGCTGTCCGCTCCTTTCATTGAGGAATATTTCGATGTGACACGCAGCAATCGGGGTGGTGCTAAAGTCAAATTGGATAGGTTCAAAGATGAACTATTAGACCAAGAGTAAACGAAGTGCGGAGGGCGCAGCCCTCCGGCACTTCGTGCCGTCCGACTGCACCCCTCTTTTAGTCCCCCTCTCACCAAGTGAAAGAAAAGTAAAAATTGGTAGAGACCTGCCCACCCCCTCAATCATTATAAATTTTACTATTCACCTCACATCATTCATGGACTTCTTAAAGCGATACACAATACAGACATAATGGTAATACAGTCTAATTGTAATATCACTTAAAAGTAATTCAGCGAATTGTAGTAAAGTCCAAATCGTAACGGAGCAGTCCAAAGCGATATGGACTTTACTTATTCCAGAGTTAAATCAATCAATAATCATTTAAACAATTTATCATTATGAGAAATTTAGTTATCATGCCAGCTATGGCACAGAACCAATCGAGATTTAATTTAGGTGAATACGCGGAAGAAGCTGCCATTATCCAAGACGAACCAACTGTACAGCCGAGCGTGAACTTTTTGGAAGCCAACACCGATGCAATCACTATGAACGAGCTTACCAATAAATGTGTCGTTCCAACTTGGGCTAACCAAGAATTGACTATCGCACATCAAGACTTTATTTCATGTGTGCATGATGCGGCTTGCTCATTCTATGCAGGTGAAAGAGTGAACACACCCGAAATCAGAGTTTCACACATTGTACGAGGTAGAACTCCCCAAAGTTTGGGTAAGAAAGCATCGGAACTGTTAGAATGTGAAAAGACACAATTCTACCAACGTCTTGCATTTGCCTTTACCATTCCAACCATTATCGAAACGGTAAGAGGGCAAAGGCTTGAATTGTGCATTGGTGGGGTAAGGAACTATTCAGACCTCAACCTTTATCGTGCATCCAAAGGCTTGGAAAAATTTTCTTGTTTTGTAGGCTGGAGAGTTAGAATTTGTAGCAATCAAATCCTAACAGGAGAAGGTGTCAAGTTCAATATGGAAGTAACCAATATCAGCGAACTTTACAGAAACGTACTTGAATTGTTCCACAGCTTCAATCCTGCAAAGGAAATCCACTTAATGCAGTCACTAACCAACACTTCATTGTCCGAGACACAATTTGCGCAAATCGTAGGGCGGATGAGAATGTTTCAAGCATTGTCACCTGCAAGGCAGAAAGCCATTCCAAGACTTCTGATTACGGACAGTCAGATTAATTCTGTTTGTCGCGACTACTACCACAACGAAGTGTTCGGAGCAAAGGACAACGCCATATCAATGTTCGATTTCCACAATCTTTTGACACAGGCTAACAAGGGAAGTTACATTGATACTTATCTGCAACGAGCTGTAAACGCTACGGAAGTCAGTGTAGGAATTAACAATGTCCTGCAAGGACTTGATAACAAATACGCTTGGTTCTTGGGCTGAGTGGATTGTTGATTGAGAGAGGAAAGGGCAGCTATTAAGTTAGTTGTCCTTTCTTATATAAAATGAAAAGGACTACCTACCTGCGGCTTTATAACCTCAATCAAGATTTGTCCTACCCCTAAATTCAGTCGGAGAAATTGACTTTAGCTTTATAAATCCATGTGGGTAACAATCTGTAAAAATTACTTCTTATAAGAGGATTTGTCATTTTGATACCCACATGGATTTAGAGAGTTTAGATGCGACTCTGCTTAAATACTCCATTAATTCCCTGTTTTGTAACACAATAATTACTATTTATCCTCACTCCATGCTGATAGATTTAAAACCTTTTGTTACCTTTGCACCAATTCCAATGAACTAATGAGATAGGGAGTTGGAAGGACATATTTAACGAAAGGTGTTATTGAAATTATCTTCTTAGATTAAACTTCGCAACTTTAATTTTGGAATGAAGATGATAGCAATAGTACCCATACATTTGATATATATTCATCGCTTTGGTGAACTATATACCTTTGGTGTGGGGCTATTGTTTTATCCATTCCAAAGGGTAATGCGAAGACCTAATCTAAGGATAAGACAGATATAGTTCCCACACCTTATTTATTTTAACAGCTTGCTAATAGGGAACAAGTAAGCATAATATTATTAATATGAGAACATTTAGATTAATTGGAATGACCTTATTAATGGGCTTGTGTGCTGTAAACTTTACAGCTTGTAGCGATGATGAAGATGAGAACAATGATACCAACAACGGTATCAATCCTCAAAAGGTATTCGTTAATGGGATGCCAAAGCAAGTGTCTGATATGAAAATCACCCAAGATGCATCAGGTTTAGTTTCTAAGATTGAAACAGATGATGCAGTTGCTATCTTTAAATATCCTACCGCTGTAACAACAAGAGCCGAACTTTCCAATCAGCTTGTAATAGTGGAATTAACAGAAGATACAGGGGGACAATATGAAGAAACATTCATCTTCAAGATGGAAATAGGAAGTAATGGATTTATAAAACATTGCGATGAAACCGAAGAAGACGGTGATTTGGAGACTTGGGATTTCACATACACCGCAGAAGGCAACTTGCTATCTATGAAACGTTCAGAAGGTGGAAATGAAACCACGACTATTACCTATCAAGACGGTGACATTATCAAAACATCCACCGTATCAGCAGATGAACCTGAGACTTCGGAAATTTACACTATAGACTACACTTCAAACACTGTGACTACCCCGATTGAGAACAAGGGATGCCTCATGTTTTATGATGAAACATTAGGAATTGACATGGATGAAATGTGGTTTGCCTATTATGCTGGACTATTAGGAAAAGCAACCAAGCATTTACCTTTAAAACTAACTTATGAATCAGAATTCAACCCTTATGAGGACATTACTAATTTCACATGGACGTTAAATGCAAATGGACTTCCAACTTTATTGTCCATTCAATCAGAATATGGTTCCAATGATAATATTTCTATTATTTGGTAATGAAACTAATATAAAGGCAAATAGATTCTTATTATACTATAAGCGGTATCGGAGGAAACTCTTATACCGCTTTGTTTATGTGGGTACGAATATTGAAATATTCTTCCTTATATGGAGAATTGGCAAATTCATACCCGAAACATGAAAACAGCTATAATGTTGTTCGCTTAGAGTGAAATTATTATATTTGTAATGTGGTTCAAGCCATAAAGAGATTATTAAATTATTGTTCAATACTTCTTGTTTGGTTATCAAATTCAACCAAGATGTCAACCGCTTTAAATTAGCGAGGAAGCAGATGCAAGCTAATTGCTTTATAGATAGTCTGTTTAGCGATATAAATAATAGCATAAGCGCACCTGCTTTGGGAGCAGGGGGTCGTGGGTTCGAATCCCGCTACCCCGACGAAAGAGACAAATCGAAGATTATAAAATGAGGCCAATACAATAAATATTAGCCTCATTTGTTTTACATCTTCAAATAATACTCCCTAGTCAACATTATATATTCCTCGCTATATTTGTGACGTGCTATTTCTGTCAACAGCTCTTCGACCACACACTCCCGATTATCAAAAGAAAAAGCGATCAACACTCTTTTTGGAACACCTCCGGGCTTAGTTATCACATTCAGTTGGCGGGCTGCATACAGATTCCACATAGAAGCTATACCCTTTACCCTATCTGCCACATCTGCCGGAATCACAACCGTAAAAGTCCCATCCTCAGCCAATAATCCGGCAACTCCTTTCAATAGTTCCTCATAAGTCAAAGAAGTGGCATGACGCGCGGCATTCCTTTGTACATCCGGACATTTAAGTGAGCCTACAAAATAAGGAGGATTTGAGACAATCACATCAAATTTACCGGAAGAATGATACTGATTAAAATCTGCCTGAACCACTTCTATCTGTTCTTTCCAAAAAGAACGAGCTACATTTTCTTTAGCCTGCTCCACAGCTGCCGTATCTACTTCCAATGCTACAATTTTCACATCTGCCGGACTGCGTTGAGCCAACATCAGAGCAACCAATCCTGTTCCTGTACCTACATCCAATACCCGACGCGCTCCTTGAACCGAAGTCCAGGCACCTAAAAGTACTCCATCCGTGCCAACTTTCATAGCACATTTGTCATGCCACACTGTAAACTGCTTAAATTGAAAATAAGGATTCGACATTTTATTATTCGCTGATCTTAAAACCCGTTTTATTCCACTAATTTATTATGTACCGCCAAAAATAAATAATTATTATGGAAGTTACCCTTTATTACCCTACATTTTGGCATTGTTTTTGTGTTTTTATTCAAACCTGTGCTTCATTATTAAAGAGAATCAATTAACTTTGCAAACGATTTATGCATATTTGCATGGCATAAACTAAATTAAAACGAAAAGATGAAAGAAAGATACTTATTGGAAGATGTCAGTGACAACGGTTTCTCGTTAATTACCGACTATGATGGTAACGATGAACATGCATTTGATGTAAACATAAAATCTGGTGAAATTCTTCCGGTTCTCCCCCTCCGTAATATGGTATTATTTCCCGGAGTATTCCTGCCTATCACGGCTGGCCGAAAGTCTTCATTAAAGCTCATACGTGATGCTGAGAAAAAGCATAAAGACATAGCAGTAGTGTGTCAAAGAGCTGCGCATACGGAAGACCCCAAATTGGAAGATTTGCACAACATAGGTACTGTAGGACGAATTGTCCGGGTATTGGAAATGCCGGATCAAACGACAACCGTCATACTTCAAGGTATGAAGCGTCTAAGTTTGAAAAGTATTACCGATACACATCCATATCTCAAAGGCGAGGTTGAGATTTTGGAAGAAGAAATTCCTGGTAAGGACGATAAGGAGTTCCAAGCTTTGGTTGAAACATGCAAAGACCTGACAATGCGTTACATCAAGTCGTCAGATGCAATGCATCAGGATTCTGCGTTTGCCATTAAAAATATCAATAGTCCGATGTTCCTGATCAACTTTATCTGCTCGAATCTCCCGTTTAAAAAAGACGAAAAGATAGATTTATTAAGTATCAAGTCTTTGCGCGAACGTACTTATCACTTATTGGAGCTTCTGAATCGTGAAGTGCAGTTAGCCGAAATAAAAGCCTCCATCCAAATGCGTGCTCGCGAAGATATTGACCAGCAGCAGCGTGAATATTTCTTGCAACAGCAGATCAAAACCATTCAAGACGAATTAGGTGGCGGCGGTCAAGAGCAGGAAATTGAAGAAATGCGCAATAAAGCGGAGAAAATGCATTGGAATATGGAAGTTAAAGAGACTTTCCTGAAAGAGCTGGCTAAATTGGAACGCACCCATCCGCAGTCACCGGACTACAGCGTACAACTTAACTATCTGCAGACAATGCTTAACCTCCCATGGGGCATTTATACAACCGACAATCTGAATCTTAAGAATGCAGAGAAGACGTTGAATAAAGACCATTACGGATTGGAGAAGGTAAAAGAACGTATTCTGGAACATCTGGCTGTGCTGAAGCTAAAAGACGACATGAAGTCACCGATTATCTGCTTATATGGCCCTCCGGGAGTTGGTAAGACATCACTCGGAAAGTCCATCGCATCCGCCCTTAAACGAAAATACGTGCGTATGTCTTTAGGAGGAGTGCATGACGAAGCGGAAATACGTGGACATCGTAAGACATATATCGGTGCTATGCCGGGACGGATTATCAAGAGCCTTATTAAAGCAGGAGCCTCTAATCCGGTATTCATCTTGGATGAAATAGATAAAGTCAGTGCAGACCGCCAAGGAGATCCTTCATCTGCATTATTGGAAGTTCTCGACCCGGAACAAAACACTTCGTTCCATGACAACTTCCTGGATGTGGACTATGATCTCTCAAAGGTATTGTTCATTGCAACAGCTAATAACCTGAATACAATTCCCGGTCCATTGCTCGACCGTATGGAACTGATTGAAGTCAGCGGATATATCACAGAAGAGAAAATTGAAATTGCCCGTAAACATCTAGTCCCGAAAGAACTGGAAGCCACCGGGCTTAAAAAGACAGATATAAAACTTCCCAAAGATACGCTGGAAGCCATTATCGAATCGTACACTCGTGAAAGCGGTGTTCGTGAATTAGAGAAGAAAATAGGTAAGATTCTCCGTAAATCAGCCCGTCAATATGCAACCGACGGATATTTTGCTAAAACGGAAATTAAACCGGCTGACCTATACGATTTCTTGGGAGCACCGGAATATACACGAGACAAGTATCAAGGCAATGAGTATGCCGGTGTAGTTACCGGACTGGCATGGACAGCCGTAGGAGGTGAAATTCTATTTGTTGAGACGAGCTTGAGTCGTGGTAAAGGCGGACGTCTTACATTGACCGGTAATCTGGGAGATGTGATGAAAGAATCTGCCATGCTGGCACTTGAATACATCAAGGCACACGCTTCTATCCTTGACTTGGACGAAGACATTTTTGAAAACTGGAACATCCATATTCATGTTCCGGAAGGGGCGATTCCGAAAGACGGTCCGTCGGCAGGTATCACTATGGCCACTTCTTTAGCTTCCGCTCTGACACAACGAAAGGTAAAAGCCAACCTGGCTATGACAGGAGAAATCACCCTTCGCGGCAGTAAAGAAACCCAGCCAGGAATGACATTTGAGTTACAATATACAGACACTAAAAGTAATGCCCGTGCCGGTCTGATAACCACTGACCACGGGCAGATACAAACCCCTATCTTCATGCCGGTGGGAACATTGGGCACTGTCAAAGGGGTGCATCTGACAGAATTGAAAGAAGACATCCAGGCACAGATCATTCTAGGGAATACTTATCATCTCTATTTACGTCCGGGATTGGATGTTATCGAGAAAGCCGGCGGCTTGCATCGCTTCAACGGTTTTGATCGCCCCATGCTGACAGACAGTGGTGGTTTTCAAGTATTTTCGCTAGCCGGAATCCGGAAACTTCGTGAAGAAGGAGCCGAGTTCCGTTCACATATTGATGGCAGCAAGCATATCTTCACTCCGGAAAAAGTGATGGATATAGAACGTACCATCGGAGCGGACATCATGATGGCTTTCGATGAATGCCCTCCCGGAGATTCAGACTATGCGTATGCTAAAAAGTCGTTAGGGCTGACCCACAGATGGCTCGACCGCTGCATACAACGTTTTAATGAAACCGAACCTAAGTATGGCTACAATCAGTCGCTATTCCCTATTGTGCAAGGATGTGTTTACCCCGATCTGCGCAAACAATCTGCGGAGTTTGTGGCTTCCAAAGGAGCGGACGGAAATGCTATCGGCGGATTGGCAGTAGGCGAACCCGTCGATAAGATGTATGAGATGATCGAAATTGTCAACGAGATTCTGCCTAAAGACAAGCCCCGTTATTTGATGGGCGTCGGTACTCCTGTCAATATCCTTGAAGGGATAGAACGCGGCGTAGATATGTTCGACTGCGTAATGCCTACACGCAACGGACGAAATGGAATGCTGTTTACCAAAGACGGTATCATCAATATGCGAAACAAAAAATGGGAAACGGATTTCTCCCCCATTGAGGCGGACGGTGCTTCCTATGTAGACACACTGTACAGCAAAGCGTATTTGCGCCATCTTTTCCATGCACAAGAACTGTTGGCCATGCAAATTGCTTCTATACATAATCTGGCATTTTATTTATGGCTGGCAGGCGAAGCACGAAAACATATTATCGCCGGAGATTTCTCAACCTGGAAACCGATGATGGTCAGAAAAGTATCAACTAGATTATAAGGAATGAAAAGCAATCGATTCATAAAGCGGCTGGACTGGTATATCATCAAGAAATTCTTGGGAACATACGTATTTGCTATTGCATTGATCATTTCTATTGCAGTAGTATTCGACTTTAACGAGAAGATGGATAAACTGATGGAACATGAAGCGCCATGGAGCAAAATCATTTTCGAATACTACATGAACTTTATCCCCTACTTCTCCAATCTGTTCAGTCCGTTGTTCGTGTTCATTGCCGTCATTTTCTTTACTTCAAAACTAGCGGAGAACTCAGAGATTATCGCCATGTTCTCCACCGGAATGAGTTTCAAGAGAATGATGCGTCCTTATATGATTTCTGCGGCCATTATCGCATTAACGACCTTTATGCTAAGTTCGTACGTAATCCCTAAAGGAAGCGTCACCCGCCTGAACTTTGAAGACCGGTATATCAAACCCAAGAAACAGAATACGGCACGCAACGTACAGCTGGAAGTGGATAGCGGTGTCATTGCATACATTGACAATTATAATAATGCCATGAAAACAGGCAACCGTTTCTCGTTGGATAAATTCGTCGACAAGAAACTGGTTTCTCACTTGACAGCACGTCGTGTAACGTATGATACAACCACCGTTCATAAATGGACAATTCATGACTACATGATACGCGAGTTGGACGGCTTGAAAGAAAAAATCACCAAAGGAGACCGGATAGACTCGATTATCAATATGGAACCGTCCGACTTCCTTATCATGAAGAATCAACAGGAAATGCTCACCAGCCCTCAATTGAGTGACTATATTGAGAAACAAAAACGAAGAGGATTTGCCAATATCAAAGAGTTTGAAATTGAATATCATAAACGAATCGCCATGTCGTTCGCCTCTTTCATCCTGACAATTATCGGTGTTTCTCTTTCGTCACGAAAGACCAAAGGAGGTATGGGTCTCCACTTGGGTATCGGACTGGGACTGAGCTTCTCATATATCTTATTCCAAACAATTACTTCTACATTTGCCATCAACGGTAATGTACCTCCTGTGATTGCAGTCTGGATTCCCAATATTCTTTATGCAGGTATCGCCTTCTTCCTGTATCAAAAGGCACCGAAGTAGATGATAAGATTCTCTTAAATAGAAGTTCCGCCTATTCTTACCAAACAGCAAGTATAGGCGGAACTTTTTTGTTGTATCCATTTCCTCTTTTGTCTATTCTACATTGTCAACCAATCTCCTTTACATAAGCAGAAAGATCTGCAGCAGAGATGTTTTTGGCTATAATTACACCATTTCCATCCAATAAATAGTTAGTGAACCCCCGGTTCAAACGGTATTTCTTAAATAATCCGGAGTCCTCGCCTTCTGTTTCCACGAAACAAGTGGGCGTAACTATTTGGTCCTGACGAACGGTTTCCTTAAAAATCGACTGATATTCGTCAAACGAAATAGAAACCATTTCCACATTATGAGAAGAACGAAGCGCATTGCTTAAACTTACGTTTTGCATCCGGGATTGCGCGTCATAACTTGCCCAAAAACTTAGCAACACATACTTTCCTTTCAAATTTCCCAACTTAAAGGCAGGTTGCTCTTCCGATGTAGATTCGATTTTAAAATCTGGGGCTACATCACCCTCACTCAAACCTCCGGTAGGTTTGTCTTTCTCAACGAAAGCGGTCAAGGAACAAATTAGTAATACAACAAAAATCCACTTTACATACTTCATGTAACTCGGTTTTAGTTAATACTATCCGGGACTGTCCTTAAACAGTGGTTTCTTCCCGAAACGTTGTCTTTTCAGGCATCAGGCGAAGAGGAATCCGCTGATTATC
>PPYF01103318.1_pt1 | contig 13289 bp, 6 predicted proteins | sample 1559871 | NCBI WGS metagenome assembly PPYF01 (sample SAMN08240021, study PRJNA423297) | Human gut metagenome, whole genome shotgun sequencing project. | reverse complement strand
GCAAAATAGGTGACTGTGGATAAAACTGCGGAAACTCAAGTATATGCGCGATTGCATTTTAACCAAACTTTCATTATAATAAACATATTATATTGTTTCATACAGGAAAGGCAAAACTTATGAAAAAACCAAGTATGATGGCAGTTATTTTATTTCTCACCGGGATGTTATGTGTTTTTTCACTTTTTTTCTTCAACCGGACGGCTGACCGCTTGATTGTCTCTACCGAAAAAGATGTAGACAGCGCAATGGAGGCAATCAGCATGAAACGTGATGAAATAAAAAACGCCGAAAAAAGCTTTGCAGACGCAATTGAAAAAACAGACACCAATATCAAACGTCTGAAGCAAAAAGCCCGCGCTGCTCAGCAGCCGGCTGAAAGAGAGAGGGCAAACATCCCTATGGAAGACTCCTCCGGCGCTTCTGTCTTTGAAGGACAGGCATGCGAAGATGTTTTTTCATCGGAAGCTCCCCATATCGTAGCAATCGACCCGGGGCATCAGAGCGAAAAAATAGACATGAGCGACCTTGAACCAAACGGTCCCGGTTCTTCAGAAATGAAAGCTAAATGCACTACGGGAACTCAGGGCGCTTTTACCGGTATCCCGGAATACAGCCTGAACTTAAATGTTTCTCTGAAGCTTAAGGATGAACTTGAAAGCAGAGGCTATCAGGTCGTTATGACGCGAACAGACAACGACACTGCAATCAGCAACAAAGAACGTGCTGAATACGCAGCAGCTCAGGGAGCTGAAATCTGTGTTCGCATCCACGCAAACGGCGCAGATTCCGGCAGTGCCTCCGGCGCTCTTGCCATGTCTCCTTCCGAATCGAACCCTTATGTATCTTCCCTTTATGAAGATTCCAACCAGCTTTCCTGGGATATTCTGGATTCCTACTGTTCCGTAACAGGTTTTACAAACTGGGGAGTACAATATACGGACACCATGACAGGAATCAACTGGAGTTCCATTCCCGTTACCATCCTTGAAATGGGCTTTATGACCAATGAAAACGACGACCGTCAGATGAACGATGAAGCTTTCCAGAATGTTATGGCAAGCGGTATTGCAGACGGCATAGACACGTATTTCTCAAGATAGGAGCTAGTCAACATGAAAGAGAACAAATCAAACAAACCAATTTTTTTATATATTGTCATCGCAGTCCTTGTGCTTGCGCTGGCAGCGCTGGGAGTCCTTACCTTCGCATCTCTTGACCGACTTGCCTCCCTTCAGGCAAAGGTCACACAGATGTCCGAAACTGTAGAGGAAATTTCTGAATCTGCATCAACTCTGATTCAACAGTCCATGCAGCTTGAAGAGCTTAAGAAAGAAGAAGCATCCATGCCGGATACCTCTTCTAATGAAACGGATTCCTCACAGACAGAAGGAACGCTTTCCCCTTCAAACGGCTCAACCTTCACGGGAAACACTGACGAGAGCATGGACCAGCTTCTTGGTCAGGTTGAACAGCTTCTTCCCAAAGACAACGGAACCTGGTCCGTTTATGTATGTAATCTTATGAAAGGTTCTGAAGGCTCTATTGCCAGCGCGCCCATGCAGGCAGCCAGCCTCATCAAACTCTTTATCATGGGAAGCGTTTATGAAAACTATGACGCGCTTTCAGAACAGCATGATCGGGAAACACTTGACAGTCATATCCATAATATGATTACCGTCAGTGACAACGACGCAGCCAACACTTTGGTAAACTGGCTTGGAAACGGAAATGACGCTGAAGGTATTGCCAAAGTAAACGCATTCTGTCAGGCACACGGTTACAAAGATACCCAGATGAACCGTCTCCTTCTTGCAGGTACGGAAAACGGCGATAATTACACTTCTGTAAAGGACTGCGGAACTTTTCTGAAAGAAATTTACCAGATTTGTAATAACCTTCCTACAGACTCTTCCTTAACCAATGCCCAGGCCATGTATTACCACCTGAAGCTTCAGCAGAGAAAAAACAAGATACCTGCCCAGATACCGGAAGGTGTCCACGTAGCCAACAAAACCGGAGAACTTTCCAATGTTGAAAACGACGCCGGAATCATCTTCGATACGGCTCAGGGCGTAGACCTTGTTGTCTGCTTCATGTCTCAGGACCTCACAGATACAGGCGCAGCTCAGGAAACGATCGCCTCAAATGCCCGCGCCATCTACGGATATTATAATGAATAACAAAGGGGGAAGCTTACGCTTCCCCTTCTTCATAAGACATTTCCCATATTTCCGAAAATACTGCCAAAGGACAGTCTGTCAACAGGCACATCAGTAAAAAACATTCGTATGGATTCACTATATAAATTTCACTCATTCCGCATCTGAGCAGAATTTCCTGAATTTCTTCCAGAAAATGACGGTATCTGTTATACGGATCGTCCTCCTGCATCTCCTGTGATACAATGAAAAACTCCAGTGTGATCAGATCAAATCTCTCCACAGGGAGCCTGTGATACAGAATATTCGTAATTCTCTGTCTGCTGAACCTCTTCTGGCTGAAATGCTTCGCCAGAATGGAGGCGGACATTTTTTTTAGATTTCCCATCTTATTGATAGGAATGCCGCTGCATATAACTTTTTCCACATCGGACGGCGTGATTTTCTCAGCTGTCCACAATTTGTCCCCGTGTTTCTCCTCCTCATCCTTCTGATACATAGCGGCAATGATTTCCTTTGCCCTGTACAGAAGTCTGGAAAACTCCTGAAACGCCTGACTTTTCTCTGACATCGGGTCGCCCATTTTCGCCTTTAAATAGTAAAGATATTCCATGAGACTTTCCTCTGTATCCAGACAGAGATTATTTGCATAAATAACCCCCTCTGTTTTCGTATTATCCGGCTCCAGACGCTCGTATGCCTCCTTCAGTTCTTCTGCCTTACGATATCCGAACTGATGACAATAACAGTACCAGTAAATAACTTCCATCGGATTGTGAAAGTCGAAATCCTGCTCTTTCAGAACTCTTGTCAGAAAATCAGACACATCATCCGCTGTCATCCGCAGCCCGAATCCCAGAATAAATAAAGTATCCCTTTTTACAGAAACCTGAGTCAGCCAGTTATTCACAAGAGCCGTAAGCTTCGTTGACGTGGGGTTCATTGATTTAGGCGTAAAAGTTTCCTTAAAGGATTCCAGAACAATCTCCCTGTACACCTCCTGCGGAACTTCCGAAAAAGGCTCATCCAGTTCTGCTCTTTCATATATGTACCTTTTCAGATGATCCCCAAAGGAAACCAGCTTCATTTCTTTATACAGATAATTGAATATCACATCTGCATCCTCATCTTCGAAGCTGTCCAGACTCACTACCTGACGAAACCTCTGGGCTGCCTTTCTGGTAAATTCAAAATCCTGAACCCTGTCAAAAGCTACTGTCTGTTCAAAATCTAAATCCTGCATGCGGTTTTTCATACTGCCTCACCTACATTCTCTTTCCTTAAACCGCCCAACCATTTTTTCAGTCTCTCTCCGGGCACCGGCTGCTGCACTTCGCACAGGACAATCGTCACATTGTCTCTTGCCCCTTTCGCCAGAACACGTTCAAGCAAAACTTCAACTGTACTTTCCAGCGGAATTTCTCTTGTAAGAATATCCGCAATTTCACCGTCTGACAGCATATCTGTCATCCCGTCTGAACAGAGAAGAAACCGTTTGCCCGTTTTATATTTAAGCTCCGACACAGCCGGCTCCGGAAACTGCTGTTCCTCAGGTATTCCCAGATACTGAGTCAGCGGAGCCTTTCCAAATGCGTATTTCCCAATCACATGGTCTGTGGAAATCTGGGAAAATCCGTCTTCATCCGCTGCATAAACACGGCTGTCTCCAAGATTGCAGGCATAAATATTCTCTGCTCCAAATAAAAGCATAGCTACTGTAGTCCCCATAGAACTGATTCTGTTTTCGTCCCCATATCGGCAGACTGCCTGATTCATGCTTCTGCATAAGCCCTCTACGAACTCATTTGGATTTCTTCTTAAGTTCTTTTTATTCATTTCATAATAATTGCCAAATTCTTCGGAAGCCAGAAAGGCTGCCATTTCACCGCAGCTTTCTCCTCCCATCCCGTCAAAGACTGCAAGCGCCGGGATTTTCGCTCTGGAAATAACTCCTGTATGAATTCCTTCACTTCCCCGGTTGTCTGCCGGAAGTGTGTTTCCGCAGCACCAGAAATTATCTTCGTTATTTCCGCGTATTTTTCCAATATGGCTTGTATATGCATATTTAATCTGGTAGCACATTTTTCACACTTCCCATCATTTTAATTCTTCTGAGCCTTTCAGAAGATTCATTTCTGTTTCCGCTCTCTTCAGATATTTCGCGCCTCTCTCCATATATTCCGGATTATCCTTTTCATTGTCATGGCAAATCTCATTTTCATCAATCCACCGAATCAGATTTCCGTCGTCATCGTAGTAATAGAGTTCTGCCTTTGTATCGTACCATATATAAGCAAAAAACAACTTTTCTTTCCAGTAATAATATTCCTCATAGACCTTATCCTCAGAGCTTGAAGGATAAACAAGCACTTTCATATACTCTCTGGTGTCGTGGTTATAGTAACTGATCTTGTCACCCTCCACTCCTGTCCAGTCATATCCGTTGGCTTCCAGAGTGTCCACAATACTTGTCGCCCGCTCCTTAATTGTCTCAATCTGGGACAAAAAGTCTTTTGACGAATCATTGGTTTCGTACTTCTCACTCTCAAGAATATCTACAAGACCTGTAGTATCCTGCTGCATATCAGAATCATTTTTCCCCGACATCTTCATGTAAATAGAGAAAACGATCACTGCCGCACATGCTGTAAGGAGAACAGGAATAAGCCAGCCCAAAATCTGCCTTCTGCGTTTCTGTCTCCGTTTCTGCGCCAGCCGAGCCTGACTTTGCGCAGCTCTTGCTTCTATGGAATCTCCTGATTTATGAGACTGTTCAGGTTTTTGCTGTACAACATTCTTTTTCTGCTGCAATGGTTTCTGCACCGCATTCTGCTGTTCAGGCTTCTTCTGTTCCCGTATTTTCTGCTCCTGCAATGACACGCTTTGTCTCTTCGCAGAAACCTTCTCCTGTACAGAATCATTTTCTGCAGCAGCCGGACTTCCGGCGCCTTTTTCTGTTACTGCTTTATATCGTCCATGCTGCAGGTCGTCCAGATCATTATAAAACTCTTCCGGAGTCTGATACCTGTCTTCAGGTCTGTATGCACAGGCTTTCAGGATAATCTCTGAAAGCATTTCCCCTGCATCTGCCGGTTTTTTCAGCGGCTCGCCTGACATTCGTCTGGCAAGCGCATTCTCTTTATCCCTGTATGTGATAAACTGCTTCTCCAGGTTTAAGAACGGCAGTCTGTTCCTGTTCATCAGCTTATAAAGTACAATTCCAAGAGAATAAATGTCAACTCTGCTGTCATATTTCTCACCTTTATACATCTCAGGCGCCATATATGAGTACGTTCCCTTTTTTGAAAAACTGCTCATTGTCCGTTCCAGTTCACGGGCAATCCCGAAATCTCCAAGCTTAAAGTCCCCGAATCTTGAAACAAAAATATTCTCAGGCTTAATATCACGATGGATAATGTTTAACTTGCGGCAATATCCAAGCGCTTTGCTCAAATCAAGACCAAGCTTGATGACATCTTTCTCTGTAAGCTGATTCTCGGCACAGTAGTCCATGAAACTTGTAAGATACTCCATTCGTATGGAAATTTCCCAGCCTATATCATCCAGATATTCCATTACCTTAAAGTCTTCTACAGATACAATGTGGGAGTTTCCCCGAAAATATTCCATGGTACTGATTTCCTGAATACACTCTTCCACCAGATTCCGAAAATACTCTCTTACAGACTGTTCATCCCCTGCCTCAGAACGAACACTGTTTAATTCACTCTGACTTCCCGGAATATGAATGACTTTAATTGCCGAATAAAAGCTTTTCCCCTGCTCGCTGCGTTGTGCTTTATACACTTTCCCAAAGGAGCCTTCTCCAATCTTTTCTACTATCTTCCATTCCGCCCATGGCGAAACCGGATGTTCCCTGTCCATACTGCACCTCCTTCCTTATTTTTTATAAAGTAGTTGCCTACTTTATTATAGTCGGATTTTATCATAAATGAAACTATAATCTGTATTTTACAATATTTTCCCAAAATCTGTCCAGTAAAACCAAAAGAAGAGCGTCCCTTGGGGAACGCTCTCCTATTCTTATGTGTATTTCATTTATTCTTCGTTGTTGGATTCCTCCACCTCTTTGCTTTCAAAATCCTCATCCTTAGAAACATCTTCTTCGATTACAGGATTTTTCTCTTCATCCTCTGTCTCATCTGCGATTTTCTCTTTCGGTTCCGGCATAACTGTGTCAAGCTGAACTTCGCTATAACGCTTCATACCTGTACCTGCAGGAATCAGTTTACCGATGATTACGTTCTCTTTCAGACCAATCAGCGGGTCAACCTTACCCTTGATAGCTGCTTCTGTAAGAACCTTGGTTGTCTCCTGGAAAGATGCGGCAGACAGGAAGGAGTTTGTTGCAAGAGAAGCCTTGGTGATACCAAGCATAACCTGCTTGCCTTCTGCCGGCTCTTTGCCCTCTTTTTTCATCTGCTCGTTTGCATCCTCATAGTCGAGAACGTCAACCAGTGTTCCCGGAAGGAATTCTGTATCTCCGTTGTCCTCGATGCGGATTTTCTTCAGCATCTGACGAACGATAACTTCGATATGCTTATCGTTGATTTCTACACCCTGAAGGCGGTATACACGCTGTACTTCACGGATCATGTAATCCTGAACTGCACGAACACCCTTGATTCTCAGGATATCATGCGGATTTACACTACCTTCTGTAAGCTCGTCACCAGCCTCGAGAACCTGACCGTCTGTAATCTTGATACGGGAACCGTATGGAATCAGGTAAGTCTTGAAATCTCCTGTCTCAGGATCTGTCACGATAACTTCACGTTTCTTCTTGGTGTCATTGATAACTGCAGTACCTTTAATCTCAGTGATGATAGCAAGACCTTTCGGCTTTCTTGCCTCAAAAAGCTCCTCGACACGAGGAAGACCCTGTGTGATATCGCCACCGGCAACACCACCACTGTGGAAAGTACGCATGGTAAGCTGTGTACCAGGCTCACCGATAGACTGAGCTGCAATAATACCAACAGATTCACCAACCTGAACAGCTTCGCCTGTAGCCATGTTCGCGCCGTAGCACTTCGCGCAGATGCCGACTTTACATTTACAGGTAAGGATTGTACGAATCTTAACCTCTTCGATCGGTCCGCCATCCTTATTGTTTACGCCCTCTTTCATAATGCGGGCAGCACGTTTCGGTGTAATCATGTGATTTGCTTTTACAATCACTTCACCGTCTTTATTCTTAATTGTCTCGCAGGAGAATCTTCCTGTAAGACGTTCCTGAAGGCTTTCAATCTCTTCCTTGCCATCTACGAAGCCTTTGACATACATACCGGAGATTTCATCTCTTCCCTCGCAGCAGTCAAGCTCACGTACGATAAGATCCTGAGAAACGTCTACAAGACGTCTTGTCAGGTAACCGGAGTCGGCTGTTCTAAGAGCTGTATCGGACATACCTTTACGCGCTCCATGAGCGGACATGAAGTATTCCAGTACGTCAAGACCTTCACGGAAGTTAGACTTGATAGGCAGCTCGATTGTATGACCGGTTGTATCCGCCATAAGTCCTCGCATACCTGCAAGCTGTTTAATCTGTTTATCGGAACCACGGGCACCGGAGTCAGCCATCATAAAGATGTTGTTATACTTGTCAAGACCGCCAAGCAGAGCCTTGGTAAGCTCATCGTCAGTCTTCTTCCATGTATCTACAACCTCTTTGTAACGCTCTTCCTCTGTGATAAGACCACGTTTGTAGTTCTTGGTGATAAGGTCTACAGTATCCTGCGCCTGTTTGATCATCTCAGGTTTCTGAGGCGGCACTGTCATATCCGCGATGGCTACTGTCATAGCTGCGCGTGTGGAATATTTGTAACCTGTCGCTTTGATCGCATCAAGAACCTCGGCAGTCTTGGTTGCGCCGTGAGTGTTAATTACTTTTTCCAGAATCTGTTTCAGCTGTTTCTTACCTACAAGGAAGTTAACCTCAAGAAGCAGTTCATTTCCAGGAATGCTTCTGTCAACGAAACCTAAATCCTGTGGAAGAATTTCGTTGAACAGGAAACGGCCAAGTGTAGACTCCACTGTCTGCTGAAGTATCTCTCCATTCGGAAGAGTCTTCTGACAACGAACCTTAATCATTGTCTGAAGTGTAATAACCTTATTCTCATAAGCAAGAATCGCTTCATTTACACTCTTGAAAAACTTGCCCTCACCCTTGCTTCCAGGTCTTTCCTGTGTCAGGTAGTAAATACCAAGAACCATATCCTGTGAAGGAACGGCTACAGGACCGCCATCGGAAGGTTTCAGCAAGTTGTTCGGTGATAACAGAAGGAAACGGCACTCTGCCTGAGCTTCCACGGAAAGCGGAAGATGAACAGCCATCTGGTCACCGTCGAAGTCCGCATTGAACGCAGTACATACAAGCGGATGCAGCTTGATTGCCTTACCTTCTACAAGGATTGGTTCGAATGCCTGAATACCGAGGCGGTGCAGTGTAGGCGCACGGTTCAGCATAACCGGATGTTCCTTGATAACATCTTCCAGAACGTCCCATACTTCCGGCTCCAGCTTCTCAACCATTTTTTTCGCATTTTTGATATTGTGTGAAGTTCCGTTGGCAACAAGTTCTTTCATAACGAAAGGTTTGAACAGCTCAATTGCCATTTCTTTAGGAAGACCGCACTGGTAAATCTTCAGCTCCGGTCCTACGACGATAACGGAACGTCCGGAATAGTCAACTCGTTTACCGAGAAGATTCTGACGGAAACGTCCTGATTTACCTTTCAGCATATCGGAAAGGGATTTCAGCGCTCTGTTTCCGGGGCCTGTTACCGGACGCCCGCGGCGACCATTGTCGATCAGAGCGTCTACTGCTTCCTGAAGCATACGTTTCTCATTGCGGACAATAATATCCGGAGCGCCTAACTCCAACAACCTCTTCAGGCGGTTGTTACGGTTGATAATTCTTCTGTATAAATCATTCAGGTCAGATGTAGCGAAACGACCGCCATCCAACTGAACCATCGGACGTAAATCCGGCGGAATTACAGGAACCACTGTCAGAATCATCCACTCAGGGCGGTTTCCTGACTCGCGGAAAGACTCTACAACTTCCAGACGCTTGATGATTCTCGCACGTTTCTGGCCTGTTGCATCTTTCAGCTCGGCTTTCAGTTCTGCAGAATCTTTCTCAAGGTCGATTGCTTCCAGAAGCTCCTTAATAGACTCTGCTCCCATGCCTACACGGAAATTGTTTCCATAGCTTTCACGGGCTTCCTGATATTCTCTCTCAGTGAGTACCTGTTTGTACTGGAGTCCGGAATCAGCCGGATCCAGTACGATATAATTTGCAAAGTAAAGAACTTTCTCCAGTGTTCTCGGAGAAATGTCAAGAATCAGACCCATGCGGGACGGAATTCCTTTAAAATACCAGATATGGGAAACAGGAGCAGCCAGCTCGATATGTCCCATACGCTCTCTACGAACCGATGCTTTCGTAACTTCTACGCCGCATCGGTCACAGACAACACCTTTATAACGAATTTTTTTGTACTTTCCACAGTGGCACTCCCAGTCCTTGCTCGGTCCGAAGATTCTCTCACAGAAAAGTCCGTCTTTCTCCGGTTTCAAGGTACGGTAGTTAATGGTCTCAGGTTTTAACACCTCGCCTCTTGACCACTCTCTGATTTTCTCAGGGGACGCCAGTCCAATCTTGATGGCATCGAAAGTCATTGGCTGATATGTTTCATTGGTGTTTGCTGTTTCTGCCATGTATTCTTTTCCCCTTTCTACTCTTCGTCATCAAGAGTTTCATCAAACTCTAAAAAATCGTCTTCGTCTTCTTCCTCTTCTATGTCAACGAGTTCTTCTCCCTCAAACTCCTGCTGTGTATAGCCGTGTTTGCTGAAGGATTCGCTGTCGGACTGTCTTCTGGATTCACCTTCAATAACAGAACGCAGGTCTGTATCGCCGTAATCTACGGTTTCCATAATCTCTACCTCTGTCTGGTCCTCTCTTAAAACTTTTACATCCAGGCCAAGAGACTGGAGCTCTTTTAAGAGTACCTTGAAGGATTCCGGAATACCCGGCTCAGGAATATTATCACCCTTGATGATAGCTTCATAGGTCTTAACTCGTCCGATTACATCATCGGATTTCACTGTCAGGATTTCCTGAAGTGTATAGGATGCGCCGTATGCCTCAAGCGCCCAAACCTCCATCTCACCGAAACGCTGTCCACCGAACTGAGCTTTACCACCCAGAGGCTGCTGTGTTACGAGGGAGTATGGACCTGTGGAACGTGCATGGATCTTATCATCTACCAGATGATGCAGTTTCAGGTAGTGCATGTGACCGATGGTTACAGGGCTGTCAAAATACTCGCCTGTACGTCCGTCACGGAGACGCACCTTACCGTCTCTGGAAATCGGAACACCTTTCCACAGAGCTCTGTGTGCTTTGTTCTCATCCAGATACTGCATAACTTCCGGTGCTAAAACATCTTCATATTTCGCACGGAACTCTTCGAAATCTTCTGTATTAACATAGTCGTTGGCAAGTTCCAGAGTATCCTGGATATCCGTCTCGTTTGCCCCTGCGAATACAGGAGTTGCCACATTGAAGCCAAGAGCTTTGGCAGCAAGACTTAAGTGGATTTCCAGCACCTGTCCGATATTCATACGTGAAGGTACGCCCAGAGGGTTCAGCACGATGTCAAGCGGACGGCCGTTTGGAAGGAATGGCATATCTTCAACAGGAAGTACACGGGAAACGACACCCTTGTTACCGTGACGACCGGCCATTTTATCACCAACGGAAATCTTTCTCTTCTGTGCAATGTAGATACGTACAGACTGGTTTACGCCAGGGGACAGCTCGTCGCCGTTCTCTCTTGTAAATACCTTGGCATCTACAACAATACCGTATTCACCATGAGGTACTTTCAGGGAAGTATCACGTACTTCACGCGCTTTCTCACCGAAGATTGCACGAAGGAGACGTTCTTCTGCTGTCAGCTCTGTCTCTCCCTTAGGAGTTACTTTACCGACAAGGATATCGCCTGCACGAACCTCTGCACCGATACGGATAATACCGCGTTCATCCAAATCTTTCAACGCATCGTCGCCTACGCCCGGAACGTCGCGTGTGATCTCTTCCGGTCCTAATTTGGTGTCACGGGATTCTGCTTCATATTCTTCAATATGGACAGATGTATAAACATCATCCATAACAAGTCTTTCACTTAAAAGTACAGCATCCTCGTAGTTATAACCTTCCCAGGTCATAAATCCGATAAGCGGGTTTTTACCAAGCGCAAGCTCGCCATTCGCTGTGGAAGGACCGTCAGCGATAACCTGTCCTGCCTCTACATGCTCGCCCTGGAACACGATTGGTTTCTGGTTGTAGCAGTTGCTCTGGTTACTTCTTAAGAACTTGATAAGATGGTAATCGTCCTTTGTTCCGTCATCGTTCTTGATGCTGATGTCTGTAGATGTGGAACGGAGAACTGTACCGGATTTCTTAGCCAGTACGCAGACACCGGAGTCAACGGCTGTCTTTGTTTCCATACCTGTACCAACTACAGGAGCTTCCGTTGTGAGAAGCGGCACTGCCTGACGCTGCATGTTGGAACCCATCAGCGCACGGTTGGCGTCGTCGTTCTGCAGGAACGGAATCAGGGCTGTAGCAACGGAGAATACCATCTTAGGAGATACGTCCATGTACTCGAACATGTGACGCTCGTACTCCTGAGTCTCTTCCAGATAACGACCGGAAACATTCTTATGAATGAAATGTCCTTCTTCATCCAGAGGCTCATTCGCCTGTGCTACATGGTAATTGTCCTCTTCATCTGCTGTCATGTAGACTACTTCGTCTGTGACGCGCGGATTCTTAGGATCTGTTCTGTCAATCTTACGGTAAGGCGCTTCGATAAATCCGTACTGATTAATTCTTGCATAGGATGCAAGGGAGTTGATCAGACCGATGTTCGGACCTTCAGGCGTCTCAATCGGACACATTCTTCCGTAATGGGGGTAGTGAACGTCTCGAACCTCGAATCCGGCCCTGTCTCGTGACAGACCGCCAGGACCTAAGGCGGAAAGACGTCTCTTATGGGTTAACTCACCAAGAGGGTTGTTCTGATCCATGAACTGTGACAACTGGGAAGAACCGAAGAATTCTTTTACTGCCGCAGTTACAGGTTTAATATTAATCAGAGACTGAGGAGAAATGCTCTCAGAATCCTGTGTTGTCATTCTCTCACGAACCACACGTTCAAGTCTGGAAAGACCGATACGGTACTGGTTCTGAAGCAGCTCGCCTACTGCACGGATACGACGGTTGCCCAGATGGTCGATGTCATCGTCGTTTCCGATGCCATATTCCAGATGCATATTGTAGTTGATGGAAGCAAAGATGTCTTCCTTTGTGATATGCTTCGGAATCAGGTCATGGATATCTCTGCGGATAGCAGCTTCAATATCTTCCTGTGTGTCATTTTCTTCCAGAATTTTTTCGAGAACAGGGTAGTATACTAATTCTGTAACACCCAGAGCCTTGGCATCAATTTCAGGAAGGAAATGATGAATATCAACCATTAAGTTGGAAAGGACTTTAATCTTGCGGTCCTCTTCTCCCTGAATCCATACAAACGGAACTGCGCTGTTCTGAAGGGTATCTGCAAGCTCAACCGTAACTACTGCGCCTTCCTCTGCAAGGATTTCACCGGTGGTTGTATCTACAACCTCTTCTGCCAGCTTATGGCCGACGATTCTCTTATTGAAATGAAGTTTCTTATTAAATTTATAACGTCCTACCTTGGCAAGGTCATATCTTCTCGGGTCAAAGAACATTGCAGTGATAAGGCTCTCTGCACTCTCTACTGCCAGCGGCTCGCCCGGACGGATTTTCTTGTAAAGTTCAAGAAGACCTTCCTGATAGTTTGTTGATGTATCCTTGGAAAAGCTTGCCAGAATCTTAGGCTCTTCGCCGAACAACTCAACGATTTCCGCATTGCTTCCCACTCCAAGGGCACGGATGAGAACAGTAATCGGAACCTTTCTTGTTCTGTCCACTCTTACATAGAAAACATCATTAGAGTCTGTCTCATATTCCAGCCATGCACCTCTGTTCGGGATTACTGTACTGGAA
>PPYF01411637.1_pt1 | contig 13292 bp, 10 predicted proteins | sample 1559871 | NCBI WGS metagenome assembly PPYF01 (sample SAMN08240021, study PRJNA423297) | Human gut metagenome, whole genome shotgun sequencing project. | reverse complement strand
CGCCAGCGTGCCGCCGTCGCTTCCGTGATGGGCGGTGGTCGCTGATGAGCGCGAACTCTGCCGCCTCCCGAGGGCAAGGGCGCGGAGCACGTGCGGCAGCCCGCACAAGTGGACAATTGGTCAGTTATCACTGTATAGTCATCGTATGCTGACTATTGCTTCACACCTCGACGTTATGAACCGGCTCGGCCGCGCCATGGCCGACCCGACACGTTCCCGGATTCTGATGACCCTCCTCAGCGGCCCGAGCTATCCAGCCGTGCTCTCGCGCGAGCTGGAGCTGACCCGCTCGAACGTGTCCAACCACCTGACCTGCCTGCGCGATTGCGGAATCGTCGTTGCCGAGCCCGAGGGCCGCCAGACGCGCTACGAGATCGCCGACCCGCACCTCGCCGCGGCGCTGACGTCCCTGATCGACGTCACGCTCGCGGTGGACGAGGCAGCGCCGTGCATCGACCCGGTATGCTCGGTGTCGGGCTGCTGTGGAACGGCGGCGGGAGCATGAGCGAGACCCTGACCGCCGCGCGCCGCGCGATGCTGCACCGGCGCGTCCGCTTCATCGTCGGCTTCACGATCACGTACAACGTAATCGAGGCAATCGTCGCAGTCTGGGCAGGCGTCCTCGCCTCGTCTGCGGCGCTCATTGGCTTTGGGCTCGACTCGGTTGTCGAGGTACTCTCGGCCGTGGCCATCACCTGGCAGTTCACCCGCAAGGACCCTGAGCGGTGGGAAACGGTCACCGTCAAGGCCATCGGCATCGCGTTCTTCGCGCTGGCGGCCTACGTCTCGATCGACGCGGTGCTGGCCCTGGTCGGCCAGGAGGGCCCCGACCGCAGCCCGCTGGGTCTCGGTATCACCGCGCTGAGCCTGGTCGTCATGCCTCTGCTGGCGTGGATTGAGGTCCGCACCGGGCGGGAGCTGGGCTCCAAGAGCGTGATGGCCGACGCCAAGCAACTCATCCTGTGCATCTACCTCTCCGGTGCAGTGTTCATCGGCCTCGTCCTCGACAGCCTGTTCGGCTGGTGGTGGGCTGACTCGGTCGCGGCGCTGGTCGTGGCGGTGCTCGCGGTGCGCGAAGGCCTGGAGGCCTGGCGCGGCGACGTCGAGTCGCCCTTCGAAGTGCTAGAGGACCTCGAAGACGAGGACGACTGACCCGTCACCCGACGATGAAGAGCCAGTGCTGCAACCCAGACATGCGCTACGAAAACCCGCTCTACATGGCTGAACTTGCCGCCATGGCCGATCTCATTGCGGCGGGTCGACTGCAGCTGGGTGTGGACTTCAACCTGAAGATGCTTGATGCAATCGTCAAGGAGATCAAGCCCGCGCTGGCCACCAAGTAAAGGTCCTGAGGTGAAGGTCCTGGGGTAAAGACCCTGAGGTAAAGACCCCGTGCCAAGCTGTTTCCAGCGCTCTGTAATGCGCTGAGATGTTTGTTCCCATACAGCTTGAGCCATACATACATCGATGCCCCGGCAGGCACCCGCAAGGGGTTCCGCCGGGGCATTACTATGCTCACATTCTTAGAAATCCTTCTATCTAGAAGTCCCTCTGTCTAGAAATCTTTCGTCTTTTCCCAAGGCTCAATAGCGCCCGGAACCACCTCAAAGAGCGGATGCGCACACGCCGCCAGCTTGCCGCGCGCCGCCAGGCGCTCGCTCAACCGGTGCTCCCACTCGGGGTCACGCCCAGCCACCTTGTGCCGCAGAAAGGCGAGCTCGTACTCCAACTGACCCAAAGGAACGGGAATACGCGCGACCGAAGCGTACGGATTTTCTGCCTTGTCAGCACAGTTTTTATCGGTGCCGTTTCTGCCTGCACTATCTTCGCCCGCACCAATCAGTGCGCGGTTGAACGAATAGCCGCGGGCATCCGCCTCATCCGCCAGCCCGGACAGGTAGGCGGCAACCGCCTCCAGCGGCTGCGGATGCGCGCGAAAACGAATCAGCTGCGGATGGTTCGTGTACCCGCGAGTCAGACCCCGCAGCACCTTCTGCGCCAGCAGGGTTTCACGCCAGCAGGCGACCAGGGCGCGGCGATCGAGCAGACAGGGGTGAAGGGACCAAATGCGCACGCCTAGCCCTGCGCTTCTGCCGCATGTACCTCAGCGGCATTTTCGTCAGCCGATGCTGCGCCCGCGTGCTCGTCGCTAAAGTGCAGGAAGCTCTTGAGTACCAGCTCACGCACCGCGTGCAGCAGGGTGTCGCGCGGATGCTGCTCCTGCGTACCGCGTGCCGCGGCGGCAGCCTCATCGTATTCGGGCCAGGACAGCAGCATGGCAAGAGCCGCCACGATCTGACCCACGGCAAGCTCACCATCGCTCGCCGACGCAAAACCCGCCGTCTCGGTGGAGAGCAGCTGGGTGCGGCACAGACCCGAACCGGCACGCAACAAAATGACGCTGGGGTGCTCGGCACCGGGGCGGCCGTGGCGTTCCTCGGTGACGTCCTCGGCGACCTCCAGGTGCGCGGCGAGGAGTGCCTCATCGTCCATGGCGGCGAGGCGGTCGTAGCGGCGCACGGACTCGGTGAGGGCGCGGGCGATGGGCTGCTGAATCGGGTAGGTGATCTCCTCGAAACGCTGCAGGGGCTCGGTCACGCCTGCCGCGGTCGCCTCGGTCGGGCGGCGCAGCCAAATCATGCCGAAACCAATAGAATGAACGTTCCGGGAAGCGAAGTCGTTCAGGTACGCCACGTAGGTCTGCTCGTAGTGGCTGCGGTCGCGGTTCTCGCTCGCGTCCTTCAACCAGGTCTCCGCGTAGGAGGCGGGGGTCAGTGCCTCTCGCTGAATAAACCACGCCTCTGCGCCGCCGTCGGCAACCCAGGCGCGCGGGCGCTCATCCCACGGACGCGGTGCATCCGGGTCCTCAGAATCGCGAATAATTTCCCAGTTGCCCAGCATCTGCGCGCGGCCACCGGGTACCAGCACCGACGGCAGCTGACGCACCATCGTGCTCACAATTTCGTCACCGGGCAGGCCGCCGTCGCGGTAGGTGAACTGCTCCTCGGCGCTCTCACCGGCAACACGCGGGGTAATCACGAACGGCGGGTTCGACACCACCAGGTCGAAAAGCTCACCGGCGACCGGCTCCAGTAGGGAACCCTCACGCAGGCTCACGCGCGCCTGCGGGTTCTGCGGGTCAATATTGAGCGCCTGCGCGTTCAGCAGCAGGTTAAAACGGGTGAACGCCAGGGCACGCTCCGAAATATCGGTGGCGGTCACGTGCTCGGCGTGGGCAAGCAGGTGGAAGGTCTGAATACCGCAGCCGGTGCCCACATCCAGGGCACGCTTGACGGGAGTGCGTTCGGTAATCTGCGCCAGAGTCAGGGAGGCGTGACCAATGCCGAGCACGTGATCCTTGCGGAGCACGCCGGGGCGCTGATGCGCGCCCAGATCGGCGGCAACAAAGATTTCGGTGCCGTCATCGGCGGCGTGCGGGCGCAAATCAACGCTCGCGGACCAGCGGGCAGAATCCGCTGCGTCGCGCTCAATCAGCGCGGCATTCTCAAAGTCAACCAGGGTATCGCCGAAAACCTCGGCTGCCTCAGCCTCAGTGAGCGGGCGAGCCAGCAGGAAAAACGCCAGTAGACGCGCCAGATTCTTCTCCCCCGCACTGTAATCGCCGCGCAGAATGTGCTCCACACGCCACAGGCCCGGAACCACCTGGTCGCGAGCCATCGCCTCAGCCGCCTCAACACCGAGCAGCTCCTGCACAGCGTCATAGCTGTAGTTCAACGCCAACAGGCGTTCACGAATGCGGGTCAGGCGGGCGTAATCATCGCTGCGGGGAGCATCCGCAACGGCGGCGTACTCGGGAGCGAAAGAGGCGGCAGAAATAGTCATGCACACCATTCTACGCACCCGCCGCATCTGCCCGGGCGCGCCCACCGCGTATAGGCGGCAGCGCAATGACACAGCTCCGACCCACCCACTGACCAAAACCGTCATCTGCGCAAGAGCGCCCACCCCATCGCATACACTGAAACCATGAGTAACCTGTACCCCGATGAAAGTATCAGCGTCGACAAGTGCTGGGAGCGTCTGCACGCAAACACTCTCGGCCGCCTCATCCTCACTGACGGACAGCACGTCGATGTGCTGCCCGTGCTCTACGCCGTCGCCAGCCAAGACGACAAGCAGGAAATCTACATCCGCACCACCCGCGGCAACAAGTTCTCCTCCGTGGTGGTCAGCCGCCGCGTCGCCTTCGAAATCGACGAAACTCTCGAAGACGGCATCCGCTCCGTCATCGTGGTCGGTATCGCCCACTGGCTTCCGCCGGAAATGACCCCGCAGATCGTGCGCACTTTCGACCTGCCCGACTCCGAAACCCACGAAATGCAGTGGGTACGCATTGCGCCGCAGACCGTGTACGGTCGTGAATACCCGCTACTGCCCGCATACCTGGACGGCACCCACCCCGACTCAGACACCCTCACCAGCTAGCGGTTAGCGTCCACACCCCGGAAAACGCGGCCCCGCAGGATCCCCGGTGAGCACGTCAACGGGTGCCCCGTGCACCAATCAGTCCACCGGTACCGTATGATGGAGCGAGTACCCTGCGACCACCGCGTCTCAGCGCACACACGGTGCGGGGCGCAACCTCGACCCCCGCTCCGGGAGTCCAACACACTAATCGCTCAACGAAACACCTCACCCATCGTATTGAACCGCCCCGACCGCCCGGACCGGGCGTTCGTGTGGGTTATGGTTGAATACGTAGCGACAACACATAGATAGAGGAGTGCCGTGCCCGCTCAGGCCAAGAATGGAAAAGCCCTGCTAATCGTGGAGTCCCCCTCCAAGGTCAAGACCATTAGCGGCTACCTCGGCGAGGACTACCTGGTCGACTCGTCCATGGGTCATATCCGTGACCTTCCGCAGCCCTCCGAGCTGCCCGAAAACCTCAAGAAGGGGCCCTACGGCAAGTTCGCGGTCGACGTTGAAGACGGCTTCGAACCCTACTATGTGGTCAACCCCGACAAAAAGAAGAAGGTTACCGAGCTCAAGCGCAAGCTCAAAGAGGTCGACGCGCTCTACCTGGCAACCGATGGCGACCGCGAGGGTGAGGCCATCGCGTGGCACCTGAAGGAAGTCCTCAAGCCCAAGGTGCCCGTCTACCGCATGACCTTCCCCGAAATCACCCGGGAAGCCATCCAGCGTGCCTTCGGCGAACTGCGCGACATCGACCTGCATCTGGTCGACGCACAGGAAACCCGCCGCATCCTCGACCGTATCTACGGTTACGAAATTTCCCCCGTGCTCTGGCGCAAGGTCGGTCGTGGCCTCTCCGCAGGCCGCGTGCAGTCCGTCGCGACCCGCCTCGTGGTCGAGCGCGAACGCGAACGCATGGCCTTCGTCGCCGCCAACTACTGGGACCTGACCGGCCGCTTCCTGAACGCGGCCTCCGAGGGCTTCGACGCGAAGCTCGTCGCCGTGGACGGCAACCGCATCGCCACCGGCAAGGACTTCGCTGACGACGGCACCCTCAGCTCCTCCAAGGTCACCCACCTGAACGAGGAGGCGGCCCGCGCGCTCGCCGCCGCCCTGCAGTCCGCCGCGTTCTCGGTGCGTTCGGTCGAGACCAAGCCGTACAAGCGCCGCCCGGCAGCGCCGTTCACCACCTCCACCCTGCAGCAGGAAGCCGCGCGTAAGCTGCGCTTCTCCTCCCGCGTGACCATGCAGGTTGCGCAGCGCCTGTACGAGAACGGTTACATCACATACATGCGTACCGACTCGGTTGCGCTGAGCGATCAGGCCGTCAAGGCCGCACGCCGCCAGGCCTCCGAGCTGTACGGCGCCGAGTTCGTGCCCTCCGCACCGCGCGTGTACACCTCCAAGAGCAAGAACGCGCAGGAAGCCCACGAGGCAATTCGTCCCGCGGGTGACACCTTCCGCACCCCGGACGCCGTGCGCGGCTCTCTGTCCAACGACGAGTTCCGCCTCTACGAGCTGATCTGGAAGCGTACCGTCGCCTCCCAGATGGCTGACGCGACCGGTTCCACCGCCTCCGTGCGCCTGGGCGCCGTGGCCTCCAACGGTCAGGACGCCGAGTTCGCCGCATCCGGCACCGTCATCACCTTCCGTGGCTTCCTCGCCGCATACGAGGAAGGCGTTGACGCATCCCGTGTGGCCGAGCGTGAGGCGAAGGATGCCGAGAAGCGCCTGCCGAACCTGACCACCGGCGAGGCACTGACTGCAGAGGCGATTGAACCCGCCGGTCACGAGACCCTGCCGCCCCCGCGCTACACCGAGGCGTCCCTCGTGAAGACCCTGGATGAGCTGGGCATTGGCCGTCCGTCCACCTACGCGGCGGTTATTTCGACCATCATGGACCGCGGATACGTGAACGTTCGTTCTGGTTCGCTGATCCCGTCCTGGACCGCGTTCTCCGTGGTGCGCCTGCTCGAATCCAGCTTCGGCCCCTACGTGAACTACGAGTTCACCGCCCAGATGGAGGAAGACCTCGACCGCATCGCGCGCGGTGAGGAGTCCCGCGTCGAGTGGTTGGACGAGTTCTACTTCGGCGGCGACTCCAAGCGCGGCCTAAAGCCCATCGTCGACAACCTCGGCGAGATTGACGCCCGCAGCATCAACTCCATCCCGATTGCGGACGGCATTGTGCTGCGCGTGGGCAAGTTCGGCCCCTACCTGGAAGCCGAAGGCACCCTCGACACCGAGACCGGCGAACTGACCGAACCGGTCCGCGCGAACGTACCTGCCGACCTGGCACCGGACGAACTGACCGAAGAGAAGGCACGCGAACTGCTCGAACAGGGCAAGTCTGACGGCCGTGTGCTCGGCGTGGACCCGGTTTCCGGCAACCAGATTGTGGCTCGCGACGGCCGCTACGGCCCCTACGTCACCGAGGTGATCGAGGAGATGACCGAGGAGCAGATTCAGGCGTACCTGGACGCGCAGCCGACCGAATACTACAAGAACGGCAAGCCCAAGCCGAAGAAGAAGCCGAAGCCCGCCAAGCCTCGTACCGCGTCCCTGTTCAAGTCCATGGACCTGGCAACCGTGACCCTGGAGCAGGCACTGCAGCTGATGAGCCTGCCGCGCGTGCTCGGTACCGACGCTGAGGGCGTGGAGATTACCGTGCAGAACGGCCGCTTTGGCCCGTACCTGAAGAAGGGCACGGACTCCCGCTCGATTGGTAGCGAGGACGAGATCTTCACGATTACGCTGGAGCAGGCCCTGGAGATTTACTCCCAGCCGAAGCAGCGCGGTCGTGCGGCGGCTAAGCCTCCGCTGGCTGAGCTGGGCGTAGACCCGGTCAGCGAGAAGAAGATCGTGGTGAAGGACGGCCGCTTTGGCCCGTACATTACTGACGGTATTACGAACATTACGGTTCCGCGTGCGGAGTCGGTCGAGTCGCTGACCCACGAGCGCGCGGTGCAGCTGCTTGCTGACAAGCGCGCGAAGGGCCCGGTCAAGCGTAAGACCGCCGCGAAGAAGACCACTACGGCTAAGAAGACGACCGCAAAGTCTACTACCGCGAAGAAGACGACCACTCGTAAGACCGCGGCAAAGAAGACCGCCGAGTAGCTCTTCTACCTGAAGGCGCAGGATGCGTCCCGAACCCCTTAGTGGGGTGGGGCGCCTCCTGCGCCTTTTGCGTGTCCGGGGGGACGTTTGTGCTCGGGATGTTCGGCGCGTTTTTTTGTGTCCGCGCTGTGTTTTTTAGGCTTGCGCTGTGCTGATGCTGGGCATCCGCCCGGATTGTTTGCGGAGCGAGCCGCGCCTCTGACAGACTGGAAGAGGCGCCGCACCTGCGGTACCGCACACAGATACTATCCCGCCGCGGGGCGGGGGAGGGGAGCGCATTGTGCGCCTGGGAGTTCTGGATGTCGGGTCGAATACGGTCCACCTGCTACTGATTGACGGTAGCCCTGGAGCGCGCCCCGAACCGTACGCGTCCCATAAGATTCCGCTGCAGCTCGTGCAGTACCTCGACGCTGAGGGTAACATCTCGCAGGAGGGTGCGGACGCGCTGACCCGCTTCGTGACTAGCGCCCGTGACTTCGCTATTGAGAATGAGGCGGAGGACCTGCTGGCGTTCTCTACGAGCGCTATCCGTGAGGCGGGTAATGGTGCGGCGGTGCTGCATCAGGTGCGTGAGCAGACCGGCGTGAGCCTGAACGGTATTTCGGGTGATCAGGAGGCGGCGATTACGTACTTTGCGGTGCGCCGCTGGCAGGGCTGGGGCGCGGGCCGCATCCTTGATTTTGATATTGGTGGCGGCTCTTTCGAGTTTTCGACGGGTACGAATGCATTGCCGGATGCGGCGATGAGCGTGCCGCTGGGCGCGGGCCGTTTGACGCGTGAGTTTTTTGATGAGCAACCGCCGAAGCCGAAGCAGGTGAAGCGTCTGCGTAAGTATGTGCGTGAGCAGATTGCCCCGGTGGCGGAGAATCTGTTGCGTTATGGTGCGCCGGATATGACGGTGGGTACGTCGAAGACGTTCCGTTCGTTGGCGCGTATTTGCGGTGCGGCGCCGTATTCGGCGGGCCCGCATGTGAAGCGTGAGATGCATTTGCAGGATTTGCGCCTGTGGACTCGTCGCATGGAGGCGATGACTGTCTCTGAGCGTGCTGACCTGCCGGGTGTTTCGAAGGCTCGTGCGGAGCAGATGCTGGCGGGCGCTATCGCTGCGGAGGCGGCGATGGAGGCGTTCGGTATTGAGACGATGCGCGTGTGCCCGTGGGCGCTGCGTGAGGGCCTGATCTTGAAGCGTATTGAGCACCTGGCGGAGGGCACGGGTACTCCGGTCAACCCGAAGACCCTCCTGGGTGAGTAGAACATGATGATGAACCCCGCAGGCTGGTGCGTAATGGGCACAGCCTGCGGGGTCACCGCTTTTATTTTGTATATAACCCGCCGACAAAGACGTAGGAAAGGAACAAACACCGATGACGAACCAACTACTGTTAGCGCAGATGCTAGCTGAAGGGATTGATGCTACTCAAACTTTTAATGCTCTCCCTTGGGCGGGATGGATACCTGCTGTAATTGGTCTTCTAGGGTCAATTATTGTCGCGTGGTGGAGCGGTCGAAAGATTGACAAGCAGATGGAGCTGTCGAAACAAGCAACTCCGCCTGAGTTGATTCGTTATAAGACCTTGCTCGAAATATCAGGAAAGTATAAGGAACTTGTCAATTTCGAGAATATAGATGCGCTTTCTATAGCTTCGGAAGAATATAGGGAGATTGAGGCTTTGCGAAAGGAAGCTCTCATACGCGCAATCTGGGAGAGGAAGGTTTTTTCCTCCTGCCCTAATATACGTGGACAGAAACGGCTCCTAAATATTCCGGCAAGTCAGGTTGTGCACGGTGATAAAAAAATTAGTTCTCTACCAAACTTTAGATACGGTATATATCTTTGGGTAGAGGCACTAATTATTTTGCCGGCAATTTTTGGGATGTTAATTACCATGGTTATGCTTGTTGCTTCATATGCTATCCGTTTCCTGTCCGGTAACGGTGATATGTTTGGGGTTACTGTATCCTTTATTTTCGTTGTCTTGGTATATTTGTATGCCTCAATATATGGGATTAATTTGGTTGAATGTACGCGAATGAGCGTATCAGGAGAACGATTTGCTGAGTATGGTTATCTTCGCATTCTTCAGGAGGATTTGCCGAGTGATAAATTTAAGATTTTATTTAAGTCTTCTTTGAATAAAATAAATAATTCACAGAGATTGTTCTTTGCGCTTTGGGATGAGGATTATCGTAATTATGTTTATTGTCCCACATGGGTGGAATATAAATTTGCGCCTATTTTAAGGCTGATTATTTTTGGTGCCCCATATTGGCTCGTAAATATTAGGAATAAGAGTCGTGGATACAACTATGGTGAATATAGGCCAGAAATTTTTGGAATTTCAGAGGAAAAATCTGGGCATAAAGATGAGCAATCACTAAGCTCTGATATCCCAGAAGAATCCCAGCCTACGCATCTGCAAGGTAAGCATTGAGAAGCCACATGTGTTTCGAATAGTCACGTTATGGGTGGCTTCTGGAAACACATGTGGCTTCTCGATATGGGAGTCGTGGCTCCTGCAGAATTTCCCAGCACCGCAAAACAGGGCGGCTCCGGACGCACACACGCATCCGGGGCCGCCCCCTCGTTTCTTAGGGGGATTTTATCGCCATTTTGATATAATCGCAGAGGGTGTAATTAGCGGAAAGAAGGGGCGGAGCATATTAATACATGGCAGAATTTTTCACAATAAAACTTAGCTACGCGACAAGAGAACTAATTTTACGAGATATTATTGGAGGTATAGATGGCTTTTCTAAGCTATAACAAAGACGAAAAGTTAGAATTTAACTATAAGAGGGCATGCGGTCTGTGGCTAATTGTGGTGGCGGCAGTTATAGCAATAGCCACCATGACCGGAGGAAAACAAATAATAAATATGCAAGTATTCAGTATTGGGTACGTCGTCAGCTTTTTCTCAATCAACATGAACAAGAAGGTGCTGAATAGACTAGCCGATGGCCCTTCGAGCGAATTTCAAAAGAAGGTATCTTCACGTACCGTTATTCTATTATTTGTCTTGATGATTTTGCTGGGCGGCCCATTCTTCGCAACTGAAAATTGGAGACTGATTTGGCTGGGAGCACTGATGGCAACCGCACTGCACTTCTTCCCGTACTATTTTGTGCATGGAAAGTCAATGATATACCTGGGTCTCGCCTGTGCCATTAACGTGTTTGCAGGATATATTTTTACCAGCATTCCGTTAGAAGTAATCGCATATATCGACGCGGCGATTAAGCTCATCTTCGGAGTCTATCTGCTATTCCTTTCAAAGCCGTCAAAGCAAATTTAAGGCAGTTCTTCGGCACAACAAATCAGGGCGGCCCCGGACGCACACGCATCCGGGGCCGCCCCTATCTCTGCAATCTACTTCTTAGCACCGAACGCCCGCGTCCACGCCCAGCGGGTCAGCACCGCCGTACCCACCGCAACCGCCATCGGTAGCCACGCACTCGCACTCTGACCCGTAAAACCAATCAACAGAGTCAGCGCAGACAGCGGCGCATTCATCGAAATACCCAAAAACGCCGCCGTACCCGTCAACGCCGCCGCATACAACACCATCGACGCACCACCAGGCACCCCGCCCAAAGCAGGGAACGCCCACAGCACCAGTGCAGCCACACAAAACGCAGCCGCCGCCCCCAACGCCAAACCCGGCGTCAGCGTGCCACCGTACGAGCCCGAACGCAGGCTCAACAGCACCACGGCAGCCTTCGCAACAGCCAACGCCAACACATACACTGCCGCCGCCGCAGTCAAACCGCCCGCCGCCGCATCCAACGACACATTAAACGTGTGCTGAGTCAGCAGACGACCATTACCCAGAATCTCTGGAAGCCACAGCGAAACCACCGCGACCAGCGCAAACGCCACAGGAATACGCCACAGAAGAGAACGATCCTTCGCCTTCAACTTCTCCGCACGCTGCGACAACGCCCTAAAACCCAACGCCAACGGAGTCAACACCACACCCGTCAGCGCCGCCACCGTCAGCGTCGTCGCATCCAACGGAAGCTGCGGCACCGGGTACGTCGGCTCATTGACAATCACCAGATTCGCCGTGACCGTCGCCGTCCACACCGTCACCGCACCCACATACAGCGACCGCAAGCTCAGGCCCGCAGCCATCGCCTCCACAAGGTACACCAATCCGCCAATCGGCACCTGATACACAGCCGCCAGGCCGGATGCCGCACCCGCCGCCACCAGCAGGCGACGCTCGCGATCGCCCAGCAGCGCGGCACCATCAGCGCCCACAAAACCAAGACGCTCCAGCAGATTCGAGGTACGGCCAGCCGCCAAAGCGCCCAGCTCACGCGGCGCGACCTCCTTACCCACAGGAGAGCCCACACCCACCGCCACAATCTGAATCACCGAATGGGAAATCTGCCGCCACAGCGACGGGGTGCGGTCCTCCTCGGTAGCACCGGCAATCTGCGACTTCACGCCGACCACACGCCGCCCACCGGACTGCAGGTAGTACCACACCAGCGCCACAAACGGGCCCAGCGCCGCCAAAACCAGGGCACGACGCGCCGGATCGGCGCCGTCAGTCACCATCGGGTGATGCCCCTCAGCCTGACCGAAGGTCAGCTCCTGCATAAAGTCCAGAACATAATGCAGAGCAATCGCGCCCAAGCCGCTGAACACGCCCGTGACCAGCGCGGCAAGGGTCAGCCCCAGCAGGAGGCGAAACGAAAAAGAACGGAAACCCGCAGGATTCTGCGGGCTATTCGGGGAAGAACCAGTATGAGAAGACATAGAAAAAGAGATTTGCGTGTTGCGTGCTGTGTGGTTTGAAGGCTTCATGCCCGGCACAAACTGCCGCGGGTGAAGCTGTTTTCATTCTACGCCCGCAGAATTACGCCCTCCCCGGCATGCCAGAACGTGAGAATCGGAGCCCCGCGCATTGGGTCGCGGAGCCTGAGGTGAAGCCGCCGCCCAGAAAACGCGGAAGAAACACGAGCCAGGTCACATGCCCGTAGCCGCACCCGCTATGCTGGAAGGGTACGCCTCTACGCGCCCGCCGCGCACCGAACAGTAGCCCCCGGAACACACGGGCGGCACGCCTGCCGGCACCCGGCGCAGGCACCCCATTAGGAAGGATCAACGATGACCGCAACTATTGCTTTTCTCGGCACTGGCTCCATGAACGGCTCCATCGCCGCGGGCCTGCTCGCTGCAGGCCACGACCCCGCACACATCCGCGCTACCGTGCGTAGCGAAGAATCCCGCGCCGCCCTCGCCCAGCGCCTCGGCGACAAGGTAGAAATCATCACCACCGGCGGCGAAGCTGACGGCAACCACAAGGCAACCGCCCACGCGGACGTTGTGCTGCTCGGCGTGAAGCCCTACGGCATTGTCGAGCTCGCCCGTGATATCGCACCCGCGCTCGCACCGAACGCTGTTGTGGTGTCCGTTGCTGCTGGCGTGACCCTCGAAACCCTCGCCGAGTGCCTTCCCGCAGGTCAGCCCATTGTTCGCTGTATGCCGAACACCCCCTCCTCCGTGGGCAAGGGCGTGCTTGCCATCTCCACCACCGACACCGTGAAGGACGAGCAGAAGAAGCTCGTCGAAGAGGTCCTGGGCACCGTCGGCCTGGTCGTTGAGGTCCGCGAAGACCAGATGGATGCGGTCACCGCCGTCTCCGGTTCCGGCCCGGCATACGCGTTCCTGCTTGCGGAGGCGATGGCAGCCGCCGGCGAGAAGCTCGGCCTGGACGCAAACACCGCCCTCA
>PPYF01066102.1_pt1 | contig 13292 bp, 3 predicted proteins | sample 1559871 | NCBI WGS metagenome assembly PPYF01 (sample SAMN08240021, study PRJNA423297) | Human gut metagenome, whole genome shotgun sequencing project. | reverse complement strand
GGCAAAATCCTGAGCAACTTTTTGTTGCTCAGGAACTTATAAATAAAGTTAAATCAAAGTGTTGCGGAATTAAGGTTAACCAAATATGTCTTGAATATGAAAAAACTTTTACTCTTGTTGTTGACGGCGGTCTGCGCCGTCACTGCAATGGCGCAGAGTTCTGAAGAAACCGCGCTGGAATTGCAAGGGGGAGAGAATCCTTGGACTCTTGACGCCCCCGGCGGCTATGCCTATTGGTATTATACGCCAGATGGAAACACACTGCTTACGCTTACTCCGTCGGCGGGGTATATTTCCGTTTACACGTATGACGGCGAAGGTGACGCCGCTACCCAGGTTTATCTGAGAGGCGTAAACCCGTCGCAGCAGACAAGCATCTTCAGTTTGGAAAGCGGCCGTAGGTATTACGTACAGGCCGGTGGCAGTGATACGGGTACGCTCACAGCCGAGATAGCTACCGGTGAGAACATTGGCAAGGGCTTGTCGGCTGACGACCCGATGCCCATCGTAGTTGGCGAGGAGGCTTACATGGGTTCGTCAATTGTGGCCGGCAGCAACCTGACATCGTATGCCGAATACACAGCTACTGAAGACGGAGTCCTGCAGCTTACATTGACAACATACGTGCAGGTTTCGGTCAACGGCGGTGCGCCGACATCCGCTGAGTCGGTAAGCAGCGGTGAGTATGTTTACAAATTTACCGTTGAAAACGGCCTGACCTACGACCTTACGTTTACCCACTACGGTCCGTTCATCCTCACGGCGGAGGTGACCCACCCCGTTGAAGGCACTTTGGACATGCCTTTCACGCTTGTAGAGGGTGACAACGAGCTGCCTGCCGAGGCCGGCGAATACTGGTACACGTTTACAAATACCAGCACCGGCTATGGCGTTATTAACGGTGGCGATGGACTTAGGGCACAGGTAAAAGTCTACAACAACAAGGCCAACATTGATTACGGACAGACTTATGCAGAGTCGGACCCCGGTAGCTTTGACGTACGTTTCGAGCTGCCTTATCCTGGCACTACATATTATATATGGGTAAATCGTGGAATAAGTGTTGACCAGCCAAGTACATTGACCTTTACGGTTGAAGACTACAAGCAGGGCGAAAGGGAAGACAACCCGATTGTACTGGAGAGCCTGCCCGCAACAGAAACCACGTCAAATGCAGGAGGAACGTATTATTACGCCGTGGATGTGCCTGCCGGAGAGCATAAGTTCCTCAATGTAGAGGCACTGTCTGAAATAACGAACACAGCAACCTCGGTTGCCGTATATGTGCAGGGCAACAGCTATAACGCTACAAGCGGCAACGCTTCTGTACGCGCGGAGGTGAACGGCGGCACGTCGGGTCAGCGTTATATAATAAGGTGGACGTCTTCAGAGTCGTCGCCGATAGAGTTTACCGCCTCGTTTGAAGACATCAGGCAAGGCGACCTGATAAGCGAACCGCTCGACGCAGTGCTTGGTACAAACGAAATCGATGCCGACGGCACAAGGTATTACAAGTACACTCCAACCAAGAACTGCAAGCTTGTTCTGGCCGGAACGATTGAAATGGCCGTGTCATTCTCCGTGTACAGCTACGGTTATTATACTCCTGTTACAGCGTCGCAGACCGGAGCCGAATACTCGCTTACAGCTACCGAGGGCACTGAGTATTACATACAGATAGACAATGCCAAGGCAGGCGACGAGTTCACTTTGGCGGAGGCCGAGTTTGAACAGGGCGAAACGCGCGACAATCCCGTGATAGTTGAAGACGGAAAGTTCACCTTCGGCTCGGAGACTTACGGCGACTATTGGCTGCAATACACTGCCGACAGGGCCGGAAAGCTTGTCATCGAGAGCGATGTTCCTTATAATTATACTGAAAGAATGCAGTACGGCAGGTCTACGGACAGCTATTTGTCAGACATGAGCAGCTATGACGGCAGCACGTCAACAACCGTTTATGGTGCGGAGGTGAGTGTAGCCGCAGGTGATGTGTTCCTTGTCAACTTGAAGATGGCGGCTCCCCACGAAGGATGCGTAATCACATTCACTATAAGGGACTTTGAGGCTGGCGAGTCGGCTTCTACAGCCATCGAACTGCAGAAAGACGAGACCGTAGCCGTTCCTTCCGTATCGCGTACAGCGCCTATGTGGTATAAGGTTTCTTTGCCGGAAGCATGCAATATTACCATTACAGCCGACAATTTTATCAGCGGATATTGGTATCAAGGCTTGGAGTCTACTACAGGTTCGGGCGAATACATGACATTCAACTACAGCTATGACGAAGAAACTTACGTAACAACCTACACCTTTACCAAGGAGGTTGCGGCTGCAGGTGATTATTATATAATGATAGACCAGTGCTATGGCAATACCAATATGACGTTCACTTCTGACGGAACGTCAGGCATAGGCAGCGTTGGGACAGGCTCTTCAATCAGCGTAAACGGCGGCACTCTCAACATCAATGCCGACAATGCCGACGTCAGGGTGTACACCGTTTCAGGTGCTGCGGTTGTCAGCGAGAAGGTTTCTGGCAGCGCGTCGTTCAGCTTGGACAAAGGCATTTACATTGTTAAAATCAACAATACTGTGAAGAAAGTTATCGTAAAATAGTATCAATACATACGGGCGTTTGTTGTCCCAGCGTTGTCTGGTGGCGGCAAACGCCTTAAAATATTCATTAAACATTCAATACATGAAAATTCTGAAAAAACTTTTGGTGGGCTTGGGCCTGCTGTTGTGTGTGCCGCAAGACGCCGATGCCGTAAAGGCTTATCCGCGTCCTGTCACCATAACGCAGCCCGACGGCACGAAAATCACGGTGAGGATTCACGGTGATGAGAGTTTCCATTACACCACGACAATCGACGGTTTCATGCTCGAAATGGACAAGGCGGGCTTCTTCCGCTATGTCGACTACGACTTCAAGACGGGCAAGAAGACTCTCTCCGCGTTGCGTGCACGCAACGTAGGCGAACGTACCGCCGAGGAAAAGACGTTCGTTGCCAACCTGAAGGCGGCCACCCTGATTACCGCCGACATGAAGACACGCCGCCCCTTGACGCTGAAACAGCCGGGCAGGACGGTGCGGCCATGGCTTGAAAAACAACCGGCGGCAAAGGCGAATGCCGCCAACGCCGCGGCGGCGAGAACCGTTAGCGGCGACTGCGAGTATCTTGTAATACTCGTGAATTTCGCCGACAGCACGTTCAAGTACAAGAATGAAGACTTTGAGACATGGCTCAACGAGCCGGGCTACAGCACAAACGGCGGTACCGGCAGCGTTAAAGACTACTGGAGGGACAATTCAATGGGGCAGTTTGTGCCCAACTTCACGGTGGTAGGGCCTTACACTTTGTCCAAGCCTCTGGTTGCATACGCAGGCAATGCGGAAGACACCGGCGAGGACATCGACCCCCGTTCTATGATAAAGGAGGCCTGCCAGCTGGCCAAGGGGGCCAATCCCGGCCTTGATTTCAGCAAGTTTGACAACGACGGCGACGGCGTTGTTGATAACTGTTATGTAATATACGCGGGCTACAGCGAGGCCAGCACGGCCAACCCTAATGACATGTGGCCCCACAGCTGGACGATGGGTGACGACGTGTTCGAGATTGACGGAGTGAAGATAGACGAATACTCATGCTCTGCCGAGCTTGTGGGCATGCCCGGAGCGCCGGCTGTGCCGACGATGGACGGCATCGGAACGTTCACTCACGAGTTCGGACACATTCTCGGTCTGAAGGACATGTATGACACCGACGATTATACAAACGGCTACGGAGTTGACCCGGGCGCGTACAGCCTGTACGCTTCTGGCAGTTACAACAACGACAGCCGCACGCCTCCCTGCCTGATGGCTTTCGAGCGTTTGCAGATGGGATGGGCAAAGGAAGGCACCGACATAGTTGAGCTGAAAAACGCCGAGGACGTGACGCTCGACAATGTCGCGACAAACAAGGCGAGATACATCAACGCACAGCCCGACCGCGAACCCGGCACGGGTTACGAGTGGTTTGTGCTTGAAAACAGGCAGAAGACCGGCTGGGACTCGTACATACCGGCTCACGGACTGCTTATATACCACTATGACTATACACAGGAAATGGTGGACGAATACTGGAGCGTGAACGGTCCCAACAACAACGCAAACCACCGCTGCATGTACATCAAGGCGGCCGACGGCGTTGACGACGAGAACTCGCGTGCCGGAGACACATATCCAGGAACAAGTGCGAACACCGAGTTTACCGACACTTCTACACCAAACTCTTTGAACTGGAGCAACGAGCCGGTAAACGTGCCCGTGACGAACATCATCGAGCAGGACGGCATCATACGTTTCCAGGTAGGCGGAGGCACATCGACATGGGACTTCGTGAAGACTAACGTGCCGACGGACATACGCGACGTGTCGGCTACTTTCACAGCGGAGATGAGCGGAAACACGGCGGAAGTGACCGAGACAGGTTTCTGCTGGTCGCTCGAGGAGAACCCGACGGTAGAGGGAGAGCACAAGACTGCGGCGATGGCTGACGGCAAGTTCAGCGCAGCCGTTGACAACCTGCAGCCCGGAAGCAACTACAACGTAAGGGCATACGCAAGGATGAGCGACGGTACTGTAAATTACGGCTCGGCGATATTGTTCACAACCGAGTGTGCAACGGCATCAGCTCCGTTCATCGCCGACTTCCTGTCATGGACTAACGGGCAGCCCGACTGCTGGCAGATTGTAGACCGCAACGGCGACGGCACAACGTGGATTCTCGACGAGAGCACCGGCGGACTGGTTTACCAGTTCAACTACTGGAACAACGCCGACGACTGGCTTATAAGCAAGAGGCGCATACATGTGCCGGAGAACGCGGTGCTGTTCTTCTCGCGCGGCGTGGCTGAGACAACCACCGTTGAGGATTTGGAAATCTATGTGTCAACCAAGACGAGCGACATCGACGATTTCTATCTCATTGAAAGGATGTCGTTTGCCGACTATTTCAGCGAGCAGCACATCGAGGAAATAGACTTGAGCCGTTTCGCCGGACAGGATATTTACATCGCCTTCAGGTGCTGTTCGGAGAAGCTTCAGACCAACCTGTGGATTTGGAACGTAGCAGTTACCGAGAAACTGCCGGCTCCTACCATCACCACGTTTGACCAGACCGCTCCCGACCAGCTGTTTGTAGAGTGGACGCCGGTGGAAAAGGCCAAGAACTATTACCTGTATTTCGGAAAGGAAACCGACGAGCCTAACGAGGTTCTGGTGTTCGCCCCGATGTCGTTCTTCGAGAAAGTTGAGGGCGACGTGCAGCTGAGCACAGGTTCGATGCTCTTCACCGGCGACGCTACCGTTGAGCTTAGGGAATTCCCCGAAGGCATAACCGACCTTAAATTCATGCTCACGACGTCAGGCCCAACCGGCACTTCAACCCTGCTTGTAGAGGGAACAAAGGACGGCACAACGTGGACAAGCGTAGGCCAGAGGCTTACTCTTAGCGAATATGACAACGAGGGACAGGAGTGCGACTGGCTTGCCTATGTGCAAGACCAGGGCTTCAAGAAGCTGCGCTTCAGGTTCACACACGGCGGACGCAACGGACGCGTGAGGTATCTTACGCTCGGCTATACCGACGGAAAGATTATCGAAGACCTTTCTGCAGGCGGAACATGGGATGAAGAAACGGGAGTACTTCATACTTCGATGGTAATCAATGCGGTGACTCCCGGTGAGTTTAACAATGGACGTTATGTGGTATGGGTGGCTTCCGGCGACGGAAACTTCTTCTACGACCAGTCGGAGAACGCTTACTACGAGTACGGCGGCCCGTCGTCGATAACCGAAACAATCGGCGAGTCGGGCATAAGCGTCACAGCGGGCGAGGGCTATTTAGGCATAGACGGCCTTAAGCCGGGCTACCGCATCACGTGCGCTTCGCCTTCGGGCGCCCTGCTTTACAGCGGCGAGGCCGACGGCCAGCACGCCGACATCAGGCTTGACGGCCAGCGCGGCATCGTGCTCGTAAGCATTGAAGGCGACGGCCAGACATACCGTACAAAGGTGATAGTAAGATAAAATGCCACAGGCAATGTCCTCACGGCAGACGCCCGGCAGGGCGGCATGAAGCAGGCGGAAATGTAAAAGACGGCCTTTTGCAAGGCGAAAGGCCACCTTTCACCGCCTGAAACACGGCTTTTCACAGGCTAAAAGACGGCCTTTTGCAAAGCCATACGCAACATGCTGACAGCCAGGTTGTTACGCCAAGGCGGCAAAACGCCGCCAACTGGCATGCAGGGACAACGCCGAATAAACAAAAGATAACAACAAAACAATGAAAATAAGGAAATACATCTTGTCGTTAGTGGCGGCAGCCGGGTGCGCCGTCTGCGTGGCCGCGATAGCCGACGGGCGCAATGACGACAAACAGGAGAAAGTGAAGCCGGCGGAAAACATGCCCGCCAAGGTCGACACGCAGCGGTCGCCCTATTCGCTGATTAACCTTGCAGGCAGCGAGGACGGCATACCTTACGGACTCCGCCTTATGGGAGTCAACGACAGGGAAGTGTCGCTGAGCTGGAACACTCCCGAGCCTACTGACGGCTACTGGGACGACTTCGAGACCCATGACGACTTTGTAATCAACTCGCCCGGCAGTGTCGGCTGGCAGTATATCGACGCCGACAACGCGAGGACGTACACGTGGCAGGCCTGCACCTTCCCCAATATGGGACAGAAGATGGCCTTCATCGTGATGAACCCGTCGATGACATCGCCGGCGACAGACACCAACCCTAACTATAAACCATTCTCGGGCAATAAGATGCTGGTTGACTTCTGTGCGGCAGATGTGCCAAACAACGACTTCATAATATCGCCTGAACTAAACTTCTCGAGCGACTTCAAAATCAGCTTCCGCGCACGCAGCTACAATGACGCTTATGCGCTTGAGCGCATCCGCGTGGGCTATTCTACCACTGGCATAAGCCCGTCAAACTTCACATGGGTGCAAGGAGGCGACTACGTGGAGCTTCCGGCAGAGTGGAACTTGTATGAATACGAGATACCCCAGGAGGCCAAGTATGTTACAATCAACTGCGTGTCTGACGACGCCTTCATGCTTCTCATCGACGACATCTTCGTCGGTACGAACGAAGTTCGCCCGGGCGTGATGCCGATGAAAGCTCCTGCCACAGGGGTAAAACTTACCGGCTTCAACATATACCGTGACGGCACAAAGGTTAACCGTGAGCCTGTAACCGAGGTGAGATACACCGATACGGTTGACGACTACGGCACATTCAGCTATACGGTAGCCGCCGTTTATTCTGACGGCAGCGAGTCTGAACAGTCTGAAGCGCTGACGGTTGAAGTGCCTGACATCAGGCTTCTGCCTTTTGAGGACGACTTCGAGACATGGACTTTGGCCGAAGACAAGTGGAGCACGATGAACGGCGACGCATACGATGTGAACAACTGGGGCATAGACTACTATGCTACTGGCCTGGTTGACCCGTGCGCAACGTTCGGATATTCAAACCTGGTGAACTACGACCAGTCGCTTGTCACCCGTGAACTGAACACTGAAAACAGGGGCGCTACTTACCTGCGCTTCAACCTGAAGCTGCAGAATGAACTCCACGAGAACGACGACTACCTTGCAGTGGAAGTAACCAGCGACGGCGGAAAGACGTGGAAGAACGTGGCGACGTTTGACAACAAGCAGGGCGCGTTCGACTGGAAAGTATGCCAGTACAACATCGGCAGCCTGCTCGACGACAACCTTTTCCGTATCCGTTTCCGTGCTTACGGCGCCGTGGCGACATACATCGACTACTGGTATGTTGACGACATAAAGGTCTGGAACCCCGAATGGACAACGGCAACGCTCACCGTAATGTCGGCCGACGGAGCTGTTGCAGGCTGCCCCGTGACGCTTACCGGCAATTCGGGAGGCGTGTACACAGCCACCACCGGCGATGACGGCAAGGTCGTATTCGATGAAATCGAGGACGACACATACACCGTGTCAATCGTGAACGACGGCTATAACATATACGAAAGCGAGTGGACCGTAAGCAAGGAAGGTGAAAACGCATTCACCGCTGAGCTTAAACGGCCTGTTATGACATTGTCGTCAACCGACGTGGCAGCCGAAATCGCTGCTGAAAGCAGCATCGAGAAGACCGTCACATTGAGCAATACCGGCGACGGCCCGATGACATGGTATCTCAACACGCAGCATAAGGCAGGCAGCGGCGACGCGTCACGCCTTTGGGAAATACAGGGCACGTTCACCGCGTCGGGCGACCTCCAGTCGTGCGTGGCATTCGACGGCGAGAATTATTATACAAGCTCGTTCACGGAGCTTGGCGAGTTCTGGAAGTACGACAAGGACGGAACACTCGTTGAACGCTTCCGTCTGCCTGACATGTACTTCCCCGTTTACGACCTTACTTTCGACGGACGCTACTTCTACGGAGGCGACGGCACCAACCGTGTGTTCAAGTTCGACTTCTACAACAAGCGCGTGGCCGACATCATTACGGTTGATGCCGAGCCGGGTCTGAAAATCACCCACTGCTGCTATGACCCCGACCTTGGTGGTCTTTGGATTGGCGGATGGAATACGTTGGGTCTTATCGACATGACAGGAAAAATCATGGTATCGGTTGAGGACTTTGACCGCAACACGACGCTTTCGGTCATTGGTTCGGCCTACGACAATGTTACGCCCGGCGGTCCTTACCTTTGGCTGGCCGACGGAATAGCGTCAGAGAACATGATTGACTGCGTTACGATATATCAGTACAATATTAACACAGCCAGACTTACCGGCGTAAAGCATCTTGCTACCGACATTCCCGGTTATAAAATAGGTAGTGCTTCTACGGGAGTGAACAGGCTTGGCGGTCTGTCGTCTTCGTTCGACATAAAGAACGGAACGCTTACGCTCACCGGAGTGCTGCAGCAGTCGCCCGGATTAATCTTCAACTACACTCTGTGTGAAATAGGAGAATGGGTTGAAATGTCGCCAAAGCACGGCACGCTTCAGCCCGGCGACAGCCAGGACATCACTTTCGGCTTCAATTCAGTTGACGCAAAGAAGGGTGACAAGTTTGAGACTACAGCTGAAATACTGACCGTTCCCGAACTTGGAGAGCAGTCATTGGCTGTAAGTATGGACGTTAATGCTGATGCAGCGTCGCCGCGTCCTGTAGAGCTTAAGGCCGAACCGGGACAGGCTTCGGTACAGCTTACATGGAAACCGGGCGACGAAAGCCGTGCGCCGATGGGTTACAATGTTTACCGTGACGGCACGAAAGTGAACACTGAAGCCGTTACAGAGGCGGCGTTCACGGACGACAAGCTTGTTTACGGAGAGTATTATTATAAGGTGACGGCCGTTTATGACGGTGGTGAAGAGTCGCTCCCGTCAGACTCCGTGGCAACTTTCGTAAAGCAGGGCGCGCAGTATTACGCTCCGCTTGAGCCTGCCGCAGTGGTTGAAGGCAACAATAACGTCAACCTGACGTGGAAATCTCCGCTTGTAAATGCTGGCGAGAGCAACAGCGTATCATGGTCAACCGGCGTATATGCTGATGCAATGGGCGTTGCCGACGGTGGCACTTTCTATGCCGCTTCGGATTGGACTGCCGAAGACCTTGTGCCTTACCGCAACAAGCGTGTGTCGTCAGTGTCGGTACAACTCGTCAACCCTTGCTCGTATCTTAGACTGTTCGTGTATAAGGACGGAGAAAGTGTTTATTCGAAAACGTACAACGGCAACATCTTGTATGACGGCACATATACCGACGTAACCATTGACGAGCCGCTCCTCATTGAGCCGGGTGCGGAGTACAGGTTTGCCTTCCAGCTGCAGAATGCGCAAGGCATAAAGCCGTTGGGAATGGACGCCAGCCAGGCAGTTGACGGCAAGGGCAACCTCCTGTCGATAGACGGAGAGACATGGTTCCCGGCTTCTTACCAAGGCATCGCCGGCAACTTTAACATAAAGATTGACGTTGTTCCTGATGAAAGCATGGCCGAAGAGGCTCCTTCAGGCTACAATGTGTACCGCGACGGAGAGAAGGTTAATGACAAACCCGTTACAGCCACGAGCTATACTGACGTTGTAAGCGAGTCAGGAACCCACGAGTACACCTTAACGTCGGTTTATTCTGACGGCGGAGAGTCGGCTGAAAGCGAGAGCGTAAGCGTTGAGATAGTCGGCATATACGGTCCTTACGCACCTTCTGCGGTTGATGCGGACGTGCACATTAACAGGGATGTAACTCTGCGCTGGGACTATCCGACGGACGGCACGCATACATTGAAGGCTGACATCACGACCCGTCCTGTGACTGTTGACGACAACATGCCCGAATATGTAAACTCTTTCACCGGCCATGACGAGGGTGTTGAGATGGGTATAGCGTCAGACAACAACTTCATCTACACCTCCACTTACTCTAAGGACGGTTATGTGAACAAGTACTCGATGGACGGAGAGTACATCGAAAGCTTTACAATAGACGGCATCGGGGGAATAAGGAACATCGTTTACGATGGCACCGACTTCTATGTAGGCGATTACAGCACCAACATTTACAAGGTTGACATGGAGGCGCACATGGTTCTTGCCACGATGACCATTTCCGAGTTCTCTCGCCATCTGGCATACATCCCCGAGCTTGACGGCGGCAACGGCGGCTTCGAGGTTGGCGACTGGGAGACCAGTATCTATGTAAGGAAGGACGGAAGCAAGATTGGCAACGGGCCTACTTTGCTCGGAGCGAGCGGCACGGCATATAATGACGGCCTGCTGTATGCCTTCGAACAGGGCGGTGACAATACCCGTACAATAGGCATATACGACTTCGCGACTTCTCAACGGGTGGGCAGCATCGACGTGACTGCTTACTCCGAGATAACAGGAATATCAACAGCTTCGGCCGGAGGTATGTCTGTTGTGTCGCGTCCTGACGGTTCGAAGTTCCTTGCTTTGGCGTTGCAACGCCAGGACGACAACACCAAGTTCGCATTCATCGAGCTTGAAAGCGTAAGCGGAGTGACGGGCTATAACGTCTACCGCAACGGCGAGCAGTTGAACGACGAACCGCTGACACGCCGCTATTTTGCGGAAAGTCTTGACGTGGAAGGCTCTTACAAGTATGGAATCGAGACGGTCTATATGGACGGAAGCAAGTCTGACAGCCGTGCAACGGTAGACGTACAAATCCAGCCCAAGGGTACGGCAGAAGTGCCTGAAGACGTCAAGGCCGTGCAGTCTACTTACGGCTACAACGTTCTCCTGTCGTTTGTAGACCCGAATATGAATGACGGTGCAGCAGTGGCTGAAAGCTTTGAGGATGCCGAACTGCAAGCTCCCGTAAGCGTGGACGAATGGCTCAACACCGGCAACGCATGGACGGCGACATCCGACTATGCATACGAGGGCACGAAGGCGATTACCGCCGACGAAGACGCCGAGGCCACAATCATCATCCCTGTGAACGGAAGCACGCACCTGAAGATGGCCGTACGCAACGCTGACGACCACAACGGGCACGGCTCGCTGACGCTCTTGCGTTCAATCGGCGGCACCGATGAGGCCGACTTCATACGCATGAACGTATATCAGACCAACGAGGCTTGGAGCGAGGTTGAGGCGGAGATACCCGCCGGAACGTCGTACATCGCAGTAAGGAAAGATGCCGGCGTAGCTCCACAACTTGTCGATGCTATACGCCTGTTCTCGTCTGAACCCGAGCAGACGGTCTATGCTTACGACATATTCCGCAACGACGAGCAAATCAACGACGAGCCTGTGCAGGGCATAAGCTACATTGACCGCAACCTGCTGCCCGGCCACTATGACTACCAGGTGCGCCTTACCACGATGACGGCAGCAGTCAGCGACCTGTCAGAAAAGGTCGGCATCGACCTCGACTATGACAACGGCGGACTTGCACCGACCGGACTTACAGCCGGATTTGAACCTGACGGCAACGTGAAGCTCAGCTGGCAGTTCCCGGCACTTGGCGAACCGATTTACCTGCGCTGGCACGACGGCAACAGCTATGACGCCGGAGGACTGTCGAGCGGAGGCGCGTTCTACGCCGGAGCACGCTGGTATGCCGACGATTTGAAGGACTATGAGGAGCTGTCGCTTACCGATGTCGAGTTCTACATCAACCAGGTACCCGACGCACTGTTCATCCTCATCTATGAGGGCAACACCCTCGTGCGTCAGCAGTATGTGCCAACGATGCGCCAGTATTCGTTCAACAACGTCAAGCTTGACGAACCTCTCGCCGTTGACCCGTCGAAAGACCTGCTCGTGGCTCTTTACATAGAGCACAACGAAATCACCGCTCCGCTCGGCTACGACCGTGGCCCGGCAAACAGCGGAAGGGGCAACCTCTATTCTAACGACGGAGTGACTTGGGGACTGCTTAACGATTCAGAAACAGGCATAGACGCCAACTGGAACATCTCGATAGGCTTGAGTGCCTACTCGAACGTTCCGCTTGAGCCTGCAAAGGCAATGAGCAAGACACGCAAGACGTTTGCTCCAAAGGCTTCGCCGGCCGGCAGCAAGCTCGTGGCAGTGCCTGTAGGAGTTGAGGCTACGTCGCAGAAAAACGCGTTCATGGGCTACAACGTTTACCGCAACCGCGAGCGTCTTAACACGGAAACTGTGACGGAAACGACCTACATCGACGACACTCCGATTGACAACAAGTATCTTGAGTATCAGGTATCGGCCATCTATTCGGTATCGGGCGAGAAGTATTCTGCCCCCGTTACGCTCACTGCAACCGGCATAAACGGCGTTGAGAGCGGGAACGGCCTGCGCGTAGAGGCGGACGATGACGAAATCAAGGTGTACGGCCTGAAGCCCGGAACAGCAGTCACTTTGTATGACGTTAACGGAGCGGTGCTCTACAGCGGCAAGTCAGCCGACACGTTTGTACATGTAATCCCGGCAGCGGCCATCGCCGACGGAACGTACATCGTCAAGGCCGGAAACGACGCCGTGAAGTTTGTAAAGGACGCAAGATAACGGCAATGACTGAACACTGAAATTACACCCGTTGAACGGTGTCTTTATAAAAGGCCGTCTTTCGCATTGCGAAAGGCGGCCTTTTAGCGTCTAAAACATGGCCTTTTGCAAGGTAAAAGACGGCCTTTTGTCTTTTCCTGAAATAAGTTGACAGTTTTTGTTTAAATAAACTACATTATTTTACACACTCTGGATAGAGGTACTGGAATGGTTGACATCGCATCG
>PPYF01188477.1_pt1 | contig 13295 bp, 13 predicted proteins | sample 1559871 | NCBI WGS metagenome assembly PPYF01 (sample SAMN08240021, study PRJNA423297) | Human gut metagenome, whole genome shotgun sequencing project. | reverse complement strand
ATACGGGCAAACCGTGACGACTTTTTTCATCGGTCTCGCTCCAGTTAATCAAATCGCGCATACGCGCTGTCGCCCTCAGCATGCATCTTTTATGCCACTTTTTTATTGTGGGCATTCCCTGATATTACGGGTGATTTTTGGTCAAAACCCTGACGAAAAACAGGCTGTCGTCATATTTGACGTGTCGAAGGGAAAATTGAGGTGACATTTCTGGGGGGAGGCGAGCCACTCCCGGAGTCGGCGCTGGCGCGCCTCGTCCGGGCTACATTTTTGTAGGCCGGATAAGGCAACGCCGCCATCCGGCAATGTGCGCCGATCTGCCTGATGGCGCTGCGCTTATCAGGCCTACTTACCGGGAGCGGCCTGATAGCCGCCGCCCAGCGTTTTGATCAGCTGTAGGCTTTGAATCACCCGCTGGGTGTCGAGCATCAGCAGCGACATCTGCTCGGCAAGCACCGGCAGGCGCGCTTCGGTCGCCTGTAACCGGCTGCCAAGACCCCGGTTAAAAGCGGCTTCGGCGGCGCTTTGGCTATAGCGCATCGCCTCGACGCGATCGGCTTGCATCTGCCGTTCATCGCTCAGCGTTTGCAGGCGCGTACCGCCGATCGCCACGTCGCGCACCGCGTTCAGCACCGACTGGTTGTAGCGCTCAATCAGCATGTTGCTGTTGGCGCGCGTGTTTTGCAGGTTGGCGTTCAGGCGACCGCCGTCGAACAGCGGCAGGCGCAGGCCGGGGATAAAGTTAATTTGCCGACTGGTGCCCTTGAACAGATCGTCAATATGAATGGCGTCGAGGCCAAAGAACATTTTGATATCAAAGCTCGGGTAGAACAGCGCCCGCGCGGCATCGACCTGATCGAGCGACGCCTGCACGTACCAGCGCATGGCCTGAAGGTCCGGACGACGGGCGAGCAGAGAGTAGGAGAGCGTAGCGGGAACGCCCGCTTGCACCTGCGGCAGCGCGACGGGCTTAATCTCAGGTAACCCGTCGGCACCTGCGCCCATCAGCGCGCGCAGCGATTCGCGAGTTTCTTTGATTTGCCCTTTGGTGGCAGCAATCTGCTTCTCCACCGCCAGGATCTGCGCCCGCGCGCCGTGGTACGGTACTTTGGCTTCGAGACCCTGCGCAACTTTGCTCTGATGCGCCTGTACCGCGTAGTCAATCACGCTGCGGGTCTGCTCGAGCAGGTCGAGCATTTGATAGCTGGCCTGAATGCTGTAATACAGCTGCGCGACGGCGACAGAGAGCGACAGTTCTACCGCCGCGGTTTCCGCGAGGCTGGCGTTCTGCGCGCCGATGGCCGCCGATACGGCGGAGCGATGCGCGCCCCACAGATCGGGATCAAACCCGGCAACTAAGCCGACGGTGGCTTCCGTGTAGTACGGGCCATCCATCCCAAGTCTCGGTGCGTCCAGCGCGTAGGGGCCGAGGAAACCGTTGGCGGAGGCGCGCTGGCGGTTAATCATGCCTAAGGCCGCCATTTGCAACTGCGAACCGGCCTCCAGCAGGTCGGCCTGCGCCCGCGCTTTGTCTTCGCGCAGTTTGGCCTCGGCCAGCGTATGTGAACCGGCGAGCGTCTTATCAATCAGCGCCGTCAGCTGGGGGTCGTTAAACTGCCGCCACCACTGCGCCTGTGGCCAGCCCTGGCTCGCCAGATGGATATCATCGGCCAGCTTGATTTGCTCTGGCCGAAGCTGCGCGTGCGGCGCTGAGTCTTTACGGATTAACGCGCAGCCGGAGAGCGCCGTGGCGCCGGTAAGCAGGCCGCAAAGTAGTAAGCGAGAAAGGTGACGAGTCATTGTGGTGTGGCTCCTTGCGCCTGTTCCCCGGCAACAGCGATAGCCGAGCCAGTCCAGTCAGGTAACCGGGCGATTTGCTGCATCGCGCGCTGCGCCGGTTCCGATAATGTTGATAATGCGTCGAGGCTTGCCGTGGGCGGGTGGCTGCTTGCGGTCGCGATTCCTGCGGCATACTGCTCCACCGCTGCGGCGAGATCCGGTTCTGGGGTTGGCATGTTGTTGTTGGCGTAGAGGATCTCTCGCCCCTGGCGAATAACGGCCTTGCTGCGCGCCAGCAGCAGAGCACGTTCTTCATCATTTAGCTGCCGTTCGAGCGCCACGCGATCGCACATCTCTTCACAGGCGTTAAACGCGGCGTGACAACCGATGCGCAGCTGGAGCCAGGTCCGCTGCATCGCCGGATCGTTCTGAGGAATGCGCAGCAGCTTGCCAAGGCTACTGAGCGCTGCCGCCAGCTTTTGTGGCAGGACGCCAGCTTCGCTTTCCGGCCAGATAAAGGTGTAGATCACCGCCGAGACGGCGGTGCCGACCAGAATGCCGACCGCACGATCGCGGATCTCGACCAGATCGTAAACCGGGCCAAAGGCATTCTCGAGGGTGGCGAGCGCAAAGGTGACGATCATCTGCGTGCCGATATAGGACGATCGCTCCGATCCGGTAGCGATCCACGCGGCAAGCAGCAGGATGGGGGCCAGCACGCACAGCAGTTCGGCAATATTATCCAGCCACGGGATCACGCAAATTGTCACCAGCAGCGCCAGCACAGCGCCGCATACCGCGCCGCCAAAACGCAGCGCCATTTTCTGCCACGATGAGCCGATGCTGGGGTTGGCGACAATAATGCAGGTCAGCATGCAGGTGTGAATGCCTTCCCAGTCAACGCCGGAATAAAAGACGTAACAGATCATGCAGGCCAGCAGCGTTTTCAGCGCGTAGCGAAGATAGGCCGGATTGCTGAAGGCGTCCGGTACCATCGACGGCTGTTTGGTGACAGGCGGTGGCGGCGTATCGGGGTCCATTGTTCCCAGTTGACGCAGCTGCTTGAAGAGCGTTTCCAGGCCGGATTTCCGGGCAACGGCACGTTCATCTGCGCTCAGTTCCAGCGCGCTTTGCCATGGCTCACCCTGCGCGATTGAATGCCGTAGCGACGTCATTTCACCGCGTAGCTTTTGTATCAGCGCGGGGGGCTGAGCGCGGGGGGAATAACGGTTAAGCGTGCTGTACAGATAAGTGACTGTGGCAACGCAGTTTTGCCACCAGGCGCTGCGTGCCTTCCAGTCGGCATCATCGGCCAGGCAGAATACGTTGAGTTTTTGCAGTGCCAGCGCTTCCCGTTCAACGTATTTTTCCGCCAACGGCGCGGACGATGTCGTCAGGTGGGCGAGTGCATCATCAAGCCTTGCGCACAGCGCCTCCTGCATCTGCGTTCCCGCGCGGTCGGGGAACCACAGCACCCCCAGTAGCACCATCAGCAGCGTAGGGTAGAGGCCCACGACAATGCACCACAGCGTCAGACGCACGACGATTTCTGGATAATCGAGCATGCCGGGAAAGGTTTGACCGTACACGGCGATAATAGCGACGGCGAAGAACAGCAGCCCGAGCTTGTAGGTGCGCATCATAAACATGCAGCCAAGCACCACCAGGCTGGCGACGACCAGGCGTATGAGTGGATAGCTGTAGGCCCATTTGTAGATCAAAAACAGGCTGGCGATTTCCATAACCGTGGCCGCGACGAACAGGATCGCCACAAATTTGGTGTAAAATGCGTTGGACTGCACGCCGTAAAACAGGACCGCCAGCGAGATCGCCAGAAACGGGATCTGGAAGGTCATTGAGATCAGCACGACCAGCAGACAGCCTGTCCACAGCTGGAGCGTCTGCGGCAGCCGTCCTGGCCGCCGCTCGCTGAGTTCTTCATGGAAAAACGCCAGCAGCCTGACCAGCGGCAGAGGCAGATAATGGAATATATTCATGATTATTGCGGCTCAAGGCTGGCAACCGCCGATGCGCCGATGCGGAACAGCCCCGCGTCCGGTTTATCGACCATGATTTTGACCGGAAAGCGCTGGGCCACGCGTACCCAATTGATGGAGCGAGAGACGCGCGGCAGACCGCCGATGACGATGCCGCCGTCATCCGGCAGTACGCCGTAGCCGATGGAGTCGACCTTACCGCTGAAGGTTTTGCCGCTGTCGCTCATCAGGAGCAGCGTTGCAGGCGTGCCAGTGTGGATATTTTTCAGATCGGTTTCGCGGAAGTTGGCAATCACGTACCAGTGACGGGTGTCGATGAGGGTGAAAATGGGTTTCATCGCGGAGGCGAACTGGCCGATAGACGTTTTCAGCGACACCACGCGGCCATCAAACGGCGCGCGCACCGTCGCCATTTCAAGATGCAGTTTGGTTAGCGCAATATCGGCTTCGACGGCAACGCGCTGCGCAACCAGCGCATCGACGCCGCTGACCGCGCTGGCGGCCTGCTGTGCCTGGAGTAGTACGGCGTTGAGATCGGCTTCGCTCGCGCGCTGCGCCGTTCTGGCGCGGTCAACGTCTTCGGCGGAGACAAAACCTTGCGCCAGCAGCGGTTCAGTGCGCTTAAGCGTATCGCTGGCCTGTTTCGCCGCCGCACGCGCTTTGGCCACGGTAGCTTCAACGGAACCGGCGGCAAATTTCTGCGCGTCGACGCTACGCTGGGTCAACATGATTTGTTTATCCAGCGCCGCCAGTGAGGCTTCCGCCTTGGCCAGGCTGGCTTCATAAGGGCGAGGATCGATGCGGAACAGCAGATCGCCCTGTTTGACCTGCTGGTTATCGGTGACTGCCAGTTCCACGATACGGCCGCTGACTTCGGGAACGACGTCGATGGTGTCGGCGGACACGTAGGCATCGTCGGTTGTCGGCTTGCTATCTATTCGCCAGATGACAAAAATCAAAACGATGAGAGTGAGTAGAACTAAAACCAGCGCCGGTAATTTGCGGCGAGACGTGTTTTTCTGCGTGCTTTCCATGAGCGCATCTCAATGTGAGTTAGAAAAATACCAGCCAGAACAGCATGGTATAGAGAGCAAAAAGGGCGGTATAAATAATGCCTGCCAGCGGCGGGGTATGATATCTCCGCATGATAATACGTCGCGTTATGAGCGTCAGGATAACGCCGACGATAACGCAGAAAAACCAGCTGGGATAATAGGCGCCAATAACGGGAATAGAGGGGGATAACGAGCATCCCGAGAGTAATGTCACCAGCGTGAAACAGCCGATTTTTTTTAACGGTATCACCATTCTGGATTGAGTGATTTGCATAATAAAAACATCCTGTTTATTGCGAACAATATCCGGGTGAATGTGAGGGGAATAAAGGTGTCAGTATGAGCAATTTTCCCTCAGAGAAAAATGGATTTATTTCATTACCGCATCCATAACTTATTTTGCTATGTTATTCTTAATTATTGGTTCATCTTTTTGGTGAATTTAATTCACCCGAAGGCGATATCCGTCTCCGGGTATCACCATTATTAATTTGGCGTCACGATGTTAACCCACAGCTCGAACTGATCCAGGCATTCGAGAATGTCATTCAACTTCGTGGCGTTGCCGATGACTTTCACCTGTTTCGCTTTAATCAGGTCAGCCATTTTCGCCTGGCCAGTCAGTACGCGGTGTAAATCGGTACGACTCATGTAAAACGAGGCGTCCGCCTTCGGCTGTAGCGTCTGGCGGTAGTTGAGAACGCTGTTATTTAGCGTCAGGTTCAGGTCGTCGTTATTGTCCAGATTGAAGTTCAGGCTGATATTTTTGCCCGCGGCTTTACGGCTATCGAGACGCACCGCCATATAGTCGAACAGCATTTCAACCGTCATTCCCTTAATGGTGTCGGGGGAGTTGGTGGTGCCGTGGCTGAATTTACGCACACCCTCACGCAGTTCTTTTGCCCCGGTGAGATAGAAGCCACGCCAGGTGGCGGATTCAGCCTGATAGCCCAGTTGTTCGAAGGTGTCCGCCTGCAAATTCTTCGCGACCTGGTCATTCGGGTCGGCGGCTATCACCTGTTTGAGCAGTTCGGCTGCCCAGCGATAGTCGCCCTGGTTAAAGGCATCACGGGCAAGATTGATAGCATGCGCGGATCCGCCCAGTGCTTTGACATAGCGCTGGCCCATCTCCACCTGGCCATAAGGATGGAGGTTGGCCGGATTACCATCGTAATAGCCGAGATAGTAGTTGTAGACCGCGCGGGCGTTATGGCTCACGGAGCCGTAGTAACCGCGGCTGGCCCAGTTGTGAGCAAGCGACGGCGGTAATTTAATCATGTCGCCCACTTCGTTCAGGGTGTAGCCCTGGTTTGCCAGATGCAGCGTTTGGTCATGTATATACTTGATGGTGTCGCGATATTTGCCAATATAATCATTAATATGCTGATTGCCCCAAACGGGCCAGGTGTGTGGCATAAACAACACTTCGGCCTGGCTGCCCCAGCGATCCAGCGTTTCATTCAGGTAGGATGCCCACTTGCTGGTATCGCGGGTTTTGGCGCCGCGCAGGGTATAGAAGTTATGCAGCGTATGGGTGGCATTTTCCGCCGTGCAGAGCGCTTTCAACGCTGGGATGTAGAAATGCATTTCCGCAGGAGCTTCGCTGCCCGGCGCCATCAGGAAGTCAAATTCCAGGCCATCAATGACTCTTTTTTCGCCCGTTTGGGTAATCAACTGGGTCGGCGCGATAATGGTCGGGTAGCCGGTGGTTAGCGTGACGCCAAGGCCATTGCCAATATTGCCCTGCGGATTATGCGGTAGCAGCAGGCCGTAAGAGTAGAGCGCCCGGCGGCTCATGATAGTGCCCGCCAGCACGTTCTCGCTGATAGCCTCCTCCATAAAACCGTTTGGCGCAAAGATTTGCACCTTGCCGGACTTAACCTCTTCCTCTGAAACCAGCCCTTTTACACCGCCATAGTGGTCGGTGTGGCTATGCGTATAGATAATCGCCACAATTGGCTTCTGAGGACGATGCTGATAGTAGAGGTCCAGGCTGGCTTTTGCGGCCCCAGCCGTCACCAGCGGGTCGATAACGATGACGCCCGTATCCCCTTCGATAAACGTAATGTTTGAAATGTCCTGACTGCGAACCTGGTACATACGATCGGTGACTTTAAACAGGCCGGAAATACCATTGAGCTGCGATTGTCGCCAGAAGCTCGGGTTGACGGTTGAGGGGGCTGGCGCATTGAGGTCAAATTTATAATCTTCAGCGCGATAGGTTATCTTGCCCTGCGCATCTTTTAATTCGCCCTGGTTTAATAGCGGCGCGATAAAACCACGCTGCGCATCTTCAAAATCCTGGCGATCGTTAAAAGGCAATGATTCAGTATATTTCTGATTAACCTGTTGGGTATAGCTGCTCGCCTCTTTTGGCGACTCAGCTGCGGAGGCGCTATTTAGCATCAGACCGGTGGCGGCAGCAAGGGCAATAAATATTCTGCTAAGCCGAAATAATCTTGAATGATTCATGTGACTTTCCCTTTTCATTAATATCGTGAATGGATTCGCGCTGTAATCTGTTTTTATTTAAGGTAGGTTATATTAATTGTGTTTTGTCGTTTATTTATAAAATCGTTGTGATGGTCGTCGTTATTTTCATGAGGTATTTGTGCGAAAGCCTGGAGTAAATAATTTATAGATATATTTTTTTGTGAGGTAATAGCTTACAGCTATATTCAGGAATGTTCAGGCGAAGGAGGAATTGAGATTCCTCCGCTACACCCTGGTACGAAGTTTACCTAATCTACAGCCAGCATCCCTACGAGACTGGCCCTATGAAACGTTCACTCACCGCCGCTATTTTTATCATGCTGTCGCTGGCCAGCCAGCTGGCGCATGCTGATATCATTGATGATGCCATTGGTAATATTCAGCAGGCGATCAACGATGCCTATAACCCAGGCAGCGATCGTTCCAGCCAGGATCGCGACGACGACGATCGCGTCTGGGACGATCGCCGCGGCGGTTCCCAAAGCAGCCAGCAGTATAACGATCGCCGCCGCCAGCTGGACGATCGTCGGCGTCAGTTGGATGACCGCCAACGCCAGCTCGATCAGGAGCGACGCCAGCTGTCGGACGATGAGCGGCGTCTTGATGACGATTATGACCGCTAGGCGAGGCGAATTTCCATGCCGTCGTAGCCCGCTTCAAAACCGGGCGGCAGCAGATGGGTCATCATCCACTCATCAAACTGGTGACTAATATGGGTCAGCACCACGCGCGGGCAGCGGATTTGTTCGTTGAGCGCCACGATGGTGGCTAAATCGCTGTGGTTACGTGGTGTCTGTTCGCGGGGGGCATGGCTGCAATCAATCACCATCACCTGCGGCTGATTATTGCTTAAGAAAGTGAGCGTTTTATCAGGCAGCCCGGCGCTATCTGACAGCCAGGCGACACGGCTGTGCGGCGTCTCCAGCAGATAGCCAAAGGTGAGTTTTGAGTGTTCCAGCGGGACCGGCGTAATCTGCAATCCCTGCAAGTCAAATACCACAAACGGCTCCACGGTATGGCTGAAATCCAGCAGGCCAGGATGCTTGAAGAGATCGTCGCAGCCCTGTTCGTCCGGCGGGCCATACACTGGCACCGTTTCGCCTACGCCCCAGCGCAGCGGAAACAAGCCCTGAACGTGGTCCATATGATAGTGGGTGAGTAAAAACTGCTGGAAGGATCCCGCGGGCCAACGCTCGGTAAGGTCGTGCAATCCCGCATCAATCAGCGTGACCGCGTCGTTAAAGCGGACAACGCCGCTGCATGCTTTACGGCGATACTGCGGCGCGCGGTGGGCGCGCACGCAGGCGGGGCAATGGCAGCCCCAGGCCGGCACGCCCTGCGCGCCGCCGGTACCGCTGAGGGTGAGAGTTAAACTCATACGGCATCCTCATAGCGCTTTGGTGAATCGAATGTGGCTCGGCGCGTAGCCTTCGCGCTGGTAAAAACGATGGGCGTCGAGTCGTCGGGTACTGGTGGACAGCTCGGTCATCTCCGCGCCCGCCTCACGTGCGGTCTCTTCGGCCCAGCTCAACAGTTGGCTGCCGACGCCTGAACCACGCGCGCATGGCATGACGACCAGCTCCTGAATCTCGCCAATCCAGTTGGCGTGATGCAGATGAAACTGCAAATGCAGGCTGATGATGCCGACCACCTCGCTGCCCTGCAAAGCCAGTTGATAGTGCAGATGCGGGTCCTGAAGATTGGCGGCGAAGCCGGTGTAAAAGGCGTCTTTGTCGAATTCGGCTTGCTTTAGTTCGCACATCAGCGCGTAAACGTCATCAATATCCTCGAACGTCGCATGGCGCAGCTCACAGACAGGCATGGTCCTTCTCCTTGCGTCCCATCAGGGTCAGTAAAATATCCACTGACTGTAGCAAACTTCCATCATTATTGAGCATATAGCAGTTTTCTGGCGCATAGCGGGCGGCACGCTCCAGCCGGGCGGCAATCTCCATACCGTTCTCGCGCCCACGGGCCTGAAGACGTTCGCGCAGAATCGGCGGCGAAACCTGCAAGCACACTGGCAGCAGGGCGTTGCCGTAGCGCGCTTTGGCCTGCGCCAGATGCGCGCGCGAGCCGTTGACGATGACATCGAACCCGGCGTGCAGCCACAGGTCGATCTCTACGCCCACGCCGTAATACAGGCCGTTAGCATGCCAGCTCAGGGCCAGCAGGTTGTGTCCGGCACGGGTAAAAAATTCCTGCTCACTCAATGCGATGTGGTTTTCGCAGCCGGCGTTGGCCGGACGGGTTATGTAGCGATGGGCAACCAACAGCTGCGCATGTTCCTGCTGACGAAGCACTTCCAGCAGGCTGTCTTTGCCGGAGCCGGAGGGCCCCATTAACCAGATCAGTTTTCCTTTCATCAGAATACCCTTTTACCCTGACGCCAGACGTGGTCGATATGGATGTGCTCGCCTTTGCGGTGCGCCAACACCAGATCGGCGCGTTTACCTTCGCCAATCACCCCGCGGTCTTGCAGGTTAAGCGCGCGCGCCGGGTTTTTTGTCACCAGATTGATGGCCTGCGACAGGGTAAAGGCATTTTGCTGGTCATCGGCAACGCGGAAGGCGGCGTCCAGCAAGCTCGCCGGGTAGTAATCGGAGGAGAGAATATCCAGCAGGCCCCGTTGCGCGAGTTGGCTGGCTGCGACATTGCCGGAGTGCGAACCGCCGCGAACGATATTTGGCGCGCCCATCAGCACGTTCAGGCCGTGGCGGCGTGATGACTCGGCGGCTTCAAAGGTGGTGGGGAATTCGGCGATAACGCTGCCTAGCTGATGCGATTCCACCACGTGTTCATGAGTCGCATCGTCATGGCTGGCCAGCGCGATGTTGCGGTCACGGCACATGCCGGCAATGGCGGTGCGGTTAGGCTGCGACCAGCGTGCGGCAAGCTGCAGCTGTTCTTCTTCGTACTGACGCATCTCCTGGTCAGTCAGTGAGTACTTACCTTGATAGTATTCCCGGTACTTCTCACGATTGGCGAACTGGCGCTGGCCGGGAGAGTGGTCCATTAACGACACCAGCGTCACCGGCTCGCGACCGACCAGTTTTTCAAACAGCGGCAGCGTGGTGTGGTGCGGCAGTTCGCAGCGCAGATGCAGACGATGCTCGGCACGGTTGAGACCGCGTTTCTGCGTCTCTTCCACCGCGTTAATCATCTTCTCGAGGTTCTCCAGACGGTCACCGCCGTCGCGCACATCGCCAATGGCTACCGCGTCCAGCACGGTGGTGATGCCGCTGGCGACCATCAGCGCGTCATGGCTGCTCATGGCGGAATGGGCGGGCCAGTCTACCTTCGGGCGTGGGGTGAAGAATTTATCCAGATTATCGGTATGCAGCTCAATTAGCCCCGGCAGCAGCCAGCCGCCTTCACCGTCGAAGGCTTCCGGCAGGCGGCTCTGGGTTTCGGCGAAGGCGCGGATTTCCCCGTCATGTACCTCCAGCGAACCGTGGACCACATCATTCTCAAGCACCAGTTTTACGTTATTGATAATCATGCAGGTGTACCCATTGGGTGGAGGCGGTCAGCGACCTGATTGCGGACGGTTTCGTCATGGAAAATACCGACGATGGCCGCACCGCGCGATTTGGCTTCTTCGATAAGGCTCACCACCGCGGCGCTATTTTTGGCGTCCAGCGAGGCGGTAGGTTCGTCGAGCAGCAGAATCGGGTAGTCGACGATAAAACCGCGGGCGATGTTGACGCGCTGCTGCTCGCCGCCGGAGAAGGTCGACGGCGCGAGGTGCCACAGACGCTCTGGTACGTTCAGGCGGCTTAGCAACTGGGCGGCTTTGGCGGCACAGGTTTCGCGCGGCACGCCAGTATTGAGCAGCGGTTGCATCACCACTTCCAGCGTGGAAATTCGCGGGATAACGCGCAGAAACTGGCTGACCCAGCCGACGGTGGTTTTGCGCACTTCCACCACCTTGCGCGCCGGAGCGCTCACCAGGTCGACCCATTCGTCGCCGTGTTTAATATGAATATGGCCTTCATCCGGCAGATAGTTGGCGTAGAGCGAGCGCAGCAGGGTGGATTTACCGCTGCCGGAGTGGCCGTGTAGCACCACGCACTCGCCGGCGTTGACGGTGAGTGAGGCGTTGCGCAGCACCGGAAGCTGAACGCCGTTTTGCTGGTGCAGAACAAAGGTTTTACTGACGTTTTCGACGCGGATCGCGTTCATTTTTGCCTCTTTAAGCATTTGTGCGTTCGATTGCCTGATGGCGCTTCGCTTATCAGGCCTACAAGCGATGCCGAACCGTAGGCCGGATAAGGCGCAGCCGCCATCCGGCAATTCGCTGCTCGATAATTAATTCTGCAACACCGACGACACCAACAGCTGGGTATACGGATGATGCGGATCGTCGAGCACCCGATCGGTCAGCCCACTTTCCACCACCTGACCCTGTTTCATCACCAGCAGGCGGTCGGCGAGCAGCCTCGCGACGCCCAAATCATGGGTGACAATCACCACCGCCAGGTTCAGCTCCACCACCAGGCCGCGCAGCAGGTCGAGCAGGCGTGCCTGCACCGACACGTCCAGCCCGCCGGTGGGCTCATCCATAAACACCAGCTTTGGGTGGGTGACGAGGTTGCGGGCAATCTGCAGACGCTGCTGCATCCCGCCGGAAAACGTGGTTGGCAGGTCGTCGATACGCGACGCAGGGATCTCCACTTCCTCCAGCCAGCGCTGGGCGGTAGCGCGGATATCGCCGTAATGGCGCGCGCCGGTGGCCATCAGTCGTTCGCCGATATTGCCGCCCGCCGACACCTGACGACGCAGGCCGTCCATCGGATGTTGATGCACCACGCCCCATTCGGTGCGCAGCAGACGGCGGCGGTCGGCCTCGGTCATCGCGTACAGCGAACGGTCCCGATAGCGAATTTCCCCTTCCTGCGGCGTCAGGCGCGCCGAAATGGATTTCAGCAGCGTGGTTTTACCGGAGCCGGATTCGCCGACGATGCCCAGCACTTCACCCGGCCATAAATCAAAGGAGACGTTGCAGAACCCCTTGCCCGGCGCGTAGAGATGGGTCAGACGGTCAACGGAGAGTAATGGTTGCATCATGCGTTTTTTGCCTCGCTCTGTTGGCGGCAGAAATCGGTATCGGAGCAGACAAACATCCGCTTGCCGCTGTCATCCAGCACCACTTCATCAAGATAGCTGTGCTGCGATCCGCAGATGGCGCACGGTTCGTCCCAGCTCTGGATGGTGAACGGATGGTCGTCAAAATCGAGGCTTTCCACGCGGGTAAACGGCGGCACGGCGTAGATGCGCTTCTCGCGCCCGGCGCCGAACAGCTGTAGCGCGGGCATCATGTCCATCTTCGGGTTATCGAATTTTGGGATCGGCGACGGGTCCATCACGTAGCGACCGTTGACCTTTACCGGGTAGGCGTAGGTGGTGGCGATATGGCCGAAGCGGGCGATATCTTCATACAGCTTCACCTGCATCACGCCGTACTCTTCCAGCGCGTGCATGGTGCGGGTCTCCGTTTCGCGCGGTTCGATAAAGCGCAGCGGCTCGGGGATCGGCACCTGGAAGATCAGGATCTGATCCTCAGTCAGCAGCGTCTCCGGGATCCGGTGGCGCGTCTGGATCAAGGTGGCGTCTTCGGTGCGCTCGGTGGTGTTCACCCCGGTCACGCGTTGGAAGAACTGGCGGATGGAGACGGCGTTGGTGGTGTCATCCGCACCCTGGTCAATCACCTTCAGCACGTCCGCTTCGCCAATCACGCTGGCGGTAAGCTGGATCCCGCCGGTGCCCCAGCCGTACGGCATCGGCATTTCGCGGCCGCCGAACGGCACCTGATAGCCGGGGATCGCCACCGCTTTGAGGATGGCGCGACGGATCATGCGCTTGGTCTGTTCATCGAGGTAGGCAAAGTTGTAGCCGCTGAGATTAGCCATTTTTCTGCTCCCGTTGCAGGCGTTTCAACAGTTCCAGTTCGGCCTGGAAATCGACGTAG
>PPYF01612437.1_pt1 | contig 13297 bp, 18 predicted proteins | sample 1559871 | NCBI WGS metagenome assembly PPYF01 (sample SAMN08240021, study PRJNA423297) | Human gut metagenome, whole genome shotgun sequencing project. | reverse complement strand
TCTTCGCGGGCGTAGTTCAATGGTAGAACGAGAGCTTCCCAAGCTCTATACGAGGGTTCGATTCCCTTCGCCCGCTCCAGATCTCTCCCCTTGTCGCAAAACACCAGCCAGCTACTGGCTTAAATGTGTTTCGCTATCAACAACTTACCGTGAAGTAAGTTGTTTGTGATCGTTCTACCATTGAACGACTAAGTACCAACGGGGATTACACTGCTAGTTGTCACGGTAAGTTAACGGTTGATGAAAGTTTAACTTAACGTCGGCGGCAGTTCTAGAGTCACACCGCGATAGTCCAACGTGAACGAAAAGCCTGACCGGGCATTGTCATTTCATCGACAGACTGATCACACGCATTTAAGCCCGATGCCCCTCACTGAGGGATAAACAGGTTTATGGTGATAACGTACCTGCACACGATATGCAGGCTCTATCAGCGTCTCGCTCACGCTCCGAAAGGTACACGAGCATCCTGATAAGGTGTGATCATTCTGACAACCTGATGAAGTCGCTACGCTCCGCTTGTTGCTGTATCACCAACGGGGCTTTATGGCTTCTATGGCTTTAATAAGCGCTTGGCCAGTTCGCTTAACATCCAACCGAAGTTAGTAACAGAGTCGAGAGAGTTTTCTGTCCAAAGTGCAAGGTAGAGCAATGAAAAGATGATAATGGTGATTACACCAGAAACAAAGACGAGACGTAATGAATCAATACTCATGAGAAAACCTCCCGGTTGACTAAAAACGGGAGTATCCAATAACCACTTATCTTTTGCAAAGATACACTGATCGCTTGGATATTATGAATTAACTTTCAATCTACGTCAACAAAAAATGATGTAGATTGTAGATAACTGTAAAAAAAGGAATTATTTTGATCGTGTAAATTGCAATCATTAAAAAATGGTTCAAAATCACACAAAGGTAAGTTTTTGTAAATGCCAAAATGCAAATTGCTCCTAGTCGTTGCTGGCAGTTTAACCAATCGATCTTGTTTTACATTGCACAGACCACTGCTAAGCCAACTGCTACCAGTGGTAGATTGCATTAACTGGTAATAGAGTTATTCTAGTTGCGGATGATGGCATGGGAGAATAAAAATGGCTGGGAACTTTAGAGTTTATTTCAAATACGATAATAATGAATCCGAGTATCAGCAATGGTTTGATCTTGATTGTCCAAACGTAAGTACCCCTGAAATTTTGAACGCTACGTTGGATAAAGTCTCAGGAGCTCATGGGGTAGAAATCCTAAGAGTAATCCCTTTAGGCGTTAACGGAAAGCCAGCACTTTGCGATGAATTAAAAATAGTTGACCGCTCAGGAAGGTGCTACGGTGCTCTCGTTCAGAAGGTCGGCTATAAAGAATGGTTCTATTACTATAATCTTGGTGAGATTTATTCACGTACAGGAACTAAAATTACTGGCAATAAATTCGAAATCTTAGGCGTTCACGGTCATTACTACGAGAATAAAGATCAGGTATTTCCTGCTGAGGCTATTATTGATTGGGAACGGCTCAGCGTTAAATGTATTGGTGAGGAGTTCTATCTTGAACCATTTGCACCATAAATTGCACTGTAAGCGATTTTAAGTGGTTTTATTGTTAAGCTGTAGGGTAGTGGCTTTAAATGAAGAAAGGGCCGTGTAGGCCCTTATATGCTGCTTATATTTGATTTATAGTGTTGCTCTCAGCACTGACAGCCAGTCCAGCAACTCTCGTAGTTCTCTCCCGGTTAAACGGGGGATTGTCACCCGGCTATTTGTTCCGGCGTTGCATAGCGCTCGCGCTAACGCCATAATGTGATTGTTCTGCATTTCCTTCTCTCCGTTGGTAATGTTGAATACGGCGGGGGCTGGCTTCTTGGTGGTTGGCGGCCCCTGCCACTTGCTGATCTACTGCTTTTCTAAGGTTTGTTGGTAATAGATGACGTTGTATCGTCGTCCCTGCAAACTTCACTACCTGCGTATACACTTTCACAACGGCACCACACCAGATAAAGGTGGTGATTGGCTCTTCCTCTTTCTTCACTCTTGTGAATCCTCTGTATTGAAGGTTTTCGTATAGGGGCATTTCCCTTTAGTTACGTAAGTGAACAGATAATTGCTGTTCTGATAGATGCACAGCGTTTTCCCGTTCTCCGTCTGTTCCTCCTGTGGATTGGTTAATGTTATCTGTCCGGCATTCGCCAGGGCTGGCAGCAGCGCCAGCGTCAGCACAAATAAGTGTTTCATGTTGATCACCATTCTAAAGAAAACTCCTCTGTTAAATCGTCCTGCACGTCCTGACCAAACCCGATGTAGTACATGGTTGAGCGTGGATCTGTCTGCCCCAGGAAGTGGGCGATAGTTTCAAGCGGCACTGCATTTTCAAATAGGATTCGGCCCCGACTTTTTCGCGGCGTATGGCAGCCAACATTAGAGAATCCTGCTCTACGTCCCATCTTCCCAAACTCAGTGAATACCGTGTTACGGGTGACGGCGTTGCCCTTGCTACGGAGATCGCCCTTGCTAAAGATGAAATCCGTCTTCACTGGCATAGTGGCTTGTTCTGCCTTGCGTTGTGCCACGACAGAGAGCATCGCAGCTGTCACCTTTGGCCTCACCACGTTTCCGGTTTTCTCCTGCTTCACCTTGAGGTGAGATTGCCCCTCTACATCCTCATACTTGAGCTTGAGCACGTCAGAGATACGTAACCCGCTCTCATACATAAACACCCATAGGCAATAAAACAGGTTGGTGGTGGTGTTGCGTTGTAGCTCTGCTGCCACTGCTTTAACTTCGTCTGCGCTCTTTAGCGCCTGGCTAATACCCTTCATCTTCATATCCTCCATATTCGTTTCGATGAAATCATCATTGATCAGAAAATGATCATTTTCAATAGGTTGCACAATACCTTTTGTTATGAATAGCACTAAATGATCAAAACGATTATCGAGGGATTAAACGGGTATTAATTCGTATTAAAAGCGATTAAATGCGATTTATTCGTATTTAGCTAAGCGCGATTTCCTGAGGTGCTTAACGGCGTTTTCAGCCGCCCCCATTTTGAAAATTCAGGGAGTTCAAAATATCAAGTCGTTGATTTTATTGAAGAAATTTATTGTTGCCATCGCTTATCATATGTTGACTTGCATGTCAATAAATTTATTTTTCATGAGGGATTTGGCACCGGAAATGGCCAATTAAATCGCAATAAATAGGCATAAATGGATGATGGCATGAAAAACAGTGGGTTACAGAATACATTTTACTAGAATGTATCGAATTATGGGGTGAAAGTGTGCATTAGATGGTAATGATAATCATTATCAATCAAATGTTAACAGATTGCACTGATTTGGTGCATGATGTACATTTGTATGACAAATAACATTCGCTTGCGAATACTCGTTCAACAAATAACACAAATCTTGCATGTGACCAAAAGTAGTTTTCATAACAAATAGCGCTGTATGCCTTGCTATGACTGTATTTGATCAATTGTGACCAAAGATGCTTTGAAAGTGAGAATGTCGCTTATAGAGCGTTACAAGCGCTTTTTATTGCATGAATAATGTATGAATTAGTAATTGATTATCTAGGATTATTCCTAGGTTATTGCATGAATTATCTTATGAAAATTTCCGGCTCATCAGGAACGTGTTAACGTCAGAACACAGAGCACACGAATGTAATGAGTGATTTGTGTTATGTTCCTGATAATAATGGTAGAGAACTGTTATGCGCAATTCCGCGCATGGAAAACTGCTATACAGGAAGGAATCTTGCACAGAAACATTCCTTGATAGAGAGACATTCTTCCTGTAAAGATAGATAGATTATTGTTTATTAATTAATCAATTTATAAATTAACAATTAATCAATTAATAGATAATACTCTCTTACTTGTGCAGGCTCTGCTGCGTGAAACGCTGCACAATAGACTATTGCGCTGTGCGCAGAATGATTAAATAATGATCAATTAATCTATTAATTAATAAATTAATCAATAATTTAACATTCTATACTACTTTTATCATGCAAATTCGCTGCTGCGCCAGCTCATTGTTCGCCTTACATTATAGAAGGTAAAAAGGTATCATTTTAATGATAAGCCCCTTTACATAATTTTGATACCTTCTAAATGTGTCTGTGCAATGCAGCATAGCTGCAATAATCGGCTCACTGCATGAAGAGCCGGAAATGATACCTCATTATTTTTCATATTAACTATTGGATTTTAATAATAATTTGCCCTATGTGTATTGACATTTAAAAAATCCTTAAAAAAGATCATGTTAGGTATTGACAAACCTTAGTAAATGTTGTATTATGAGTAGTAGGAAGGGGAGAAAACCTTCTGACATTGACCCTGGGTAGGGACATCTACTCGGGGTTTTTTACGTCCAAAATCCACAGGAGATACAAATTGAAATACTGGAACGAGGATCAGGTGTTGCGTGCCCTGATTGACGGCAAGGTTAAACGCCACGTTATTTACGCATCCATGCACAGCGCACGCAGCAGGGGGTATCAGGAACGTTATGAAATGTTCGCTGCCGCCCTCGCCGCTTATGACAAATACAGGAGTGAACAATAGATGAACATTCGTTTTAGCATTGAAACCCACAAACTACTAATTGAACGAGCTAACCGCGAGGATAAACCCGCAGCAGCATTAGTTAATGAATTAATCACAGCAATCCTACAGCAAGAGGAAAATAATGAACCAAAAAAGACCGATAGTAGCCTACGTTGATGCAATTTGCGGATCTGGAAAATCCACGACATTACAGCAATACATTAAATCCAGTTTATTAACCAACTCTGATGCAATCCCCCCTCGTTACCTCCTCGTGATGCCGACACATGATTTGTGTGAACAGGTGAAATCTGAGCTAGAGCACAGGGATGTACGAAGCTATCACGTAGACATTGAACTGAACGCAGTAAAAAATCTTATCAGTACGTTGGAAAATGACTTTCAACATTCTGTTATTATCTGCACGCATGAGTGTTTTAAACACTACTGCTATCGTGCTGAGTTTGAAACGGAACTTCAAAACCTTCTCCGTAATTTCAGTATTTTTGTTGATGAAATCCCGGATGCCATGTTCGGTGCATACATAAAAGCTACGCATACAGACAGAACAGAGGAAAACTTCCCGTTTATTAAATGGCTGGATGAGAGGAACGGGCTTTTATTTTTAAATGAGAGCTATCGTGATGATCTCTATAAATACTGGCATGAGAAACAGGCTAATGGCGAGGAACTAAAACGCCTCCTGTGGGCTATCCTACAAGGCGCTGGGCTGCTTTACGAAGAGAATAAACATTTATTTGCATTCACTGCATCACCGATTATCAAATCCGCACAATGGGCTGAAAATCTCACAGTGTTAGGTGCTGGCTCTTCTCGTAGTCTGTTCGTCTGGGCTGCTGAGCATGTGGCAGGGTATACGGTAGAAGAGGCTAAACCGTCTCTACAGCCGCCTGAGGAGCGCAGGAAGCATAAACGAGGTGCTATCACCCTGATGGCAGTCTGTGAGAACAGATGCACTCTCACGAGCCTACAGCACGTGTTTAACGACCATTTGCAGGAAATCATCCGCCGTGTTCCTGGCGAGTTCATTTTTGCCACCAACAGAGACAAATCTATTTGTGAATTCACAACGATAGGGGATGAGATTCTCTCCAGTGGCTCTCGTGGTGAGCGTGTTTCAATGGCCTCCTATGGATTAAACCACTATCAGCACATGCACAATGCTGTGTTTCTCGGATGCAGCAATCTGGACAGAGATTTCCAGGGTAAATGGCGACAATACGCTGATCTAAATAGCTGGAACGTTGAGGAGTTCGAACAGAAACAACGTGCAGCAATGAACTATGAACGCTGTTACCAGTTTATTAGCCGCACATCGATCAGAAATACAGCCATACGCGAGCCTCTCGTGTTCGTAGTGCCGGATTTAGCCTCTGCTGAATACATCAAGGAATACTATTTTCCCGGTGCATCCATCGACTGTTTCAACTTTGAGAAACCTAGAAAAAAGGTTAAAGGAAATGGAACACGTGCAAAGGTGCAGGAATGTAAAGCGCAGGGGATGACACAAAAACAATCTGCTGAATCCCTGGGAATGGGAATAGCAACAATCAAACGTAATTGGAACTAGAGGAGAAACATTGAATAAACTATACTTATTGAACGAATCCACGCATCACCAAATCGAATGCAATACTGTCTGCCAGCGCCTTTATTATCATCTCGCATCCCTCCAACGTGAAAGCGGAGCTATCCGAGCAACAGTGAAACACATTGCTGATGGTGTAGGAATAAGCGAAAGCGGCGCGCGGTATTGGATGCTATTAATGCAAGATGCCGCCGTTATTACAATGGAACGCCACGGCAAGTTTTACGACATTACCGTAAACGAAGCAGTCAGCTTTATTACGACAACCAACTAAATAACAATCAGGAAAACATTTATGATCATTATGCTCTATTGGACATTTTTCATCTATATAACGGCTTACTACTCCGGAGTGTTTTCCTCATGCAAGGATAAAAATAATAATGGGCAGAAAAGAACGCAACGTATTAGCACGTATTGAACGACAATCCAATACTCTCCCCCCCGCCAAATCATTAGCAAGCCGTAGAGAGTTTAGAGAGCTATCCCGCCTCTCTATGGAATGGAATAGTGTTCCCGGAGAATGGAAAACAGAAATAATCGAGCACGATAGCCCTCCGTTATCAGAGGAAGAGCAGAACGCTCTAGATGACATTCTCTCATCCTGTGATGGTGGTGTCTATTTCAATCCTCGTAAACGAAAAAAATACATCGTCAATAGTTCAGATTTGAAGAAGTGGCAGGTTATGGGCTTTGAGGACTATGTGTCATTTTGTGGGTATTTATCGACTAATGGCCTCAATAACCTGGTAAAAGATTTTGACGCAGTGTATGCAGATAAGGAGGAATGATGCATCAACAAACAACGCAAACGAAAAGATTCGAAAAACTTTTAAACTGGTGCCAGGGGCAGGTGAGGGAAATCGAGTTTATTCTCGAGGATGCCTATCTGAGCGAAGAGGAGAAAATAGCAGCGCTTGAAGAACTTCTGGATAAATGCCTCACCCTGCAATCGCCTCTCATCGTACTAAGTAATAAAATCAGAACAGCAATAACACAATTAAAGGATCAATAATGAATAACTCCACCTCATACAACACTCTGCAATCTGTCCTACAAACCTACCACGATAATTACGCTACCCCTATGCTGAAGCTATTGAACGAAATGCAGCTAGAGAGAACGCCTGAAAGCCTCCTGGCGGCGATTAACGCGCAAGATTTAGCACAAGCAATGCTTTCGCACGTTGGCGACGTAGCAAGCCGTATAGCGGCTATGGAACATTCATCGCTAACACAGGAGGAGGCTGATAGTATTTCAGAAGAAATTTCTGATGCTCTGCTGCTGCTATTGCAGAGTATTGAGGAAACCTGCGAAATGGCGCTTGAACTGGCGCCGAACACCAAAACACGAGAAAATTTATACAACTACTAGGAATAATCCTATACCAGGAATGTTCCCATACTAGGAATGTTCCTAATTGTTACTCTCAAATAACACATTTTAAATATAATGTCAATAATCTCTTGACAGAGTAAGGTTTTGATGGTAAGATAAGGTTATGGGGTTACGTAAAAGTAACATTTTTATGTAGCTCCCCTGAAAATCCTTTTTGAAGTCCACTGTTGAGATGTGATTTCCTCCGTTAATGTTATTTGTTGTTCGGGTGTTCCTCCAGGAAAGCGGCAGGGATTGGTGATCCCCCCTGCTGCTTCTCCTTCCAGTGTATTTGAAAAAGGAAATTTCTTATTTCCCTATGATTTTATTTCGCTAATAGCTGGCATGTAAAATCATCCTTTACGAGATGCAACTCCTAAGAGCTATCGTAATGGCGTTCCTGTAAAAGCCGGGGTAATGACCGGCTTTTTTTCTATCTAAAATAGCTGTATTTGTTTTTACGAGAGTAAATACAGGTGTTTTATAAAAATAAAAAAGGAGGCATTACGTGCTTCTAATGAACGAACCACAAAACCATAAAATCCAGAAAATGCAAGATGATTTCAAAAATCTCAGCGAGGCGCAGAAACAGTTTATTGCTAAATCGCTAGATGTTTCTATAGATGAGGTGGACGCTCTCATTACTAAAATGTTATCGCCTCAGAAAATCTCTATGCAACAACGGATTAATCAACGAATTAATAAATAATAACAGGAAAAAAAATGATCAATCTGACAGACCTATTTCCCTACCGTAAATCGTTCACTGACCTTGTGAGCTTCGCAACAGACAGCTTTGCAGCAGTAGACAGCAAAACCTTTGCGTCTCTCCCTGCTGACGTAGAATGCGGCGATGCTATCACCTCTACAGGCGCTGCGTATACCAGCGGAGATGACATTCTCATCGTAGTGTCCGATTTTGTTAGCGCTGGCTCTAATAAAGCCGTAAATGTTCTGCGTGCGCCTAACGTCGGTTCATACGTAGGATTAAAAATCGATAACATTAAGGTAGCTGATAAAGCAGCCGCTGTAGCAGCCCTTGAAGCTAAAGGCTTCGTTTGCCGTGTATTCTACACATCATAATAATAAAGGATAAAAAATGACGAAATTAGCAATTGGGAGCGAAGTAGTAGACCTCTCACCAATGTTCCTAGCGCTTCCTGAGCGCAATTATTTATTTAATGCTCTCGACCTTTTTGATGGTGTAGGAATCACCTCTCCAAAAGTTATCGTTTCTCAGCTAGTCGAGGATAACTATTCTCTGTTCAACGAGCCTACAGCACGCGGATCAAGCCAGCACAATGTTACGGCACGCCAGAACGGGCAGGAATGGTTGATTGAAGCGCCCTATTTCCTGCGGGAGGACATGTTCACCCCAGCCGATGTGCAGGGAAAACGTAAACAGGGCACAGCATTCGAAGAAACCGTAGCCGACCTATACGCAGAATATACCGCTAAACACAAAATCGCGTACATGCGCACGAGGGAGAGTTACCTCGCACGTGCACTGTTCAAGGGCCAGGTGTATACACCGAAAACCAACGACCTGCTAATCGATTATTCAACCTTATTCGGTGTCTCTCCAATGACCCACACTGTAAGTGCAGCTACGCCAGCTAAAGATCTGGATGACGTGCTGGATAAAATCCAACAGGCAGCAGGCGGATTAGCCGGAATGATTGAGAGAGTGGTTGTATTCGCAAAGCCTGCGGCCTTTAGCTCCATTCGTTTCTCTGATGCAATGGCGACAGCATTCCAGTATGTAGCGCCTTACGATAGCCGTAACATCGTATTCCAGCGGAATGAGCTATTGCCGGGCGTGAGCACCTTCTCCATGCCGGGCAGCCCAATTGACGTTATCAAAGTGACAGACCCGCTCCTGATCGCACAAATGCCGGAAGATGCTGACATGATTGCTATCCCGGTATTTAGCAAAGGCACGAATGTCTATCAGGTGATGTATGGCGCAGCTTCCTCTACATTCGCCCTGCTTGATGCGGCTCCGGCTGAATTCTACAGTTGGGGATACCAGAATGAGCGAGGCTCAGAGTGGAACGTTATTACAGAAAACACTGCGCTTCCTGTTAACCACGGGTTAGGGATGCAAGTGAAGATTACGCTCGGCGCGTAATAAAACTTAATAATTTAGATTTAGGCCTGTGAGGATTCCGACAAATGAGAGCGCAAATCTCCGGGGTTCCTCGCAGGCCTTTTTTGTTTTGGAGAAAACCAAATGCAATTAATACTCAAATCACATGGTGTCCACATTGCTTTAGATGCCAGTAGTGCTAAAGATTTAATAAAAATAAAAGCTCTGGCAGAGATGCTTGAGATCAGCTATCCAGCCTTAAAACAGCGCCTTTTTCGCGGGCAGGACGTTGATACAGCTATCAGGGAACTCCTGGCTAAAGGAGGCGAATAATGTCTTTAGATCTCTCCGTTAGTACTCTGAAAAATACCGTAACATTCGTAGTCGATAAAAGCAGCATTGCACAGGCAAAAAAAGCGGCTGATGACCTGCATAAATATTTTCAGAAGATACAAGATCCTAAAATCCGCTTTCAGCAGCAGAAACAACGTAGACAGAAAGCCCGGCAGATGGCTGATGATGCCCGATTTAATGATAGGCCTCGTAATGCTGCCGAAATGAAGGCTCAGCGTGCGGCTGAGAAACAGAAAGCCAGGGATGAAAAAGCACGCCTACGTGAGCAGGCACAGCTACAGCGCCGCCAGGAGACAGCAGAGTTAAAACTCCGTCATGCAGGGCTACAGCTAGGCGGGATTAAAGGCAAATACGGGCTTGATCCTAAACAGCAATACGAAGCTCTCCGTTTCATACGTCAACAAACAGATGCTTTTGCTCAGGGCCAAATTACCAGCGCCCGAATGAATGCCCTAATCCGTGAGCGCATCACCCTGGAGCGCAGGGCAGCAGCAGCCGCACAGAAAGCCGCACAGGCACAGAAAACAAACTATGTGGGGGCTGCGAAGAAGTTCAAAGATCCTAACAGCAAAGAATACGGCATTGCCAGATTGCAGAGTGCTGCAATGGGAATTGGGAGCATGTTCGCCGCAGGCAACCTCGCTGCACGTATTAAACAGACAGGGGATGAGAATCTCGAACTGATCAGGATGAGCGAGCGAGTTAAAACTAATCCTAACGCAATCAAGACGATGGTGACATGGGGTCAACAGCATGGGGTTGACTCCGCTAATATCGATAAAGCAACGGATAACATGAAAGACGTTCGAGAACGCCTTGCTATGACCGTTAACGATGCTCAAATGAAAAATGGTGAATGGAAAGGCGGAGATGGTGGGATCACTACCATCATGAACAAATTTGGATGGAGCAAAGAGCAGATTTCCAAGTTCCAGGATAATCCGCTCGATTTTATCCAGGCAACCGTAAATGAAGGCCAACGTAGAGGGATGAGCCAGGCTCAGATAGGTACGCTGATCGAGAGTTTAGGTGATGACCTGATGCACTACACTGACATGTTTTTGAATAACGGTGCAGAGTTTATCAAGACCCTGAAACAGCTTAAGGAGAGCGGTCAGACGTTAAACGATGAACAAATAAAACAGATAATGGAGTATGGCGACCTTACTACCAAAATGTCAGCTCTGACAAATGGCCTGGACATTAATCTGTTTACCGGGTTTATGGATGGATTTGGAAAATCTGGTGATCAACTAACTGAAAACACTAAGAATCTTAACGAGAGCGCCCGTCTGCTCGGAGAGGGATTAGGCAATCTGGCTACACAGGTGACAGGTGCAACAGTTCAAATCAGTCAGAGCGTAGAGGCGATTAATCAATACCTCCGTGACAAGTTCCCGTCCTGGTTTAGCGGTGATAACAACCAGCCTGCGGCACAGCAGTTGTATAACGGGGCTGTAGGTGGCTCAGCCGATGCTGTGGCAGCTTGGATTAGATCAAACACCGGAATCGATACGCAGAGTGTTGGCCCTGCTGTTATGGATTGGTTAGGAATGGGACGTGGGGCTGCATCCGCAGGGACGGCTGCAAACAACTACAGCCTATCAGGGCAATCTCTCCGCGATGGCGCTATGGCTCTGCCATCAACCCCGGCACTGAGCTATCAGGTGAATCCGGTCTTTAATTTAACAGTAGCGCCGGAAGTGCCTCTGACAATCCAAAGTGATGTTTCTAGACTCAGCGATTACATTGATTTCAACGCCAGATCGTCAGCATCCAGCTTCGAACGGTCGTTAACGCTACAAATAAATAGCGGTCAATCATCTACAGGTGGCTAAAAGCAAGGGGCATTACGCCCCTTTTTCTATTTCTGGATAGCGTATCAACTCGATAATCCCTTTTAACTCCTTCATGCTCGCCCCCTGGCTGTAGGTACGGAATGCTTCGGTTTTCGCCTTCTGCTCTGTGTGGCCCGTAATGCTGCCGATCCTGGTCTCGCTAACCCCGGCGCGGTCTAAGCAGGTGATAAACATTCCCCGCAAGCTGTGGAAGCATTGACGATCTGTAGCGGTAGGCAACACTCGGCGGCGTAAGCGCGTGAACGCTTGAGAGTAAAACGGGCCTTTTTTACCGTCAGCACGGTTAATCTTATTAGCCTGTGGGAACAGGTATTCTCCGTAATTGTGGCTTAGGTATTCATCGACAATCGCAGATAACCGGGAATGAATCGGCACATGTCGGATTCCAGCCTTAGTCTTCGACTTTGAAATGAAGAACGTGCGTACACCTTCCACCGTTTTGATTTCTGACTTCTTGAGGCTTGCCAGTTCATCAAGGCGGCATCCTGAAAACAGTCCCATCATTATAATGTTTCTGATCTCCGGCTCTGCTGCATCCAGTAGCTTTTGCATCTGGTCAGGCTCAAATGGTTCATAGCTTACAATACTGGCTCTCGCTTCGAGGTTATGACCGTGAAAAGGGTTGTCCGGTGGAATATCGTCATGCACCCTCCTGGCAAACTCATAAAGGCTTCCCAGACAAGTTAGCCAGTTTTGAACGGTTTGATCGGCTTTCTTCTCGATATGCCGCATAGCAAACAGAGCCACCTGTGATCGCCTGATCTTTGTGATTTTGATATCTGCACACTCAAGATGTTTTAGGAATACCTCAACGCTCCTCGCGGATTTTGCCAGAGTTGAGAATGATCGCCGGTCTTTGTACTGTTCAGCATATCGATCACGAATTTCAATCAACGTAGGGATAGCCTGGAGGGGAGATTTCATTACTGTTTGAGCTCGTAGCTCAAGGATTGCGTTGTTTATGCGCCTCTCTTCTGTATCGGGGCAATACTGCTCTTTAAGGGCCTTCCACTCGATGAGCATGTGATTACGGAAGTGTTTAGCGGTGGCGAGGTCTTTAGTTCCCGTCGACTTCCGGTACAGACGTTTCCCGCCGAAGATGTGGCGCATGTATTTGGGAACAAAAATCTGGAACATCCAAACCCCCTCTGGTGTGGGGTAAAGATACGATTGAGACTTGATCGACATAGGGATTTTCCTCTAATATCCCCGTTATCAACTACCAATGTTGAGATCTTTAGCGGTTCTTAGGCGTTTCTCTTCGATTCCCTTCGCCCGCTCCAAATTCAAGTCTCCTGAAGTCTACCCAACTCAATTTTCCCTTGATAAATCAGCGATTATAGCATTCTGTTAGTCTATTGAACTCCGGCAGAGGACTCCACTTTGGTTGCGGGATCGGCGTTTTGCGCTGCTGGCGCTGGAGTCGTAGCGTTTAGTGATATTTTCGCGC
>PPYF01270315.1_pt1 | contig 13304 bp, 11 predicted proteins | sample 1559871 | NCBI WGS metagenome assembly PPYF01 (sample SAMN08240021, study PRJNA423297) | Human gut metagenome, whole genome shotgun sequencing project. | reverse complement strand
ACTTTTCCCTTCCCGCCGCCCCGCTCACCCGAACCCGAACGCCGCCCATGAAACCGAACACCGCCCGTATCCGCACCATCTGGCATCTGACCTGGCCTCAGGGCATCATGCTGCTCTGCCAATTCGTCATCGGCATCACCGACGTATGGGCGGGCGGGCGCATCGGCTCGGAGGTGCAGGCTTCCATCGGGCTGATCACCCAGTGCCACATGATGTTCATGGCGCTGGCGATGGCGGCGGTCAACGGTGCTGTGGCCTCCATCAGCCAGTCGCTCGGCGCGGGGCAGAACGTCAGGGCGCGGCGTTACGTCGGGCTGGTCGTCATCGGCTGCATCGCCATCGGCGTGCTCATCGCGGCCGCCGCATCCATATGGCGGGAACCGCTCCTGCGGGTCATCCAGACACCCGAAAACATCATGGCCACGGCGATCATGTTCCTGACCGCCACGATCTGGGGCATCCCCGGCCAATACACCCTCACCATCGGAGCCGCCGTCTTCCGGGCCGCCAAGAGGGTGCTTACCCCGCTGTACGTCACCATCACCACCTGCCTGCTCAACGTGTTCGGCGATCTGGCCTTCGGCCTCGGCTGGTGGGGCTTCCCCAACTACGGAGCCGCCGGGATCGCCTACTCCACGCTCGTCTCGGTCACCGTGGGGGCCGCGATCATGCTCTTCCTGCTCGTGCGGAAAAACCTGTTCTCCCGCGACAGCTTCCCGCCGCTGCGCTGGATCAGGACCGGAGCGCCCTACCTGCTCAAGGTCGCCGGGCCCGCCTTCGGCACCTCGTTCCTGTGGCAGACCGGGTACATGGTCCTGTACATCATCACGGCGTCGCTGCCCTTCGGCAGGGTCAACGCCCTCGCCGGACTGACCACCGGGCTCCGGGTGGAATCCATCCTGTTCCTGCCCGCCACGGCGTTCAGCATGACCGCCGCGGTGCTCGTCGGGCACGCGCTCGGCGAAGGCAACCGCCGCGAGGCCAAACGCACCCTGCTCGCCACCCTCGGCATCGCCTGCGCGGGCATGAGCGTCGTCGGAGCCTCGATCTGGCCGTGGCGCGCGGAACTCGCGGGCCTGATCGCTCCCGACCCCGCCGTGCAGATCGAAACCGTCAAATACCTTTCCTACAACATTCTGGCCGTGCCGTTCACCGTCGCCAGCGTCGTGCTGGCGGGCGGGCTCAACGGCGCGGGCGCCACGGTCTACCCGATGGTTTCGTTCAGCTTCGCCGTGTGGGCGGTACGTCTGCCCATCGCCTGGCTGTTCGGACACGTCATCTGGCAGGACGCCGCCGGAGTCTTCCTCTCCACCTTCGTTTCGCAGGTGGTCATGGCGCTTTCCCTGCTCTGGGTGGCGCTGCGCTGCAACTGGGCCCGCTTCGCCCTGAACGCGCACCCGCATTCCGTATCCCGCTAACCTGAGGTTCCTATGCTGACAAACGCCTTCGCTTCCATCGAACTCGGCGACGCCGCCGCGTATGCCTCCTACTTCCGCGCGCTGCCCCTGCACGCCGCCGACTATACCTTCACCAACCTGTGGGGCTGGGGGCCCCATTACAATCTCGAATGGCGTACGGCGCACGGGCTGTGCTGGATACGCCAGAAGCGCAGCGACCTGCCCGTCGAACGCCTCTGGGCCCCGGTGGGCGACTGGTACGCCGCCGACTGGGCGGCCATGCCCGAGCTCGTCCCCGGCACGGCGATCATCCGCGCGCCGGAACCGCTGTGCGAACTGCTGCTGGAACGCCTCCCCGGACGTGTGGAGATCGAGGAAACGCCGGGGCAGTGGGAATACCTGTACACGCAGGAAGCCCTCTCCACCCTCGCGGGCAACAAGCTCCACAAGAAAAAGAACCACGTCAACGGGTACATGAAGACCTACGGCGAGGACTACCGCGTCCTGACCGGCGAAACCATGCCGCAGGTGCTCGCCCTTCAGGAAGACTGGTGCAAGTGGCGCGAGTGCGAAAAATCGGCCTCGCTCCTCGCGGAAAGCGACGTGGTCTGCTCGGTGCTCCGCAACTGGGACGTGCTGCCCGGACTCATCGGCGGCGCGCTCTACGCGGGCGACGAAATGGCGGCCTTCGCCGTAGGCGAACCGCTGGACGATCAGACCATCGTGGTCCACTTCGAAAAGGGCCGCCCCGAATACCGTGGCGTCTATCAGGCCATCAACTTCTGCTTCGCCAAGTATTCCGCCAAGAACTTCGTGTTCATCAACCGCGAACAGGACGCGGGCGAAGAGGGCCTCCGTCAGGCCAAGGAAAGCTATTCCCCCTCGGGCTATCTGAAGAAGAACACCATCAGGATCGTGAAGTAGACGTTTTTCGGACCGCCGCGAGGCGTTCCCGAGAAAAACGAAAACCGGGCGCCCGGCGTATTGCCGGAGCCCGGTTTTCGTTTGGCGGAATGAGAGGCCGGAAGGTTGCGTTCGCCAGACCGCGCACCGCATCAAGACGGCCCTTGCGCGCCTCGGCGGTGCCGTCCGCGATCACCCGGAACACGAGCCGGTCAAAACCCCGGACGCCGCAGCAATCGAAGACGCAATCCTTTCACATGCGTTGCAATCGAAGTCTTCCGCGTATCGAAGCCTTCCGCGTGCGGATCATAAAGCAGGGGGGTGTGCCCGTTCCCCTCCAGCGTGTCCGCCACCGCCGCCTCGATGGCGGCGGTGAAGCCGTCCCTGTAGGGAGCAAGCAGGACTGAAATGTTCATGCGCGGTTCCTTTCGGCGTCTTGCCGGAAAAGGGGGCCCGCCCTTCGACGGCTGCGGCGCGGTTATTCGCCCCACACCAGCGCGACCCAGTCGCCGGACTGCACGCGCCGCGCCTTGCCGAGTTCAGCGTAGGCCGCCTCGACCGCGTCGGCCTGCACGTCCAGCAGGCCGGACAGCACGAGGCACGCGCCCGGCTTCATCCGGGCCATGAGCGCGGGGGCCAGTTCGCGCAGCGGACCGGCGAGGATGTTGGCGACCACCAGATCGAACCGTTCGCCCTCGCCCGCTTCGGCGCTGCCGGGGACGATGCGGAAGGCGTCGGCCACGTTGTTGATGACCACATTCTCCAGCGCATTGTCCACGGCCACGGGATCGATGTCCGATCCGAGCCCGGTGAGCCCGTTCTTGCAGCAGGCGATGCCGAGGATGCCCGAACCGGTGCCCACGTCGAAGAACCGCTGCCCGGCCTTGAGGCGGCCCGAATCGAGCAGCTCGGTGATCGCTTCGAGGCACAGCACGGTGGTGTTGTGGTGTCCGGTCCCGAATGCGGACTTGGGTTCGATCACGATGGGCGTGCGCGATTCCAGCGGCGTGGACGCGACCAGCCACGGAGGCAGCACGATGAACCGCCCGGCGCGGACCGGGGTGAAGAATTCCCGCCACGCCACGGTCCAGTCCTGACGCGGGATGGCGGTCTGCTCCACGTCGAGGCCCGGCAGCCACGCCCGCAGGGCGCCGAGCAGGTTTTCCTGCACGATGGCGTTGTCGCAGTGCACGCGAAAACGCGTTTCGCCGGTGGGAAGGCTGTCCTCCTCCCATCCATAGGAAATGTTTCGGACCAGTAGGCCGGCGACGGTGTCGTACCGGTCTTCATCGACGACGATATCAAGACGGACAAGATCGGGTGTGGACATGCTGTATCCTTACAGGATTTCGCGGAGGAACGCCTTGGTGCGCTCGTGCTGCGGGTTGGTGAAGAACTGTTCGGGCGAGCCTTCTTCGAGGATCACGCCGTGGTCCATGAAAATCACGCGGTCGGAGACTTCGCGGGCGAACCCCATTTCGTGGGTGACGCACACCATGGTCATGCCTTCCTTGGCGAGGTCCTTCATGCAGTTCAGCACCTCGTTGATCATTTCGGGGTCGAGCGCGGACGTGGGCTCGTCGAACAGCATGGCCCTGGGCTGCATGGCGAGCGAACGGGCGATGGCCACGCGCTGCTGCTGCCCGCCGGAGATTTCGCCGGGGCGTTTGGCGGCCTGACGCGCGATGCCCACGCGGGCGAGCAGTTCCATGGCGAGATCGGTGGCGTCCTTCTTGCTCATGCCCCGCACCTTGATCGGGGCGAGGGTCACGTTTTCGAGCACGGTCAGATGGGGATAGAGGTTGAACTGCTGGAACACCATGCCCACTTCGGCGCGGAGGGCGTTCACGTCCACCTCCGGCGCGTAGATGCTGGTGCCTTCAAAGAGGATATCGCCCTTCTGGATCGGCTCAAGCCGGTTGAGGCACCGGATGAGCGAACTTTTGCCGGACCCGGAGGGGCCGCAGATGACCAGCACCTCGCCCTTCTCCACCCGCTCCGATATGCCCTTGAGCACATGGAACTCGCCATACCATTTATGAACATCCCTGATTTCGATCAGCGGCATGCTTGCATCCTTTTGTTTGGGCTTCCCGCCGGAAGCGCGCGGGCCCCGAATGGGCGGAACCGGCGCTTTTCACGGCACACCGGCTTAGCGTAACAGGATTTCGAGTAACAGGGAAGCCGCTATTGTCCCCCCTTCCCCCTTATGCTATTGCTTTTGCAGCGTATTAACCCCAAGAGACCACAGGAGGCCGTCATGGCGTTGTTCACCAGGGAAGAGTCCCTCGCCTATCATGAGGAGCCGCGTCCGGGCAAACTGGAAGTGCTCCCCGTCAAACCCTGCTTCACTCAGAAAGATTTGTCGATGGCCTATTCTCCGGGCGTGGCCAACGCCTGCCTCGCCATCGCCGCCGATCCGTCCCTCGCCAACACCTACACCGGACGCGGCAACCTCGTCGCCGTGGTGTCCAACGGCACCGCCGTCCTCGGGCTCGGCAACATCGGCCCCCTCGCGGGCAAGCCGGTCATGGAAGGCAAGAGCGTGCTCTTCAAGGTCTTCGCGGACGTCAACGCCTACGACATCGACCTCGCCCTCACCGATCCCGACAAGATCATCGAAGTGGTCAAGGCGCTCGAACCCACCTTCGGCGGCATCAACCTTGAGGACATCAAGTCGCCCGAGTGCTTCTACATCGAGGAAGTGCTCAAGAAGGAAATGAACATCCCGGTGTTCCACGACGACCAGCACGGCACGGCCATCATTTCCGGCGCGGGCCTCATCAACGCGCTGGAGCTGACCGGCAAGAAGGCCGAGGACTTCATCGTGGTGGTGTCCGGGGCGGGCGCGGCGGCCATCGCCTGCGCCAGGTTCTACACCGCGCTCGGCATCGATCCCAAGAACATCCGCATGTTCGACTCCAAGGGCATCCTGCACAAGGGCCGCACGGACCTGAACAAGTACAAGGCGCAGTTCGCCCTGTCCGACGACATGACCATGACTGAGGCCCTCAAGGGCGCGGACCTCTTCCTCGGCCTGTCCAAGAAGGACCTGCTCACGCCCGAGATGATCAAGGGCATGGCGCCGAATCCGGTCATCTTCGCCTGCGCGAACCCCGACCCCGAGATCGCCTATCCGGTGGCGATGGAAGCCCGCCCCGACTGCATCATGGGTACGGGCCGCACCGACTTCCCGAACCAGATCAACAACCTGTCCGGGTTCCCCTACATTTTCCGGGGTGCGCTGGACGTACATGCCGTGGAAATCAACGAGGCCATGAAGCTCGCCGCCGCCCGCGCCCTCGCCGCGCTGGCGAAGGAGCCGGTGCCCGCCGAGGTGTCCGCCGCCTACGAGGGGCAGACCTTCACCTTCGGCCAGCACTACGTCATTCCGAAGCCCTTTGATCCCCGGCTCGTCGAATGGCTGCCCCCGGCCGTCGCGCAGGCCGCGATGGACACCGGCGTCGCCCGCAAGCCCATCGAGGACATGGACGCCTACAAGGCCAGCCTCCGCGACCGCGTCCGCAAGGCGCAGGGCCGCGCCATGTCGCTGATCGAAAGCTACAAGTAAACGCTGAATGATACATGCGGAGGGGGGAACCTTTCCGGAGAAAGGTTCCCCCTCCGCACCTCCCCCTTTCCCTCCCAAGACGTTCGCCCTTATCGAATCCCTGTTTGCGGCGTTCCCCGTTGCGGGGCATGCGGCGGGACGACGTGTTGAAGGGGAACAGAGGATGTGGCGGAAGCGGGTTGCCCCGGATGATGACGCCCCGTGCAGGCGGACAGGTTGCAAGCCCCACGGGGTCCCCGTCACCTTCCGCCGTCATGGGGCGTGGTGTTGCATAAAGGGCAAAAGGCCGGTCGGCTTCTGATGGGCGTGCTGAGGCGGCAAACCGCGAGATCGCGCGGGATCAGCCGAACCGTTCCACCAGTTCGCGCGCGTCCGGGAAAAGGCGCAGCAACGCTTCCCGTTCCCCCAGTTCAAAGTCCGCAAAGTCGAATCCCGGCGCAACCGTGCAGCCTACCAGACTGAACGCCGATTCCGGAGCCGGAGCCGCCCCGAACCAGTACCCGGCGGGAACGGCCCATTGCAGGTGCTGCCCCCGCGTCACGTCCTGCCCCAGAACGACCTCTTCCGGGCGGCCTTCCGGGGAAATCATGACCAACCGCAGCGGATCGCCGAGGTAGAAATGCCAGAGTTCATCCTGCCGGATGCGGTGCAGCCGGGAGACGTCGCCCTGCCGCAGCAGAAAAAGGATCGCGGTGGAATAGGAGCGCGCTCCCGAAAAGGCGGACGGCAGGGCTTCGGCGGGAATGCTCCCCGCGCTGCGGTACGTCTCCCGATAAAAGCCCCCTTCAGGATGGGGGCTCATGCCGAAATGGCGGACAAGTTCCGGTGCGTTCATAGCGTCTCCTCAGTGTGCGCGGAACGGGCGGACCGGTTCCGGCGGTTTGCGCTCCTCTCGGAACGATGGCCCCGGAGAAATATCGGCCCGAAGGAACCGGACCACGCCGCGAAGGCCATCACGGTATGAGCGGCGGGGGAAATCTTTCGGGAAGGTTCCGGCGGCGAGCACCCGGCCCCTCGTGCGGAAAAAAGAGTAGCTCTCAACCGGCTCGAACGATGGCGGCAACACCCGCCCATCGTGCGAAGAAAAGCCTGATCCCGTACAAGAGATGAAACGGCATGCCGCCGCGCGCAAGGGAGCCGTTGCCTTTCTGCACGGAAAGCCTCGCTCCGGGGCGACGCCGCGCGAAGGGAACGGCAAGGCCCATTCCTTCGGAGAAAGCCGAGGAAAAGAGGCCGTGTTCAGAAAACGGTTGCCCGGCGAAGGCCGGAAAGCCACAGATGGCGGAGCGGAAGGGACTTGAACCCTCGGCCTCCGGCGTGACAGGCCGGCGTTATAACCGACTTAACTACCGCTCCGTTTTGCATGGTGGGCAGTACAGGACTTGAACCTGTGACCCCCGCCGTGTGAAGGCGATGCTCTACCAACTGAGCTAACTGCCCATGCAGGAGAGGTATCTACCTATGCTTTCCCGATCTGTCAACAAAAAAATCGCTCTTTCACCGAAAAAAAATGCGCTCTTCCGTTTCCGTTACAATTTTTCCGTTCTTTTTGCCTCTTTACAACACTCCCCCCGCGCTTATGGTAAGGTCTGGAAATACGCGCCGTTCCCGCTCCCGTTTCGCCCCTTTCGGCGGCGTCCGGCGGGCTTTTCCCCTTCCGTCCCGCCGTGCCCGCCGGGCCTCGAAGCATTTGCGTTTTCAGGGGAACCCCGGTATCTTTATCCAACTGTTTTCAGCTTCGGAGGCTGTTGTATGCACAAAAAGTCGTGGGCCCTCGCCCTTGTTCTGTTTTCACTTTTGACCGTAGGCCCCTGGGCTTCCGGGCAGGCCGACGCCGCCGGAGAGAACAACGCCTCCGGAGGGAGCAAGCGCGCCGACGAACTCAAACGTTTCGACGATCTCAAGCGCTTCAGTCAGGTGCTGGACATCGTCGAGCGCTTCTATGTGAAGGAAACCCCGCGCACCAACCTCGTGGACGGCGCGCTCAAGGGGATGCTCGAATCCCTCGATCCCCACTCCACCATGCTTTCCAAGGACGAATTCAAGGACATGCAGGAAAGCACGTCCGGCGAATTCTACGGCATCGGCGTGGAGATCACGATGGAGAACAACCAGCTCACCGTCGTGACTCCCATCGAGGACACCCCCGCCGACAAGGCCGGCATGAAGTCCGGCGACATCATCCTCGCCGTGGGCGGCAAGCCCACGATGGAAATGACGCTTCAGGAAGCCGTGTCCCACATCCGCGGCCCCAAGGGGTCGGAAACCGTGCTGACCATCCTGCACCGCGACTCGAAGGAGCCCGTGGACCTGCACATCAAGCGCGACGCCATCCCGCTCATCAGCGTGAAGTCCCGCGAACTGGAGCCCGGCTACTACTGGATTCGCCTTACCCGGTTCAGCGAGCGCACCACGGAGGAACTCCTCGACGCGCTGGCCGCAGCCAGACGCAAGGGCCCGATCAAGGGTATCGTCCTTGATCTGCGCAACAACCCCGGCGGGTTGCTGGATCAGGCCGTGAGCGTCTCCGACGTGTTCCTGAGCGACGGCGTCATCGTCTCCATGCGTGGACGTCAGGAAGAGACCGCGCGCGAATTCACCGCCAAGCCGCAGGCCACCGACGTCGACGCGCCGCTCGTCGTGCTCGTGAACGCGGGTTCGGCCTCGGCCTCGGAAATCGTGGCCGGAGCGCTCGGCGACCAGAAGCGAGCCCTGCTCGTGGGCGAACGGACCTTCGGCAAGGGGTCCGTGCAGAACATCATCCCGCTGTCCGACGGTTCCGGCCTCAAGCTGACCGTGGCGCTCTATTACACGCCTTCCGGGCGTTCCATTCAGGCCGAAGGCATCATGCCGGACCTTGAAATTCCGTTTGAAACGCCGAAGGACACCACGCCGCTCAGTTCCCTGCGCATGCTGCGCGAAAAGGACCTGAACAAGCACCTCGAAAAGACCGACGGCGACAAGAACAAGAAGGGCAAGAAGACGACGGCGACCGCTCCCGCCCCCGTGGCGCAGGACGGACAGCCGCTGCCCGAGGCCAAGGAATTCCTCGAACGGGACAACCAGCTCCGCATGGGCCTCCAGTTCGTGAAGAGCCTTCCCAAGATTCGCACCATCCACTAACCGCATCACCGGCGGGAGGGCGTCGCGGCGCCCTCCCGTCTTCATTCGCGCGACGGGGACCGCCCGCGCCATTGGAGTTTCATGGAGTGGTTTCCAGGTCTGCGGAAACGGCTGCGCCTCCCCGCCCCGTATCCGTACACCCTCAGAACGATCAAGGGGTCCATGCTGGCGACCCTGCTGGCGGGGACGGCCTTTCTCATCGGCTACGCGACGTGGGAAGTCGCCGACTACACGGCGCGCGGCGTCCAGCGGAACGCCTTCATGACCTTTGAAACGGCGATGGCGACCTCCCGCCTGATCGCCGACAAGGCCGAAGAGGCCACGGACGCCCTCTTCCCCCAGCCGGTCCCCGTCGAACCGGCCTCCCTCGAATCCATCCTCCCGCCGAACAGCCATCTGGGCAACCGGATGAAGGACGCCGTCCACCGGAACACGCTGCCCTATCAGGAAGGATCGGGCACGCTGACCGACGCGGCGCGCCAGCTCGACTTCGCCCTGCTCCAGACCGTGCTGCGGCTCCAGCTCGATCAGGGACGCATCATGCTCCTGACGTCCGACTACCGCACGCGGGGGAAGGACATCTACCACCTTCAGCGCATGCGCATCTACCTCCCGCCCATCGGGAACGGCGCGGCGCGGCAGGCGGCCCAAACGCCAGCCCCGCCGGAAACGGCGGACGTGAAGGGACCTCCGGAGCCGGTCTTCCGCTTCCTCAACGCACTGGCCGAAAGCCTCGACATCTGGGCCGACCGCGCCGTGCTCACCGAATCGCCGGGCAAGCTCACGCTGGCGACCAAGGGCGTGCTGACCCACGAAATCTGGTTTGAAACCACGGACGGCTCGTTCCCGCTGCTGCCTCCGACGGACAAGGCTCCCCGCCTGACCATCGTGCTGAACGCGATGGGCGCGGACAAGGCGACCGCCGCCGAGGTGCTGGCTCTGCGCCTGCCGATCACGCTCGCGGTCCTGCCGTACGCGAAGGATGCCGCGGCCACGGCGACCGCCGCGCACGAGGCCGGACAGGAAGTCCTCGTGGACATGCCGATGGAATCCGCGCAGGCGCCCTTCATCTCGGCGGGCCCCGGGGAAATCACCACCGGCATGTCGGAAGAGGACATGCGCATCCTCATGGAAGACGCGCTCGGGCACGTTCCCTACGCCACCGGAGCCAGCAACTACATGGGGTCGAAACTCACCACGGATGCGGCGGCTTCCCGGCGTTTCTGTGAAATTCTCGCACGTTCCGGGTTGTATGTACTTGACGACGTGACCCATGAAGAGTCAATTTTATACGCGGAGGCGCGAAGGCGCGGCCTCCCGGCATGGCGCAGGACGCTTATGCTGAACGCCGGCCCCAAAACGGAAAACGCCGTCCTCGCGAGCCTGAAAAAGGCCGAGGAAACGGCACGCGCCAAAGGACACGCCGTGGTCATAGGCAACCCCGATCCGCAGGTGCTCGCCGCCCTCAGACGCTGGTCGGAGGAACGGGACACGGGCATCCGCCTCGTCCCCCTGCGCCTTCAGCCCGTCGAGGAAGAAACGCTGACCCCGGACGACATCTCGACCCCGGCGGAACAGGACGTCCCGACCGCCGAACACTGAGGCGCACGCCGGTGCCGCGCCGAGCGGCAGCGGAAAGAGGGCCGGTACACCCACACATATCTCCGGCGGCCGGACGCTGGAACGGGTTTTCCCGTTCCTCCCGTCCCCGCGCGGAAAAAGGAAACGACATGGATACGCCAGCATCGCTCGCCGACAAAACCATCGGCTGTATCGGCTGCGGCAACATGGGCGGGGCCATCATCGGCGGACTCGCCGGTATGCCCGGCCTGCGCCTCTTCGGCTACAACCGCACCCCGGAGCGCCTTGACCCCCTCGTCGCCAAAGGCGTCACCGCCGTGCCGGACATTCCGGGGCTCGTCGCCGCGTGCGACATCGTCATCATCGGCGTGAAGCCCTACCTCGTCGGCGGCGTCATCGCCGAAGCCCTCCCCGCTCTGAAGCCCGAAACCGTGCTCATCTCCATCGCGGCGGGCGTCACCCTCGAAGACCTGCGCGAAGCCGTGCGGGGACGCTGCCATGTGGTCCGCGTCATGCCAAACACCCCGGCCCTCGTGGGCGCGGGCATCTTCGGCATTCAGGAAGACCCCGAACTTCCCGAAGCCGTGTTCCGCACGGTGCTGGACCTGTTCGGCCTGCTCGGCTCCACCATCGTGCTGCCGGAAAAGAAGTTCAACGCCTTCATGGCGCTGGTGGGCTGCGGCCCGGCCTACGTCTTCCACTTCATGGACGCCCTTGCCGAAGCCGGGGTGACCATGGGCTTCACCCGGCAGGAAGCGCTCGATCTGGTGACCCGGCTCGTCCTCGGTTCCGCCAAGCTGGCGGCCCTGCCCGGCAGCCATCCCGCCATCCTGCGGGAACAGGTCTGCTCGCCCGCGGGCGTGACCATCGCCGCGATCAACCATCTTGATCGCACCGCCGTACGCGGGCACCTCATCGACGCGGTGCTCGCCGCATACGCCAAGAGCTAAGCCCCCGGAAGAGCATCCGGGGGCCCCTCAACCTTCCGACGGGAGCGGAGGCGTTTCACGCCGTGGCGGCGAAACGCCTCCTCCCCCATTCCGCAAGCGCCGACACGCGGCGCGCGACAAAGGAGAACGCAATGACAGGTCATGATTATTTCCGTGCCCTGCTGGAAGTGGCGACCGTGGTCAATTCCAGTCTGGAACCCACCGAGGTTCTGCACAAGATCACCGAGCAGACCGCCAAGGCCATGAACTGCAAGGCCAGCACCATCCGCCTGCTCGACCGCACGGGCACGATTCTGCTCGCCAGCGCGGCGTGGGGGCTGTCCTCGGGCTACATGCGCAAGGGCCCCGTGGAAGTGGCCAAAAGCGGGCTGGACGGCGAAGTGCTCGCCGGGAAGCTCATCCACCTGCGCGACGCGTGCAGCGACGGGCGCTTCCAGTATCCCGAAAGCGCCAGGGCCGAAGGGCTGGTGTCCGTGCTCTCCGCGCCGCTGATGGTCAACGGCAAGGCCATCGGCATCCTGCGCGTCTATTCCTCCGAGGAACGCGACTTCACCCCGGACGAATGCGACTTCATGCTCGGCGTGGCGAACATTTCCGCCATCGCCATCGAAAACGCCCGCATGCACGAAGCCACGCGCATGAACTACGAACTGCTCACCTCCTACAACTATCAGGTCTTCGAAGACTAAAGGATTCCCATATGCAGAAAGTCAAAGTCGGCATCAACGGTTTCGGGCGTATCGGCAGGCAGGTGTTCCGCGCCCTGTACGGCAAATACAGGGACACGGTGGAGGTCGTCGCCATCAACGATCTCTTTGACGCGGAAACCAACTTCCACCTGCTGGAATACGACACCAACTACGGACGCGCCGAATTCGACGCCGTGGTCGAAGGCGACAACGCCACCGTCGGCGAATGGAACATCCACTGCTTCGCCGAACGCGATCCCAACCAGTTGAACTGGGGCGCCTACGGCGTGGACGTGGTGGTCGAATCCACCGGCATCTTCCGTTCCGCGAAGCAGGCCCATGTCCACATCGACAATGGCGCCAAGAAGGTGGTCATCACCGCCCCGGCCAAAGAGGAAGACCTCACCATCGTCATGGGCGTGAACCACAGGGACTATGATCCGGCCAAACACCATATCGTGTCCAACGCCTCGTGTACGACCAACTGCCTCGCGCCCGTGGCCCTCATCGTCGAGCGCCTGTTCGGCATCAGCACCGGCGCGATGACCACCATCCACGCCTACACCAACGACCAGCGCATCCTCGACCTGCCCCACAAGGACCTCCGCCGGGCGCGGGCCGCCGCCTGCAACATCATTCCGACCTCCACCGGCGCGGCGCAGGCCGTCGCCAAGGTCATCCCCTCGCTCAAGGGCAAGTTCACCGGCTGGTCGCTCCGCGTGCCCACTCCGACCGTTTCGGTCGTGGACTTCACCGCCATCCTGAACAAGCCCACCGATACCGAAACCCTGCGCGCCGCGCTCAAGGAAGCCGCCGAGGGCGAACTCAAGGGCATCCTCGCCTACAGCGACGCTCCCCTCGTCTCAATGGACTTCAAGGGCAACCCCAACTCCTCCATCGTGGAAGCCGAGTACACCACCGTGCAGGACGGCACGCTCGCCAAGATCGTATCCTGGTACGACAACGAATGGGGCTACTCCAACCGCGTCGCCGACCTCATCATGTGGATGAAGGAAAAGGGGCTGTAGACGAGCCATGTGGGGGAGGGGAAGGGGAAACTTTCTCCAGAAAGTTTCCCCTTCCCCTCCCC